>Ga0256405_10008619_pt1 | contig 14484 bp, 15 predicted proteins | sample RumenRJG_02DNA_FD_189096 | JGI IMG/M metagenome (GOLD analysis project Ga0256405, IMG submission 189096) | Bovine rumen microbial communities from Lethbridge, Alberta, Canada - RJG_02 | ecosystem: Host-associated > Mammals > Digestive system > Stomach > Rumen | place: Canada: Alberta...
ATTTGATGGCTTCTTGAATCAGCTTGGACTGCTTTTGACCGCCTTCAACGGAACTGTTCGTCTTGTCGACCATTTCAGTTGACTGATTCTTGATGTTGTCGATGATGCCTTCGATTTCCTTCGTCGAGGCCGCGCTTTGTTCGGCAAGCTTGCGAATTTCTGCCGCAACGACTGAGAAGCCTTTACCGGCTTCGCCTGCGCTGGCGGCTTCAATCGAGGCATTCAATGCCAACAGGTTCGTCTGACGCGAAATTTCGTTGATGACGTTGATGATCTTGGTAATGTCTTGAATATCCGCATTCATATTCTGGACGCTTTGAGACAAAGCCTTCATATCATCGAGTTCAGCCACCCAGTTGCTGTTGACGCTGTCCATCGTGTTCATGTTGTCCTGATTGATTTTGGCAGATTCGTCGGATTCAGCATTCATGGCCTGAACGCTTTCGTTCAACTCATCGATAACCTTGGAAAGTTCTTCAAGCTTAGTTACGCTTTCCTGCGTTTCCTGAGCCTGCGAGCTCGTAACTTCAGCAATGCCCGTAATCGTTTGGGCAACTTCTTCCGTTGCCTTGCCCGTCTGCTTGGAAAGTTCCAACAGAGAATCCGATTTTTCAGCAACGTTGTCCGATTGAGACTTGACGCTTTCAAGCAATCCGCCGATTTGTTCAACCATTTCATTGAATCCGTTGGCGATACGACTGAATTCGTTGCCATCCTTCTTAGGTGCAACAATTCTTTGACCATAACGAGCCCCTAGAGATGAAGCTTTTTCAAATTTTTCAGGGATCTTCTTAAAATGACCTTTTCCGGCTTGTTCAAGATGTTCCATTAAAATATTTGCGATTTCCTTCAATCCTTTTACCGTCAAAACGGTAAAGAACAGAATCAAAATTACAACGACGACTGACACAATCATGGCATTCTTGATCATTGTCATCCGTTCCCTGTAAAGATCGTTCTTACCAACCGACGAAAATACCCATAAGTCGCTTCCGACCGCGCCTTTGTCATAGTAAACGTCAGTTACCTTAGACGTTCCCTTGAGATGAATCGTTCCCTTGCGCGCGTTTGCATTTTTGATTTTATTAAAGACGGTGCTTGAAGTAAGATCTTCAGAATCTTTATAGCCGCTGTTTCCAGTGCCTTCTGATGCAAGAACGATTCCCGTATTTGAGACAAGAGTGACCTGACCGGTATTACCTATTTTAAGCTGCTTGATAACCTTTTCAATGCTTGAATAACTAAGATTAACGCTGACAACGATCAGCTTTCCCTGACGTGATCTCATAGCATACGATGCGCTCACCAAATACTTGCCCGTTGACGCACTCTTATACGGATTGGTCCAGCAGATCTGGCCCTCATTTGCAACAGCCTTGATATACCAGGGACGTGACGTCACCTTGTAGTCTGCCGGCTCAGACCACGTGCTGACATACTTGTTGTCAGAGTAGCCGACGACCATGCCTTGGATGTACTGACAAGAATCCTTTGCACGATCAAGCTGCGTCTTGATAATTTTTTCATCATATTTTCCCCCGGAAATTTCAGGATACCCCGCAACGTTCTTTAAAACACATTCGCCTTGCTTGCGAAAATCCGAAATTTCCTTCTGAACAACATTGGTCGCGCTTACCTTAGCAGAGTCGTTTCTTGCCATCAAAAGATTGGACGTCGTATTGTATATTGATAAAACCATCACAATCAAGGGAAGAACCCCCACTGAAAGAAGTATGCAAATTATATAATTGCCGATTGATTTTTGACGTTTTCTCACCATTATTCTTAAATCCTTTCCGATTATAATCTATCAACTGTTGTTATAGTTCGGCTAAAAAAACAGGAATATTAAGTCTTTAAACAAAAATAAATATTTATTTTTGAAATCATTATAATCAAAAAAGTATGATAGCGTTTCAAAAATAGCTTTCATATTTTAAAATAATTGACACAACAATCAAAATTGCTCCCGTTTCAACAAATATAATCGCAGCGCTGATGGCTTTTTTGCTCTTTTCAATTCTTTTTGAAAGTTCGCTAATCAGATATTTTCTCCGTTTAATCAGATACAACAGCAGAACACTGCCATTATTCGATGAAATCGAACATAGTCCCCATGTCTTCGGATGCTTGAATCCTCTTGATCTTGCATCGGTTTGGACGATTCCATAAAGTCTGTAAGCAAAACAAATTGCTCCGACCAACATGATTGCCGCCCCAATCATTATAAAACGTTTGCTTTCATACATTCTGCTCCTAAATTCTCTTGACGATCTGATGCATCAAAAATGATGCGGCAATTATCATCACGCAAAAGACTCCCGCCAAAACATATTCATTTGACGGAACAATAACACTTAGTCCGATCGTTGCAATAGCCGTCAAAATATTTGCGATAATCGCAGACAACAGCTTCTTGTTGCTCTTCACGATATTCGTGCTTTCTTCCAAATGTTCAAGCATTTTTTCATCCCCTTTAATCAAAACATCCAAGCTGACATCATAGATGTCGCTCAAACTTACTAGCTCACGATATCAGGAAACGTTCTGCCGTTTCCCCAACTTGAAATCGTCTGCCTTGAAACGTCAAGCTGTTCTGAAACCTGTTCTTGAGTATATCCTGATTCGATGCGAGCATCCTTCAACCGTTTTCCGATATTCAAAGATTTTCCTCCTTTAATGCCAACTTTTGCCACTGTCGTTTTCTTAAGTCCATCAAAGTTTCCTGACAACCGTTGTTTTTTGACGTAAAACTTCTTTTACGCCGCTTAAAAATGCAGAGCTCATCGTTATTTAAGCAATTCTTCCAGCTTTTGGCGCTTCAAAACCCTGATCGTTCCGCGACCGTATTCAACCATCCTTTCTGCTTTAAATTTCTCCATGATTCTTGACACCGTTACCCGATTCAGATTAAGACATCCGGCAAGGTCGCTATGCGTATAAGGAATTACCGGTTCGTTCGGATTCGTTTCGGTCAAAAGAAAATCGGCAACTTTTTGAATGCTGTCATAATTAACCAATCGATTGATCGTGTTCGTCAGATAATTGCAAGTCGAAGTCAAATGTCTCATCATCAGAAGCGCAAGCTCTGAATTTTCCTGAAGAATCGGAATCAAGTCCGTGATCCGACAACAAATAAGCTCAACATCCGTAATCGCAACGATGTTTGCCTTGCGGACGGAATGTTCCAAAAAAGACGCATCGCCAAAGATTCTGCCTTCTTTCAAAACTTCAATCGTCGTTTGCTTTCCTGAAGACGTCCCAAGATAGACCTGAACCCTTCCCTTGACGATAAGATAGATTTCATTTGCTTCATCGCTTTCGCAAAAAACAAACTCCCCCGGTGAAAAGCGAATTCTTTTTCCGATTGATTCAAATAAGCCAAAATATTTTTGATCAATTACAACTTTCAACAAAATGCTCCTTTATGTAGCCTAAGCTACAGAAAAAATGGTTATTTCAATTATAATATCAATTGGTGATGGAAATGAAGAAAAAAATCTTATCTTTGGCCAAAATTTTGTTTGGCGTTGCCCTGACCGACATTGCAATGGGCATGATCGTTTTGCCGCAAAATTTTGCCGTTGGCGGCGTGACAGGCTTGAGCGTCCTTTTGAGCAAATCGATTCCTTTATCAGTATCGATGATTGTTCTTTTTTGCAATGCCATTTTGTTTATCCTGGGATATATATTCGTTGGTCGAAAATTCATCCTGAAAACATTGCTGGTCAGCATTGCCTTCCCCATCGGACTCGATATCTGCCAACGCATCAATTTTTTGCTTCCTTTAAAAAGCGATCCGCTGGTCAGCGCAATTATCGCAGGATTGCTAGTCGGAATCGGGAGCGGTCTCGTCTTGAAAGGAGACGGTTCAAACGGCGGCTTTGACATTTTGGGCGTAATTTTCAACAAGTACTTCAAGATTTCCGTTGCAGTCGTCATGAATATCTGCGATTGCCTGGTTTTGCTTGCCCAAGCGCTTCAAAAAGACTTCATGCAAAACGTTTATGGCTTGATCGTGATCTTCATCTGTGCTTTTGCCGTCAACAGGGTTCTTTCATATGGTCAATCACAATGCGAAATCATAATCATGTCAAAAGAGCATATCAAAATCAAGCAACGCATCTACGAGGAAGTCGATGCAGGCTTAACGCTTCTGCATGCCGAATCAGGCTATCTGAGCGAAAAGATGAAAGTCATCATGGTCGTAACGCAATACAAGAAAATTGCAAAAGTCAAGCAAATTGCTGTCTCAGAGGATCCGACCGCCTTCGTTTTCGTCAGCGACGTTCATTCTGTCAGCGGCAAAGGCTATACGATTTCGCGCTGAAGTTCCATAATTAACAAAAGGGACTGGGAAACCTTCAACCGAAAATCAAGAGCTTGCGATTGTTTTTTCAGATTCAATCACAGGCTCCTAATATCTACAGGGCAAACACAATTCACACTTTATTTTGAAGAATATGAAAATCCGACTCCGAATCTGGATAATTCCAAATTCTGGAGTCGGATTGTTTTTTGAAAGCTGAAAATCGTCAGTTTCATCCTAGCTTCGTTTCTTCAATATATTTTCCTATCCTTCAACCTTGAGCTTGTCAGTTTCTGACTTAAGATGGCTCGGAATGTCACGTAGATTTGAAACATGCTGCGTGAATTCGTCCATCGTTAACAGGACTTCCTCGGAGTTTGCGGAAACTTCCTCAATCCTGTCCGAAACTTCGGCAACATCGGAAACCTTTTAGGCCAGCCCCTTGTTGCGCTTGAAGACTTCCATCGTCGACTTGATGGCTTCCTGAATCAGCTTGGACTGCTTCTTGATGTTGTCGATGATATCTTCGATTTCCTTCGTTGAAGCGGCCCTCTGTTCGGCAAGTTTTCTGATTTCAGCCGCAACAACGGAGAATCCCTTGCCGGCTTCTCAGGCGCTGACTGCCTCAATGGAGGCGTTCAATGCGAGCAGATTCGTCTGACGGGAAATCTAGTTGATGACGTTGATAAACAGCGAGTGCAGCGAGAATCCGCCGATCTTCTGTCCCATTTTCTCACGGTGGTGATTGAGTTCGGCCAGTGAGCTGAACTCGTCGAACTTCTTCTTGACGCTTTCAATGCCGACAAGGCGTTGGAACTTCTCATATGCGTCATCGTCTCCGTCCTGTTCTTGATAACTGTTTCGCTTCAAGACTTCCTGAATGTCTACGTTCTTTATTAAGTCTGCATCTGCATCAAGGTCATTTATGCTGATTATGCGGCTTGCAACGCTCTTGACGAATTTTTAATTGAAACCCCTGACCCCAGTGGCCGTTGCACGGCAGCATCACAAGAGTGATCAGCATAACTGTAACATATTTCAATCATGTCACCTCTTCCAGACAATATGCGCAATCTATCAGATAAAATTCTGCCTCCGCTGTGCAGCAGCCTTTACGCACATCATGACAAAAAACACTTATTGCAACATTTTACCACAAAGAATCCTGTTGCAGAACAATTTCAGCAAAAAACACCGCAAATCATCAAAGCGGACAGTCAAAAGACTGTCCGAATGGGCTTCTATTACGCAGCTAACCCGCGAGCCTCACACCCCCTAGGCATACTTCATTATGGCATAATTTCAGATATTGTAAAGTGTTTTCGGTGAATTCACTTAGATCACATTCACTTTCGTTTTATCATTTTTCCGCTTCTTCCAACACAATGTCACTTCACCAGGTATGAGAGAATCTCACTAATTGGATGATGAATCAGACCTGCCATCACTTCATCAATCATTCATTAACTACTTCAATTTCTTTTTTCAAATAATCGATAAACCTTTTCCTGTCCGCTGGCGTAAGGACTGAAGGAACCAATTCTTTTTCCAAATCATCAAAATAGATGTATGCATCCGTTTTGTCCAAATCAAAGCTACTCCACTTGCCGACTAAATCCGCAATTTCTTCGTATTGTTCCTGACTATAATCATCTCTAGGTTCTAACATTGAAGACTCGTAATAAACTGACTCTATACGGAATCTTTTGTTTCTGTTTCTTTCTTCCATTCAATCACACCCCTGTTTAATACGCTGATGGTAACTGCCAATTTACTTATACATCAGGTTTTTTAAATAAGCTCTTCTTAATATACTCAAATCTTATCTCTTCAGCAGCATTACCTGCCTGGCACATGGGAAATCTGCACCAAAAAATGCCGGGGACCAGGAACATTCACTATTTCACCATCTACAGAACTATCAAGTGCGGTACACCAACCGTCAGCTTAGGGGCATTCTTGCCAAGAATTGTAATCTGCTTGTCATTAACCTCATCCGGCAGCAGGTAAAGTGTTATCGCACCGGCAGCAGGTATTTCGTTCCTCAGTATTTCAATCAGCCGGTCGCGCGTATTCTGAGACTGAACCTCCCGCTCATACAGGCTGAACTGTTTCATCGAAAAACCCAATTCCACCAGCCTTTTCCGGTATTCTGCAGCCTGTTTTCTCTCTTCCTTCGTATCCCGTGGAAGATCAAAGCATAAAAGCAGCATCATCACTTACCACCCTCAATGAATCCCGGCAGCTTAAGACTGCTGGATGTACTGTTGTTGATGCAGTTCACATATGAATTAACCGTCACCTTAATGGCATCACCAAGATAGTATACCTTGTTGTCCATGACGCATTTTTCAAACAACACCCTGACAATGTCCTCGCAGTCACTGGAATCAAGCTGCTCGTGATTCCTGGGAATGATGACGTCATGAACAATCAGGTCGACAAATGCCCTGTACGGTTCTATCAGATCATCGGACAGATTGAACGGATTCTCGACGGAAGCGTGATGGATGCCAAATGAAGGTTCCAACCCGTGCATCACGATCTCCCTTCTGATCAGCGCTCTCAAAACGGCATAGCCATAGTTAAGACCCGCATTGATTATGTCGTCAAACCTTCCGCGCTTGAAATTCTTCCCGAACATCATCGGAAAGTACTCACGGGCGGCATAAGCCTCAACATTATGCTTGTCACCTTCAGTGATGTTTGATGAAATGGACTGAATGAGTCCGACATCATTTCTGCTGTGACCCGTCTGCTCCACGCATTTCGCCTGGTTCCTGATCTTGGCCATGACAATCTTCGACCAGATTCTGTTCTTCGTCTTGCTTGCAAGAGACAGCTGCGCACTGAGGAGTTCAAAGCGGTTCTTCTGGTTGTACACATTATCCATCAGAAGAAGAGGCGAATGCCTTGCATCACAGAAAAGCAGGGCTATTCCGTGTTCCACGCATTTTTGAATCAGCTTGCTCGAAAGGTAGCTGTTGACGTTGTCGAAAATCAGAACACCGACATCATCATAAGCCATATACTGCTTGCTTTTGTCAATAACGTTTGAAAATTTAAGACCTTGATTGCTGGTAGAAACAAAATACTGCGTTTTAACATAAATTATATTTTTCACCCAACATCAACTTCTTTTATGCTGAAACCGCATTTTCCCATTTCATAGAAAACATCCTTAGTTAAATGAATATATTTGCCATCTTTCGTTTTAATTTTCAACTTCTTATATCGTGCAAGCTTTAAAACCCCATTACCTTTCATCTTCATTTTTATATACGACTTTTCTTGAATTTTATCAATTCTTACATGGTGATAATCAACTTTTGTCCATAGTCCGCTTCCTGCACCAAGATAAATCGGACAACCGATGTTTTTCTGAATAACTCTGTCGGGGTACGCACTCAGAAATTTATTTTTATATCGTTGATAGAAACTTTTAGCATAATGGCTCAATTTTTCTATCAGTTTCCTTGCACGTTCACTTGAAGTTGTAATCGTGAATTCAATTCGTGTCAACGGTTTCAAAGATTCTCTCCAAATCGGAAGCGAATTTGAGCAATTCTTCTTAGCATTGTAGTCCCACTTTTGAACCAGAGTCAGATTGTCAACGCTTATTGGCTTACTGTCAGAAATCCTTATTTCATTGAAAATATTATCCCCATCCTTCCAAGGAATATCGTCCGTTTTAAACTCTTCATTAATGAGTATCGTCCTGATTGCGCCCTTCAGTGAACTTCCGGGAATATATGGCCTGCCGTATGAATCCTTGACAAATGCAGAGATTTCATTCAGGTTGCTCCCGGCACCAGGTTTCCGATTCCGGCCGTTCCAGCTTCTTCCGGATGACTTTTCAAATTCGTATCCTGATTCAGAGATAGAATATCCGCCGAAATCCCGGTCCAAAATGCTGTTGGCCGAAAGAAACTCTCCTAATGTGGTCGTTCTACTTCCGTCGTTGATTTCAGTCATGAAGGCAGTGAAGGCACTGTTAAGTCCAGGTTCGTCCTTTATTCTCAGATAAAGTCTGCCCATGTCCGGAAAATAATATTTATTGTTCTCATATACATATTCCTTTTTTGTATACTTTTCCCCTGATCCGATATGTACAGGTCCTAGAACAAGCAGAGTAAAATCAAACTTAGTATGATAATCCTTCATTTTCCCTTACCCCCTTGAGATCTAAAAACAAGCCCTTCGCAAAATTGTAGACGGGATGCGGATATCCGTCCGGACGGACATCTGCAATCTGCCCCTTGAACTTATTGACAAAGACACTGCCTGCTCTGAATTTGTACAAATCCTGCTTTCTCACTAGCTGACCTGCAGTCTCGCTGTACGCAAAGCCACTGCTCTTCTTCAGGTCATATCTTGCACCGGTCATTGCCTGATGCAATTCGGCGTCCTGCGGAAGTGCAGTTGTCAGAAGCATCTGTTCATTGCCGTCGGTATTAAGCATTTCCTCGAGTCCTTCAGGAAGTTCCTCGATTGCAAGGTCGAACCTTCCGTATCCGCTTGAACGCTTGCCGCCAAGTCCGCTGTACTGAAGGCTGGTCATCAGTTCATCAAGAAGTTCGCTCTGCGTTGCAAGGACATAGACATCCTGACTGAATGTCGTTACTCCCACTTCATAGGGATCTTCACCCTTTCTGACAACGATGCTGCTCCTGCAGAAACCCTCCTGGTCTTCGAAGAGAACGGAATAATCTGCCTCACCCTTGATGAATGCAGACATCTCAGACATCGGAACTGCAACTATCCTGTCCGTCAGCTTGTTTTTCTCGTTGTCTTCCTTCAGGCCTTCAAGTCTGACCATTCTTTTCTTCGGATAACACACCGGCTTTGGAAAATACGGTTCTCCGACATGAGGAAAGGCATCACTGAGGAAGAATCCATCGGATTCAGCCAGTTCAGTGAATTCATTCAGACAGTCATTTTTGATTGCCTCAAGACAAAGGGCGCTGTACAGACGGCTGGCATCAAACAGCATGTCACTCGTATCAAGATACCCCTTTCCGAAGTGAGCGCGCTGAAAGCTCATTCTGTATATTTTAAATGTCATACATTCTATGCCTCCAGTTTTTCATTCAACCTGGTCACGTCGTAATCTCCGAACACCGTTTCCGCCCTGAGTCCGTCAAACTTGATTTTGCCGTACCCTCGGCTGCCGTTTCCGCCGAGATAGTCCAGTTCCAGAAGCCTAAAACCGGCAAGAATGGTGTCAAGGTCCTCTTCCACCTCATCTTCTTCAACAACGTCATAAATAAGTTCAAAGTCAAAGCGGCTCATCCTGATCGCACGCTCAATCTGACGCGGATTTGCAACGGCGGTAACGCGGTTTATCGTATTTTCGAATTTCACTTCCGTATACGAATCGGCACCGCGCTCAAGAAGCTCCCCGCCGTTCGTCAGAATACTGTCCCTGAAGATGAGCCTTGCAGGCAAAGGACACCTGCCGTCTTTGCCGTAGCCGGAACTTGCACCGAAAAGCCTGGTGATCCGTTCATCGTCATCATTTGGTGTTACTGCAACCTGTTCATTATATGCACGGGCAAGAAGCGTTCTCATCTTTCCCTTCAGACTTGAACCGGGAATTACCGGCATGTTCGTAACCGCATCCCTGACGATTGTGGAATCCGCTGCACCGATTGCCGCAAAGGCGTCACCGCCACCAATGTGAAGTCCGCTTTCAAGTTCGATTGTACCACTGAATCTTATTTTACTTAACTTTGTCATTTCAATGCCCCCTAGTCTTTGCCACCATAGTATTTGAAGTAAGCAACCAGTGCTTCCATGTACCGGCAGAACAGAATAATCCAGTCCTTTTCCTCAGGCTTTTCGTAATATTCATTTACCTCGTCCAGTGCCCCAAGAAGATTTGACACTTTCACAAAACGCTTAACTGCCGCATTGCGTCCGCTTTGATAGACCAGCTTGACTTTGAGATATGAAAGCTTTATTCTGGCAGTTTCCACACCCTGTGACCTTACCGTATCGTAAATTGCGCTTGTTTCGCTCAGAATGTTTCTGATTGCAGACATGGTAAGGTAGTCACCCTTACCGTTCTTTCTGTTCGTAACAACATGGAAGTTCTCATCCTTCAAGAACCTGATTACGTTCTCTGCGGACTTCACATATCCCTTTTTATTAAAATTCACTCTGGACGTTTCAATTTCTTCATTCATCCTGTCAATCCTCCCTGATTTCATAAATGTAAAGCATCAAGGCCATCTCGGCCTTCCTGATTTCCCTACCGTCATTGAACCAGTCAATCATCGATTTCCTGAAGTCACGGAAGTTTTCCTTGTCATCAGCCGCGTTTTCAAGTCTGGTAAGGTAATACACAATGCGGGCGAATGAAATCCTGTCAACCTCATCGCGGCTTCTGATCAGATCAAGCAGCTTGTATGCAAAGGCCTTTCCGTATTCGTCCTCATTTTCAAAGAAGTTCCTGATGACGTTGAGTTTTCCAAATGTTATGTCATTGACGTACTCATCGAACGCAAAGACATTGTCCTCACTGAACAGGGCAATCCTGTCCCTGCCGCAAAGCTTTGCCCTTTTCAGCAGGTTCCTTGTCCTCCTGGCGATGATGTTGACCGGTGTCTTGGCTGAAACAAGCGCCACTCCGGCCGAGAATGTCATCTTGCCATCGGTCCACTTTCTGAAACACTCATGAATGTCCTGAACAAATTCCAGAATGTCATCCCATGCACCGATTGCAAAGACGTCATCGCCTTCGGAATAGATGATGCTGATTCTTTTGTCTTCGGCGAAACTGTTCAGATACAATTTAAAGAACGCCTGAATTCTTCTGGAAAGCGTTGCGTAACGGCTCATCGTCGTGTACCTGCCCTCTCCCTGATCCTTGAATCCTGCCAGGAAGCCGGCATAAAGATCATCGACGTCAATCATCAGGGCCCCCAGACGCTTGATGCCGACTGCCGTCCCGCCATTGTTCTCCTTCGTCCAATTACGCTCGGCATAGCTGTTGTAGTCGTTTGTCCAGCTGTAGTCGCCGACCCAGATGTGTGTTTCCTGCATGTGGCCGGTGTCAAGACGGTTCTTGGCATAAATGCTTCCCTGAACTTCACCGCTGCGGATCTGATCCTCTGAAGCGGTGTCCAGATACCTGCCGTTACAAAGCGGCAGGCCGCTCTCATCATCGTTGACAACAAAGAACTGCTGTTTTTGAATGTCCCGCGAAAAATTCTCCAGCTTGAAACACAGCGAACACTTATTCTCACCATCAATCAGTTCCCTGACACTGTGACAGACGGCACACTCACGGCCTGTCTTCTTGCCAAGCCGGTTGAGTTTCAAAATGTCATCAGCCTGATAGCGTTCTCTGGAATTTCTTTCCAAAAGCTCGTCAATCTCCCGGAAAATCCTGGTGTACTCATCGGAACTGTTCTCCTCCATCACCTGACTGGCCGAAAACAACGCCGACCCCGTCGAAACATACAGCATGTTTCCGAAGTTTTCCATGAGAAACTCGTTGAACTCCCTCTGTGTTCTCCGGACCACATCCCTGTTTTTCGAAGTGTTGCCCGTAATTATGTATCCATGCTCAGTATCAGCATAGATGACACTTGCCTCAGTCAGGCCAAGATTCCTGACGAGACTGTCAACAAACCATCTTGACATCATCTCCATGTAAAATGCACGGCTGCGCAGCTGCTTGTGCGCTCCCCTACTTGTTATCCTGTAGATGAAATCCTGTACGCCGGTAAAGTCAAAGCCGACCATCATGAAGGCCTGTTTTTTGTAGAAGGACCGTCCCCTGTCCACAAATTCGGTCTTGTAGTCATCGATTCCCTTCTCGTCAGCATACTGGAGAATGGCACATGCATAAGCTGCAGTCAGCTTCATGTGGTCGTATAGGGAAATGTCGGAAACTTCCTCCATGCATGTCGATGAAGGCATGAAGCTCATTGTCGCCTCAACAAGATTGATTACACTGGGAATATACTCTTCGGTAAATTCAACGGCTCTCAAACCAGTACTAAAATAGGAAACGCCTCGCCCGTACTCGCCAGAAGTATAATCATGCCTGAATTCACTTGGAAACACCTTATCAACATTGTCAGGCTGTAATTCGCCTGGTGCAATGTATCTTTTGGAGGCATTCTTCCCATACCGGTTGAAAATGTCCTGCAGCGGGATCTTTGCATAAAATCCCCACTTGCCGTCCTCCATTTCCTTTCTTCTGTCCGTGCCGCTGGCAATGTTGTCGGCAATATATGTAATATGCGACAAAGAGTTTGCGGGAAGAGAACTGCTCATATAATTTTTGTGATGATAACGCAGTGAATGCGTTATCTCACGGTTGTCCGTGTATTTTTCCAGAAAATCAGCGCCAATCTTTTGATGTTTTACCATCCTTCCTTCCGCACGCTGGAGAGCCTTGCCGATGTCATGAAGAAACGCTCCGTAAAACATGTCATTCATTCTTTTTTCCAACATTATCAACTCCTTCCAAAATCCTGACCGCTCCCATGCCCATGCTGGTCTTGACGCCAATGCCGGAATATTCCGCAAACTTCAGCAGCATCGCAATGTAATTAGTCAATGTCTGGCTTCCATGGCAGACCAACGTCAGGTACCCCTGAAAGCCGTTCACATATGCCTTATGAAGGTAGAAGCGCCGTGACTTGAGGCTGAATGCGGCAACCTCAACCTTGCTGCAGATTTCATCAAGCAGTTCAAAATCAATGTCCTCACCCTTCTCAAAAGCACAGCCGTACTTCTTCATCAGGTTCTGAAAGACAAGCCGTACGTCAGGCAGGAACACGTATTTCCCGTTGGTCTTGAAGGCCGTCGGCGTCATGATCTTCAACTTGAGAACCTTACTGCAGTCGTTTCCATAGAAAATTTTCGAAAGATCAGACTCGCTCCGTTCAAATACAGACTTTTCAATGATTTCAAATTCATGTTGATTGCCGCTGTTAATGCGTATCATGTTGAGTGAATCACTCATGATCAGAGGTTCAACCTCATTGCATGCCTTCTCTGTAAGCAAGTTAATGATGAATGACACTGACTCTTCATCATGAACAACCTGAATTGACAGCGGATTCATTCCCGCCTGATGCAACTCCGAAGCGAAGTCATCATCAAGATGATTCATAAGCCATCCATGAAGATATACCGATTCCCTGCAATCATCAATGTCGCATTCGCGTCTGCACTTCAAGAGTAATTTCTTCATTGTTATCCCCACTCTTTTTAGTTATGTTTTAATCGTATAACAACGAAAGGTTGGGAACTCCCAACCTTCATGTTTTCATTTTATATCCAAATATAAATGATTACAACCACTTGCATCATATTCTTCTCAAGTGCCCCAACCGCTTACCTTGAAACGATCGGAACGTATTCCGCAAAACAGAAAAATCGCATTATCATAGGCGTCCAAACTGAACGCCTCGGTAACAAGAGCAGCCAATCCGTCTATCCCATTGCGAAGATCGGTCTTACCGCAAACGAGATAGATTTTCATATTATTTATATTTGAAAACATTTTGATCACGATACCAAAGATAGTTGTTCAAATTTTTGAGAATCTCTCTTAAAGCTCCATTGTAAATTCGAATTTCAACATCTTCCGTAATAATTTTCGCAGCCATTTCCCTGACCGGACGGTATGTTTCTTTAGGGCTTCGGTCAACAAGGTTGACTCCCGCGACGTCATCCAATTTCATATTTAAACCTCCGATTATACTTGATGTTTAAAGCATGCCAAGATATCGGAGGTTTATGAGGAACGCTTATTTAAAGACCGCTTACGATGGGGCGAATATCAGTATCCTCTTTTTATATACGGAAAACGCACCTGTCGGATTCAAGTGCGTTTAGCATTGACGAACATATTGACTGCGTCTCATCTTTTCATCTTGGTTGTAGCACGAAAAACTCTGCTATACAAAAGCTTTCTTTAAATAACAGAATTATCCCGTATTTTTTACATTGTATCACTTTTTTTCACTCGGAGATAGGTAATTATCGCAAGACGGCAGAAAAACGTTGATGGCCCGACCGTTTGGTTTTCGTCTCCTTCACTCGGAGATAGGTAATTATCGTATCTTGACGGAACTCACAAAGACAAACAAATAGGGTTTTCGTCTCCTTCACTCGGAGATAGGTAATTATCATATTCTGTGTAGTGCATT
>Ga0256405_10008620_pt1 | contig 14478 bp, 14 predicted proteins | sample RumenRJG_02DNA_FD_189096 | JGI IMG/M metagenome (GOLD analysis project Ga0256405, IMG submission 189096) | Bovine rumen microbial communities from Lethbridge, Alberta, Canada - RJG_02 | ecosystem: Host-associated > Mammals > Digestive system > Stomach > Rumen | place: Canada: Alberta...
TCTCACGGCGGACACCCTTGCCGTTCGGCTAACACTTCCTACTACCAAGCGTGTAGTGGACTTTCACCACCAAGCTATTGCCCATGGCGGGCGTACAACGTGAAAAGAGACCGGACATATATCCGATCTCTTTATCTGACCCGAGGGGGAATCGGTCTCTCCTGCGGGCTCGGGCAGGGTTGACACGGACCCGTTCGATTCCCCCGCTTGAGATTCACATCATGAACGTGAAAAGAGACCGGAACGAATTCCGATCTCTTTATCTGACCCGAGGGGGAATCGAACCCCCGTTTACGCCGTGAGAGGGCGTCGTCTTAGCCGCTTGACCATCAGGCCGTGTTCCTTAGAACGATGTTATTATAGCACAGCCGTTTCCGAATTGCAAGGGGTTTTTGAAAAAAAGTCAAAATTATTTTTTTCGCCTCCCGGGGGACCATGTCGACGGAGGGATCAGTGGATCGGAAAGTCTCCGAAGAAGCCGGATTCAGCCATCACGGAAGCGGCAACCAGAATATGACAGGCAAAGTACGTGGGGCAGATATACCGTCCGACGCCCTTTGTGCCGAGGAAGCGGGAGAGGGCGATCAGCGTATCGGAGAACATGATCATGGCGATCCCGGCGCAGAACAGCCACTTTGACAGCGGATCGGCGTCCGAGAGCAGGGAAGCCGTCAGCACTGCCAGGGAGATCCCCGTATACGCGGCCGCGGCAATCCAGATCGTTTTGTCCTCTATGGCGGGAAAAAGCTTTTTCACGAGAAAGATCCCGTACCCGAGAACCAGCAGGCCCGCCGGGATCAGCCACAGAAGCCGTGGTCCGGACGGATCCATGCGGGACAGGCTGAAGGAGAGAAAGCAGGCGTGGGCCAGAAAGAAGAACAGGATCCCGCCCATCAGCCTCCGGTCCCCGTCTTTTCCGCCGGAATGGGCCATGAACCAGTCGCCGACGACGGACAGCGCGTAGGCCGCCGTGATTCGGGGATCCGCCCACAGGCAGACAGCCGCCAGACAGGACAGGGTCACGGCTGCGCTGAAGGGATACCTGCCGGTCTTATCATGAAGGACGGCGAACAGGACCGGGATCAGCAGCATAAGCGGGACGAGCTTCACCTTTCCACCTCCGATTCCGATGAAAGAAACGGTCTCAGAGAGACGGCCTGACCGGAGCTGTCCCGCTGAGACGCTTGTTTTTTGTTATAATATTAAGAAGGGTTTATTTCGCTTCGGGCTCGAAGGTCTTGGTGGTCGGGGCCTTGCCGTTCAGGGAGATGACCCAGTTCTGCATCTTCCGGGACCAGTCCACGATGTGCTGGCGGTCCTCCAGGGAGATCTTCTTCGAGAAATTGAAGCGGCCGGTCTTGACGTAATAAGTTTCCTCCAGCACATAGGTGCCCGCGGTGCGGAGAATCTCCTTCACCTGCTCCTCGCCCTCGGAATTCGGTTCGCCATCGATGAACAGCGCGGTATAGGTGGCCTTGTCGGGGGTCAGCTCGGAGCAAAAGCGGCGGACTCTGTCCTCCGGATCGCCGTTCAGGGTCAGACCGATCAGCACGAGGCGCTCCTTATCGCAGGGATAGGCCGGGGGAATGTCGTTCACCAGACATCCGTTGGCTGCGCCGATGGCCTCCGCGTAAGTCACCATCTTGCCTTTTCTCGTTGCGTACATGACTCTCATTTTCATGGGGTTTCTTCCTCCGCTTGATTACAGTATTCACAATCGTTACAGATTATTATAGCATAGCTTGCGGATTTTGGAAAGCGAAAAAAACAATTTTCAAAAACTTTTGTCAATCCGCACAAAATCCGCACGGTCCGTTTGTCAATAATATCAAACCGGACGCGCCCGCCGCTCGGATTTGGAAGGAAAGAGCGGGATTGCGCTTGACTTCTGTCTCCGGATATGGTAAACTTTCTCATGCGAAGTACGCCAAGATTCCGTTTTCCACGAGGTAATGCCATGCTTATCACCATCATCGGCCGCGGCCATTCCGGCACCCGGTCCATCTCCCACACGCTGTCCGCCAGCGGCGTTTTCATGGGCGAACCGCTGAACGGCTCCGGAGACCTGCTTCCGCCCGAAAAGATGTACGAAGCCTGCCGGGTGTTCGCAAAGTACGTCACCTACGAAGGGAACAACCGCTGGGGCTTCTCGAAGGTCAACACCTGCGAGATCCCCGGGGAGTTCAAAACCCTGATCGAGGAGTATCTGCACAGCGTCCTGACATCGAGCGCCCCGAACAAGGGCTGGAAGATCCCCGAGACCACGCTGGTCTATCCCTGGATCGTCCGCATGTTCCCGGAGATCAAATACATCTTCTGGGTGCGGGATCCCCGGGACTGCATCCTCGGCTCCCATCTGACGGACGATTTGGGAGACTTCGGCGTCCCGTACGACAAGACCGGCGATGTGCGCCACGACCGGGCCGTCAGCTGGCTGTATCAGCGGGAAATCGTTAGGTCCGTGCCGGAGCCGAAGAACGCCCTCTACGTCCGCTTCGAGGACATGGTGTTCGATCAGGACAACACGATCCGCCGGATCTCCGATTACCTGGGCATTCCGATCGCCAAAATCGAGATGCGCCCGGACTCCGTGGGCCGGTACAAGACCGACGACGGCGTCCACATGTTCGATTTCTTCGAGGGCGACATGAAGGACCTGGGGTACGAGTTCGAGTAAGCGATTATACAAAATCAGCTCCAAAACAAACAGATGCAGGCAGGTCACACCCGTCTGCATCTGTTTCTTACAATTGTTGAATCCGTTATTTTTTTCTCTTGAACATCGACACCAGCCGGACAAGGACCGGGGACAGAACCATCGTCACGATGATTTCGATCAGGAAGTTGGTGGTGATGAAGCTGGTGATGACAAACTGCATCATGGACAGATCCTGCTCGGCGGCCGCGCCTTCAAACAGCCCCTTGAAGATGGTCAGCACGCCGACGATGAAGATGCCCGTATTGATGATCGGAGCGGAAAAAGCCGCCGTCGTCACGCCCACCGTTTCGTCAAACCGGCGCAGACCCTTGTAGATATAACCGGCCACCAGACCGGCCAGACCGGTTTTCAGGATGCACATGAGAACCGTGCACACCGGATTGAAGCTCAAAAAAGCGCCGGTACCGGGAAGAAGCAGGATGACGATCCCGTCGACCGCTCCGAGAAGAAAACCCGTGAGAGGGCCGTACAGCAGCGCGCCCAGTACGATCGGGATCAGCGCGAGATTGATCTCAACCACGCCGATCTTGAACGGAAGCAGCTGCAGAACGATGACAACCGCCATCAGAATCCCGACTCTTGTGAGCTTGTGTACATCCGGTCTGTTCGTTTTCATTTTGTTCCTCCATCATAAACCGAATTCGAATCCCGGGAACGCCTCTGAAGGGTTCCCTGAATTATACAAAATTTGCATTTTGTATAATCGTCAGTATATCTCCGGACAGGTCCGTGTCGACGCCGGAATCCGTTCCCGGAACCCTCCGCGCTCCGGAAGGTCTCTCCCCTGTCCGGATTCATTATAGCAAAAACCCGGAGAGCTTGTCAATGTTGAAGAGTGACAAACCCTCCGGACCGGCTTTTCTCCTGATTCGTCAAAACACAGACGGTCCTTCGCCGCCCGTATTATCGGCACCTCGGAGCATTTTCAGACAGATTCATCCTTGCTTTTCACCGGACAGACCCGAGCGTTCCCGTCCCGGCTCCGATACCGTCTCAGCGGAGCTGCTTCATGGCGCATTCGTACAGTCCGGTGACCGCGCTGTCCAGCGTCATGGCGTATTCGGCGTAGAACCGGATCGGCACCGCGGACCAGCCGTGGCACAGACTGCCGGCGTTTCCGAAATCCCGCGCGCCTTCGATGGTCTCCCAGAAGGTCGTTGCCCCGTGCTCCAGCATAAATCCCCACTGGCGGGCAATGTCGGAGAACACGAACCTTGCGTAGGTCCCGGGCTTTCTCATGAGGGCGTCGTACTTGAAGATGCAGTGGCTCAGGGTCGCCGGAAGCAGTCCGGACTTCCCTGTCAGACCCACAAGTGTAGATTCAAGACGGTCTCCCTCCGCCGCGTCCGCGTAGACGATCAGGGCGTTTGTCAGCTCGGCATAATGGAACCGGTTTCCGGTTTTCCGGTTGATATAGGAGGCGTAGGCGCTGCGCTCCTCATCCCAGAAATACCGGTTGACCGCCTCGTTCAGACTGAAGTGCTCCCGGCGGTAGTATGCGGCGCCCTCCGGATCTCCCAGCCGGTCCAGCGTATCCGCCAGGGAGCGCAGACCGAAGGACACGAAAGCGCAGAGCGGCGCGTCGAAGGTCACGTCGTCCTCCGACACGGAGCCGGAAATGGAACCGTCCAGTCCTTTCTGCCATTCGTAGAAATTCCAGTACTTCCGCTCGGTGAAGCACGGGATCAGACCGGTTTCCGGATCCCGGCGGCGGATGAACTCGTCGGCGACGCGCCGCAGAACCGGCAGGACCTCCCGGACAAACGCCTCGTCCGGCTGTCCCGCGATTTTCTCCGAATAGACCAGATACTCGTACACCTGGGTCAGGAAAATGGCCGAGAAGGACGGGATGGTGATGGAGACCCGGGCGGGAGAACAGAGCTCCAGCATGTTGTCCTCCCGGACGGACTGGGCCATGAGCCGGATGGAGGCCTTCGGAAAATCCAGCTCCCGGAAGGCCAGGTAGCCGCAGAGCATCTGATTGCGGGAGTCCATGGTATAAAGCGCCTGCTCCCGCCACGGGCAGTCCTCGTAGTGCTCGTGCATGCACATGAGGAGGGTGCGCTTGGAGACGTCGAAGATCCGGGTGTGGAGGCTGTCGGCGCAGGTGAATTCCGTCTCGTGCTCCAGGGGATAATCCGTGGTCCGGATGCCGGCATAATAGATGCGGGCCTCCTTTGAGCGGATGTGCAGCTCCAGATACCGCATGCCCAGACGGCGGAACGGATGGACAAACCGGTTCCGTCCGGCGCGGGCAAAGTAGGATGCGCAGAAATTGCGTCCTCCCACATAGGCCCGCACCCGCAGGTCCTCCAGATGCTCGCCCCAGCCTGTAAGGATCTCCGCATCCTCCGGTACCTCCACGTCCAGGGACAGAAGTCCCGCGTTCTCCCGGCCGGTGTCGATCAGGGCGAAGATGCCGTCCTCCCCTTCCCCGCTCTGAAGCAGGATCCCGTCCTGTGAGGGCAGGCGGCGGGTCCCGCTCTGCTCGCCGAAGGTCAGGGACGCGAACTGCATCCTCTTGCCCACGGTATCGCCGCCGCGCTCGGAATAAGAGCCGCTGACGGTCAGCACAGCCGGTTCGTCTTCTCCCAGAACCAGCTTCCGGACGGGTCTCTCCCTCGCCGGCAGAGGCTTGTCCGCGCAGAGGGTCCGGACGGGCCCGGCCTCCGGGATCCGGGCATCGTAATGGAAGGTATAGCCCAGCTGTCCGGACACGTGCTCCACGCCGGGACCCATGGCATAGGCCGTCACCGGACGGATCACGGTATCGGGACCGCTGGCGGAAATGCAGGCGTCGTCCGCGAAGATCTCAAAGATCAGCCCGGCCTCCTCGCCCCGCACCGTGGAGCTGTCGTCCCCCTGATGCCAGCACCGGATCGTGATCCGGTTTTCGCCGTCGGACGCCGCGTCCGTCAGATCCAGCACGTCGTACACCTTGTCGAAGGGGTAGTCCGCGTACTGACCGAAGTAGAGGCGTCCGCCCAGCTCAAAGGCGTAGTTGGTATCCACGGACACCGCCATTGTGATCCTCTGCCCGGGCTTCTTCACAAAGGAAGCCTCCGCGTCGGTATAGGCGTTGACGCTGTCATAGCCCTCCGCCCGGATCCATCTGCCGTTTTTCCAAAGCTCCATATTCTGCCTCCGCAGTTTTTTTCTTCATTGTATCACGGAACCGGTCCGTTTGCAAGAGGAAGGAGGCAGGTGAGGCGCGATTCCGCGGATCCGCTCAGGTGAGCTGTCCTTCATGCCGCCCGTGAAGCTCGTGCAGAAGAAGATACTTCCGTCTGGTGGCCTCCCCTCCCCGCAGATGCCGCTCTGCCTTGTTCCGCTCCAGCACCTGCTTCACGGAGAGAAACAGCGCGGGATTGCTGTACCGCAGATGCTCCGTCACGTCCTTATGCACCGTGGATTTGCTGATGCCGAATCTGGCGGCGGTCTCCCGCACGGTGGCGCGGTTTTCCAGGATGTACTGCCCCAGCAGCGAGGAGCGGTCGCATGCGTCGAATCTCATAGTCCCCTCCGGGATTGTCTCTCTCGGTTCAGTATATGAGGGGATCCGGAGGGTATGACGGAAAAGCGGCGGCATGGTTTTCCAACCGTTCGGCGATTTTAGCCGCATCGTCCTCACCGCGAATCGAAAAACGCTCCCTTTTCTTTGTGCGGGGAGTATGCTATACTGATACCACAGGGAAAATCACTGCAAGGAAAGAGGAGGAGAAAACCATGTCTCTCGGGAGAAACATTGCGGACTTCAGAAAACGGAAAGGCTTCACGCAGGAGGAGCTGGGTGTGCGGCTGGGCGTGACCAATCAGGCGGTGTCCAAATGGGAGAACGAAACGTCCCTGCCGGACATTCTGCTGCTTCCCTCCATCGCGGACGCGCTCGGCGTAACGTTGAACGCGCTCTACGGGATCGAAGAAAAAGCTCCGGAAAAGGTCCGGGCGGACGATTTCCCCGAAGCGGCGCGGGAGGCATTGAAAAACTATTTTGTTGAACAGGCAGGAGCGCGGATGCCGGGAGGTCCGGAACTGGGAGAACGGGTGCTCGGCTGTGTATCCGACAAGGCCGGGGCGGTATTCATTTCAAAGGACTTCTCATTGATCGACAACACCTTCCGCGTTTCCGGCAGCGAAACGGTTTTCGAAAGGCCGGGACTGCTGTCCATGCTGGAAATCATGTCGGACAGAACGATTATGAAGGTTTTCGCATATCTCTATCGAATTTCGTCGGAGAGATTCGCTCAGAGCCGGGAGACTGAGAGACCGGACGCACTCCGCGCGTTTACCGTTCCGGAGGTCGCCGAAGGATGCGGTCTCTACAAGTCCCCGGCGGAGGAGGCTCTCGATACGCTTTCCTCTCTGCATCTGACCGAAGCAGCCCGGACTCGCGGCGGGGAAACAGAATACTGCTTTTCAACAGATCGCGCGCAGTTCGTCCACGCAATCTTTCACATACTGGAAATCCTGTTCTCGGATTCCCGGGTTTATGCGCTCCGGCGGGATTCGTCGAATATCTCCGATTATCTGTTTGAAAAGCTGTGGTAAAGCGGAAAAACGCGCCTGCCGGAAATGACAGACGCGCCTTTTTGTTTGGTTTGCCGGTGACGCCGGGTTTGTACGGGCATTCGGTCAGCGGAGCTGTCCCGGGAGCTTCTTCTTTTCCTTCGGCGGGAACTGCGCGTCGAAGCGGTCAAGCTCCTCCGGATCGATGCGGGTGAAGGCAGGGTCGAAGGATACCCGCCCCCTGACGCCGGACAGCCCGCCGGGGGTCAGCTCCAGAGCCATGAGCGCCGGAAACGAGCTCCCGTCCTCATAGAGAATGCCGAAGTCCGAGGCGGGGCGGAATCCGAAGCGGCCGTAATACGCGGGATTTCCCGTGATGACGACGCCGGAAAAGCCCGTCTCCGCCGCCCGGGCCAGAGTCTTCCGGATGAGCGCGGAGCCGATCCCTCGTCCCTGCATGTCCGGGCTGACGCTGATCGGTCCGAAGGTGATGACCGGAAAGACTTCCCCGCCGTCGGAGAGCACCTCAGAGCGGGTATAGAAAATGTGCCCGACGATCCTCCCTTCCGTTTCGCAGACCAGATTCAGCTCCGGAATCACGGAGGGAGCGCCCCGGAGGACGTGCAGGATATAATGCTCCTCGCATCCGGGCTGATAGACGTTCCAGAAGGCCTCACGGGTCAGAAACTCCACCCGTTCAAAATCGTCTTCGGTTTCAGTGCGGTAAACAAATTGCGGATTCATGATGATCCTCCCGAAATGATGATGGAAAAGAATTCCCCTTCAATCCGGAGGGTCCGCGGGAATTGATCGTGACCCTCCGGTCAGCCGACAATTCCATAGACAGTTTTCTTCAAACAGCGTCTCCTTTTATTATGATTTGAAAAACCCGGAGCGGAAGGACCGATCCTCCCGTTCCGGAATCCATACTCAGTTGCTGAACTTGTACATGGTGGTGGTGTCATACTTCTCGCCGGGCTTCAGCTCGGTGGAGGTAAAGCCGGGATGGTTCACCGCGTCCGGGATACACTGGGTCTCCAGGCACACGGCGCAGTGGCGGTACTGCTTCACGCCGCCCTTGAAGGCCGGATCGTCCGGGTTGATCATGTTGGCGGTGTAGATCTGCACGCAGGGCTGATCGGTCCAGAGGGTGACCTTGCGGCCGGACTTGGGATCGGTGACGGATCCGCGGGGTCTCAGCTGGCCGTTGTAGCCGGCGAACACGAAGTTGTTGTCGTAGCCACCGAATTCCTTCATCATGGGATAGTCGGACGCGAAGCCCTCGCCGATGGGCTTGCCGCGCCGGAAGTCATAGGGCGTGCCCTCCACGTCGATAAACTTCCCGTCGGGAATCAGCTCGGAATCAAGGGAGTTGATCTTATCGCAGTCGAGTTCGAGGATCTGTCCGTCCACGACGCCGGATTCGTAGCCCGCCAGATTGTAGTAGGCGTGGTTGGTCATGTTAACGATGGTGGTCTTGTCCGTGGTGGCCTCGTAGTGGATCTTCAGCGCACCGCACTTCGTCAGGGTGTAGGTGACCTTGACGTTCAGGGTTCCGGGATAGTTCTCTTCCCCGTCAGGGCTCGTGTAGGTCAGAACAAGGGAGGGAGCCTCGGAGCAGTCGCACTCCTCCACGTCCCAGATCTTGGCGTTGAAGCCGTCCTTGCCGCCGTGGAGGGAGTTCTGCCCGTCGTTGCAGTAGAGCTGGTACTCCTTGCCCTCGAGGGTGAACTTGCCCTTGGCGATGCGGTTGCCGATACGGCCGATCAGGGCGCCCTGATAGCCGCCGGAGGTGAGGTAGCCGTCGATGGAGTCAAAGCCGCAGATCACGTCCGCGGGGACGCCGTTCTTGTCCTTGACCCAGATATTCTTCAGGATGCCGCCGTAGTTCAGGATGCAGACGGAGGTGATGGAATCGTTGGTGAGGGTGTAGGCGTAGACCTCGCATCCGCAGGGGAGTTTGCCGAAAAGTTCCTTCTTGATCATATCCGCTCTCCTTTAATCGTCATACCCGTTGGGGTTGTTCTTCTGCCATCTCCAGGAGTCCTCGCACATCTCGCGGATGCCGTTTTCGGCCTTCCAGCCCAGCTCCTTTTCCGCCAGAGCCGCGGAGGAGTAGCATTCGTCGATGTCGCCGGGACGGCGGGGTCCGATGACATAGGGTACCTTCACGCCGGTGGCTTCCTCGAAGTTCTTCACGATGTCGAGGACGCTGTAGCCGACGCCGGTGCCCAGATTGTAGATCTTCGTGCCGCAGTTCTCCGCCAGCTTCTTCACCGCGCAGACGTGACCCTTCGCCAGGTCCACCACGTGGATGTAGTCGCGGACGCCGGTGCCGTCGTGGGTCTTGTAGTCGTTGCCGAAGACGGTGAGCTTTTCTCGCTTGCCCACGGCCACCTGGGTGACGTAGGGCATCAGGTTATTGGGAATGCCGTTGGGATTCTCGCCGATGAGGCCGGACTTGTGGGCTCCGATGGGGTTGAAGTAGCGGAGCAGGACCACGTTCCATTCGGGATCGGCCTTCTGGATGTCGGTGAGGATCTGCTCCAGCATGGACTTGGTCCAGCCGTAGGGATTGGTGCAGTTCCCCTTCGGGCATTCCTCGGTGATCGGCACGAAGGCGGGGGAGCCGTATACCGTGGCGGAGGAGGAGAAGATGATGTTCTTACAGCCGTGCTTCCGCATGACATCCACCAGCACCAGGGTGCCGCCGATGTTGTTGTTGTAGTACTCCCAGGGCTTGGCCACGGATTCGCCCACGGCCTTCAGTCCGGCGAAATGGATGACGGAGTCGATCTGCTCGTTCGAGAAAATGTTCTCCATGTCTCCGCGGGAGCAGATGTCGGCCAGGTAGAACTTCACGGGCTTGCCGGTGATCTTTTCCACCCGCTCCAGGGACTTCTTCGAGGAATTGCAGAGATTGTCGCAGACCACCACATCATATCCGGCGTTCTGCAGCTCAATGACGGTATGGGAGCCTATATAGCCCGCGCCGCCCGTTACAAGAATTGCCATTCCGACCTCCCGCTTATTTCCAGAGTCCGTTGGGATATTCGCCCGCCGCGATGAGTGCCTTCAGCTTGGCGATGACGTCCGGCTTGTCGTCCGCGTAGGTCACGCCGAACCACTTGGCGGAGGTGGTGAGCACCTTCACGTCGCAGTCGCCGGCCTTGATCATCTTGCCGATGGTGTTGGGCAGGAGGCATTCGCTCTTGAGGGGCTCCTTCTCCGTGTCGTTCAGGAAGGCGGTGAAGTCCTCGTCCAGTCCCTCGAACACCTTCGGGGTGAAGCCCCAGAAGTTCATGGAGACCACGGTGTCGTTGGGCAGATGCACGGTCTCGCCGTTGTCGTCGAAGTACGCGCCGCCCTCTTCCTTGAAGAGCTTGGTGCGCTCCACGATCTTGTCCAGATAGCCCTCCGCGGTGGCATGGCATTCGCCGCGGGCCACGGAGCCGTTGTCCGTCAGGGTGTTGCCGAGACGGTAGCCCACCATGCAGTAGTGGCTCTCGTTCTCGTCGGCGTTCTTCAGGAACTCGGCGGCCTTCACGAAGGCGTCGCGGCCGTAGAAGTCGTCGGCGTTGATGACGGCGAATCCGTCCTTCAGCACGTCCTTGCCGCAGAGAAGCGCATGGGTGGTGCCCCAGGGCTTCACTCTGTCCGCCGGGATCTTGTCCGCCGGGACGAAGCTGTCCAGTCCCTGGAACACGTATTCAACCTGAATCTTCCCCTCGATGCGGGACCCGACGGTCTCCTTGAACACCTCGTAGTTTTCCTTCTTGATGACGAAGACCACCCGGTCGAAGCCGGCCTTGATGGCGTCGTAGATGGAAAAGTCAATGATGAACTCACCGTTTTCGGTGAAGGGATCGATCTGCTTCAGTCCGCCGTAACGGGAGCCCATTCCGGCTGCCAGAATAAATAAGGTCATACTGCTTGTCCTCCTGAGACACGGGGAATCCCCCTGTTATTTCATTCTATATTTTAATACAAGGCCGTGTCAATTGCAAGCCCAAAAAGAAAAAAACGGAGAAATTTCCGAAAAAAACCCGGGAGAAGCGCTCCGGACGGCGGAAAAAACAGCCGCGGACCCTCTCCGGAATCCGCGGCATCTGCGCTCCTCCGGCTGTCGGCCGTTGACCGTCGGAGGAGCGGATCCCCTTATCCTCTGTCTCCGCAGCCGCAGGAGCCGTTCCCGTCGGAGCCCGGAAAAGAGCCGCCGGACCCGGACGCGGAAAACTCAGCCGTGGGAAACGCCATCTGACGGAACAGTGAGCAGGCGTCCTCCACCGGCGGCACGTCGCACTGCTTTTCCGGAACGGCATACTCCACCGCGCTGATCAGATACTGTGCCGGCCGTTCGATCCGCACCACGGAGAAGAATCCCAGGCAGACGGTGAGGCAGGAGGGGCAGTCCGAAAGCGGCGCGCCCAGGCAGGCCGTCACCCGCTCGGGGATCTCGTCGACGGAGCAGCAGCCGGGGCCGGGGCACTCCCTGATCCGGGTGTCCAGCACGATGGGGTCCGCCACCTCGAAGACAGCCTGCGGAAGGGTGTTCCCGCCCACGGTGGACCTTCCGCCGCAGCTGCAGAAGCCGGCGTCCGACAGCTCGCTCCGGAAGACGCTGACATTCCCTTCCCCGCCGTAGAGGACCACCTTCTTCTCCACCGCGGCGATCCCTTCGGTTTCCTGTGTATTTCCCTGTCCCAGGCACATCTCCAGCCCGACCCGGCACCAGATCCGGATCAGGAGCTGATAAAAGCCGCGGTTGAAGGGGACGCTGTCCATATCGACCGTCGCCCACGCAACCTTCGCCGTCTTTGCCCGCACCGCTCCCGCCCGGTTCAGCATTTCCGCTCCGGGAACCGTCAGGAACACCCGCACGTCCTCGAAGCAGTCCTTGTCGCGGCAGGAGTCCAGCACGCGGCAGGTGTCCACGCAGACCATGTCCCGCTGTCCGCCTTTGCATTCAGCCATGTTCATATCATGCCTTTCTTGATTGTCGTTGGAAGGAAGAGCGCGGCACGGAGCCTTCTCTTCTCTCCCATTCTATGACGGCGGGCGTTTTTTGGTCACAGGAGAGAACACGGGAGAGACTGAAAACGCCGCGCATCCCCCGGAAAGAGGACGCGCGGCACACACACGGATCGGAACCGACCGGTCAGCCGATATACTTCAGTACGGTCTTGGAAGCCTCGGTAGGGTCGATGGAGGAGGTGATGATGAAGTTGACGTCATGCTCGTCCACCAGCTTGGCAATCTCGTTGAGGAAAAGATCGAACCCCTCCGCGTCGTTCTGGCAGATCTTCAGAGCGGAATCGATGAAGATATCGCCCACGTCGTGGTTGCTGGCCAGAATGCCGGCGACAAAACCGAACAGGGACTGTCCGTCCGAAATCAGGTACTTGTCCGCGTCAACCAGTCTGCACTGGTAGGGGATGTCGTAGGTGAGCTTGTCTCCCTTTTCGATGCAGACGACGGCTCCGTTGGTGGTTTCGAGCGTGGATCTGACGAGTTCAATGAGGGTTTTGGTCTTACCGGAACCTTTCTTGCCGATGATAAGTCTGATCATGAAAATCCTCCGTTAGATAATAGGGTTGATGGCTTCAGTTCTTCATTCTCGCTTCGAGGGCGGCCTTCTGCTCCTCGTAGCCGGGCTTGCCGAGGAGGGCGTACATATTCTTTTTGTAGGCCTCCACGCCGGGCTGGTCAAAGGGATTCACGCCCAGCATATAGCCGGACACTGCGCAGGCCAGCTCGAAGAAGTAGACCAGCGTGCCGAAGTTCTCCTCATCCCGGCCGTCGACCTCAAGAAGGATGTTGGGAACACCGCCGTCGTTGTGGGCGAACAGGGTCCCGGTCATGGCGGTGCGGTTGACGTCGTGGAGCTCCCTTCCGGACAGGAAGTTCAGCCCGTCGATGTTCCGGGGATCGTCCGGGATCACCACGGTGTCCGCGGAGGTCTTGAAATCCAGGACCGTCTCGAACATGGTTCTGAGTCCTTCCTGGATGTACTGACCCAGGGAGTGCAGATCCGTAGAGAAGATCACCGAGGAGGGATACAGGCCCTTGCCGTCCTTGCCCTCGCTTTCGCCGTACAGCTGCTTCCACCATTCGGCGAACATCTGGGCCGCCGGCTCGTAGGACACGAGGATCTCCATGGACTTGCCCTTGTTGTAGAGGATATTGCGCAGGATGGCGTACCGGACGGCGTCGTTTTCAAGGGAGGGCGCGTTCAGATACTTCTCGCGGGCGTCGGCGGCTCCCTTCAGCATGGCGTCGGTGTCGATCCCGGCCACGGAGATGGGCAGAAGGCCCACGGCGGTCAGCACGGAGTACCGTCCGCCGATATCGTCAGGGACCACGAAGGTCTCGTAGCCCTTCTGGGTAGAGAATTCCTTCAGCTTGCCCTTCGCGCGGTCGGTTGTGACGAAGATCCGCTCTCTCGCGCCCTCTTCGCCGTACTTCTTCTCCAGAAGCTCGCGGAAGATCCGGAAGGTGACGGCCGGCTCGGTGGTGGTGCCGGACTTGGAAATGACGTTGATGCAGACGTCCCGGTCCTCGCAGATCCGGAGCACATCGGCCAGGGCGGAAGAGGAGATGGTGTTCCCGGCGAAATAGATGTCCGGGGTATCCTTCTTCAGATTATTATATAAAGGGGATCTGCAGAATTCGATGGCGGCGCGGGCCCCGAGGTAGGAGCCGCCGATGCCGATGACGACGAAGACGTCGCACATCTTCCGGATTCTGGCGGATGCCGCTTTGATGCGGGCATATTCATCCCTGTCGTAGTTCACGGGAAGGTCGACCCATCCGAGGAAAGCGGAACCGGCCCCGCGGCGGGTTCTCACAAGCTCCAGGGAAGCGTCCGCGATATGCGCGGTCTTTTCCGCTTCCGCAGGGGAAACAAATCCCTCGAGATAGGTTTCGTTGAGTCTGAGTGCCATGGTTTTTCAAAGTCCTCCGTTTACGGCCCCGCGTCGCTCAGGGGATGACGCGGGTTCGGCGATAGTGATTCCTGTATCTATCATACAACATTTTTCGCCGCTTTTCAAGCCCTGGGGAGAACTTTCTTGATCCGTCGGCGTTTTTCTTCCGGTCCGGGGACGGTCACGCGCCGCATTTCAGGACCGCTCCTCCGAACAGCCGCGCGAAAATGCCGCCCCATCCGATGCGCTCCACGGACTCCCGGGCAACGACCGCTCCCTCCGCGGCAATTTCTTCCCCGGACAGGTAGCGCACGGTGCCGATCCGGT
>Ga0256405_10008621_pt1 | contig 14475 bp, 17 predicted proteins | sample RumenRJG_02DNA_FD_189096 | JGI IMG/M metagenome (GOLD analysis project Ga0256405, IMG submission 189096) | Bovine rumen microbial communities from Lethbridge, Alberta, Canada - RJG_02 | ecosystem: Host-associated > Mammals > Digestive system > Stomach > Rumen | place: Canada: Alberta...
GCGAAAAGAGGCCAACGAGAAAAACGAAGAAACGGCCGTGCAGATTGCCGCTGCGAAAGCACAGCTGCGCAGGTTGGAACGCGAATTAAAGGAAGAAAGGAAAGAAAATGCCAGAAAATATCGAGAACTCAAAGCCAGATTTGACGACCACGTTAGGGCAGAAGCAGCTGCTCGACACAATGGAAGAGATGTTGAAGGAGATGGGCCGTCTGCAGAAAGAACTCGATTCGTTAAAGAACTCCAGGAGGGAAGACGCCAGCTTGAAGCTGTCTGCAGAACTGGAAGAGACGCGGCGCGAGCTGCAAAGCTCGAAAGAGAGCATTTCGATTCTGCAGGCCGAGTTAGCGAAGAGCACCGCAACTCTCAAAATTCTGGCGGGGTGGCAGGGTGGTTATTCAGACCTGGGAAAACGCTTGTCGAAACTATCAGAACTCGAATCGGAGAATGCGTCGATGCAATCCGCGCTCTCCGGCGCACAGGCGCAATTAAAGACGGACAGTACAGAGATCCGGAAAGCAGAAGATACGATCAAACTGTTGCGAAACCAGCTGGAGCTGATGCAAGAAAAGGAAACAGCAACATCATCGATGGCGTCCGAAGGGCAACAAGCTCTCTTCGAAGCTTACTCGGCTTTGGAGGAAGCGGACAAGAAAATCCGGACATTGGCGTCAGAGAATGCGCGGCTGCGGCTGCAGATCTCAGACGATCTGCAGGCGATGCACGAAGCCGCGATTCAGATGTCCGAACTCAGCTCGACGAACGAAAGGCTGCTCGACTGGCTCGAAGGGGATCTCGGAATCGGAGACCTTCTGGCAAGGGAGGAAGATGAGTGGCGTCGCCTGCGCGCGGAGCGAACCTGGATTGAGCGGTTCTGGGCACAGATCCGGCCGCCTGCCGGCAGGACGACTGCGGCGACATGACAAAAAGCATTAATATTAATCACAAATCATAGTTGACGTCGAAGTAACGATCGTCAACCAAGCAAAACCCGGCGCGCACTGCGCCGGGTTAGTCGCGCACCTCAACAAGGGTTATTTTCCCTTTTTCAGCCTTTCGAGCTCCGCGAGTGCGTCCTCCAGCTTGTGCTCAAGGCCCGTTGCTTTGCCCTGTTCAGTGCTCAATTCCTGCCTGGTTGCCAACAGATCATCCACCCTGGCGTCCAATTTGGCCTGTATGGCGGCGAGCTCCGATGCGTGCGCCTGAGACACTTCCGCGACGGCGGCTGCTCTTGCTGTTTCCGCTTCTTTCTTCGCCATCGCGGCTGCGCTTTTGGCTTCGCGCAGCTGTTCGCGCAGATTGTCGATCTGCGCAGACATTTCTTCGCGGACCTTTGCCGCCGCCGCAATCGTCTCACTTTTTGCCGTCCGTAACTCCTCACGCAAAGTCTCGATTTGTTCCGATGCCTTGCCACGAACTTCGGCTACCGCGGCATCCTTTTCCTTTTCAGCCGTCCTCGCCGCGTCTTTTGCCGCCTCCTGCAGCTTTGAATATTCCGCCAAGAGGTTTTTGTGCGCTGCCTGCAGCTCCGCGTATGCAGCCGCGTCTTTCTCCATGGCGGCCATCTGTCGCATCAACAAATCATTGCTTGCTGTTTTTTCAGTGGCGATTTCTCTCGCATCGTCGCGCTCCCGGACGGCCTGGTCACGCTCTCTGGCGGTCTGCTCTGCTTCTGACGCTGCGGCTTTCTTCGCGGCGTCAGCTTCTTCTTTTGCCTGCTTTTCCAACGCAGCGGCCGCCTCTGTTCGCCTCTTCGCGTCTTCCAGCGCAGCGTTCTTTTCTTCCAACGCAGCGTCCAACTTGGATTTTAAGTCGTCAATCCGGCTGTCCTGCCCTGCAACAACGCCGTTTATCTGTTTGATCAGCGTTTCTATCGTACAATCCACGGAGCGAAGAGAATCCTCCAACTCCGGATGTGTCCCCCTGACCGACTCGCTTTCTGCAATTTCCAATATCCGGAGCAGGGCCTCCTCCTTTTTTTCGCCCTCTCGGGTATACAGATTCATAACCCTGTTTGCGGTCTCAATTGTTTCAGGCGTCGCGGCGACTGCGAAATTTGCCATGGTTCCCGTCCTTTCCGCCCTGTCCGGGCTGATGATACCATCCGTCTGCCCATATTATACGCCCGTCGGTGGCGAATGCCAACAACTAAATTAATATTAATCAATTAATATTAATCAAATAATCTCAAACCATGGTGCCGCGCCCGTCGACCGGCGTCCGTCCCCGACGGATCCGCGCCCGCCGGCGGTGCCGTGAGACGCGTTTTCTCGGCCGCCGGCGCAGAAAAGTACGTTCGGCCGTCCTGAAAATCGATCTGACAGGCCTTCAGGGGCCGCAAAACCGCCTGGTTGGCGGGTTTTCCCCACTGTAGGTTCGGCCTACAGTGGGGGCCGCGGACCCATCTATACAGAAAACGATAATTATTTCCATAGATCCACCGCCCCGGCCGCACAATTCCCGCACAATTCGCGCCGGATCCGGATCCCCGGCGGCCGGAAACCGCCGGGAAACTTGTTCATCCTTCAGTCCGCGAAAGAATTGTGTGCACAATTCGAGACCGCAGGCCGCAAAGTGCCGGCATAGTGAAACACTATAGGACAGTGTTGACAGCCACATGCCACCGCCGTATAATGCAAAGCAAACGAATGAAGGGAGAGAGATGCAACATGATCGGAGACGTGCTCCGGTGGTACCGGGGGAAGCACCACCTCTCCCAGGCGCAGATGGCAAAAGTGCTTGACATAAGCCCCAGTTACGTTTCATCGCTGGAGCGCGGCGTAAGAAATGCCGCTGGCCGGCAGTATGCCGTTTCTTATGCGCTTCTGGAAAGGATGTCGTCCGTGATGGGGATCCCCCTCGCAGATCTGGAGAAAGAAGCAAGCCGGTGCCCGGACTGCCTGACAGATCCGCTTACGGACGAAGAATCCAACCTTGTCCTGCGCTTCCGGCAGGCGGACGGGGCGACGAAATCCATGATCCGGAGGCTGCTTCAGTACATGAGAGCGGAGGAAAGTAACTATGATCAAGATCACCGTTGAAGGTCCCCGCCGCGAAGTTTACCTGATGTGCCTTGACATCCTGGACACCCGCGATTCGGAAGGCGGAACACTTTTCGGGGAGCCGGATGAGCGGAATTTCAGCGAGGAAGACATCGGGGTCATCGTGTTCCATGCAGACCGCTACGAAAGGACCTGGACCTGCGGGAAAGATCATGAACATAAACATGGAAGAGCTCATCCGCCAGGCATTGCGGAACAATCAGATCGAGGTTGTGGATCCGGAGAAAAGCAACCCGTCCTTCCGGGAACGGATGAAAGAATACGCAGACGGATTAGACGAGTTAAAGGAAGAAAAGGAAGAGGAGAAGAAATGATCTACCAGACGCAGCAGCATTCAATAACGGAAAACGTACGTGGCCAGCAGAGCTGGACCAGGTGTTGTTTGCGTTCGCGTCGAAAGCTATAGCTCACCGGCGCAAGAAAGGCAGAGCAGACGGCCCCTGGTTCAGAGCAAATGAACCAGGGGTCGTTTTTTCTATGGAAGGAAGGGGGATTGAAGTGAGACCGGTTGAAGACGTGATTGCAGAGAACAAAGCAAAAAAGGGGAAGGCCCGGCCCGAAAAGTCGTTCACGCGGAATTTCCAGGCGTCGGGCGAGTCGCAGATCCGGCGCAGAGACCTCGAAAACGGCGGCTACAAGCCTTATCCGGTCAGAGCTTTCGTCTGGGACCTGATGGCTTACCTGGACTCGCGTGTTATCGGCCAGCAGGCCGCGAAAAAGGCTATTACCGGCACTCTCCTGCAGTACATCCGGCACGGCGTCCGGCAGCCGGTCCTGCTCATCGGCGGGACTGGCTGCGGGAAAACCCACCTGATCAATACTGCGGCGGACTGGCTACTGAAAAACGTGGCTCGTGTGCATTTCGCTTCCCGGAACACGAGCTATCTGACGCCGGAGGGCTGGCACGGAGAGGATTTCTCCGAGACGGTCAGCCACTGTTTCGGAGATTATCAGGCACCGAACGACTTTTACGTCCTCCATCTGGACGAGATCGACAAGATCATGATGCCCTCGCACAACAGTGCCGACGAAGACGTGAACGCGCAGACCTGCTCGCAGATCATGAACGCCCTCAGCGGCGAAGACTGCCGCCTCGGCGGCGTGGACTGGAGCCGTGTGTTGTGCATCTGCACGGGAGCCTTTGAGTGGCTGGCAAAAGAACGGGAGAAATACGCGATGGAAAACCGCACGCCGGCCGGCTTCGGCCGCGCGGAAAGCGAAGCCGCCCAACCGACGGAACGGCAGCTCCTGGAGCGGGCCGGTGTCATGAAGGAACTGCTCGGACGCTTTGCCTCCATCACACGCCTGGATCCGCTCGATGAGAAAGCCATGCTGCAGATCCTGAATTTATCCGCCGAGGACGGAGGGCTGCTCGCGACGCAGCGGGCACTTTTTGAAAAAGAAGGGGTCAGGGTCGTTCTCGCTCCGGACGCCAAAGAATGGATTGCAGCGCGGGCAGCCGTCGACGCCCACGGGGCGAGGTCGATCAGCACCATCCTTCACGACTGCCTCGGGCCGGAGCAGCTCGTCAATGCGATTTTGCGCGGCCAGAAAACCATTCACATCACTGGAAAGGAGGGACTGAAGGATGAACAACGTGACCATATATCTCGATGTTGACGGAGTGCTTAACTGCGAAAGCACCAAGGACGTGACCCCGGAGGGGTTCAGGGGGCTGGACGCGGAGAAAATCGTCCTGTTTGCCGGTTTCGTTCACGAGATCGGAGCAAAAGCCAGGGTGGTTTTGACATCCACCTGGAAGGACCAGTCTTTGTGGTGGCGCGAGAAAAACCCGGGGGCGGACCTGGCCTACCTCCTGAACCGGCTGGCTGAGCACGGGGTGGAAATTTCGGCATACACCAGGGAGGGCAACCGCGGCGAGGCTGTGAGGGACTATATGGAACGGTTCCCCGGGCCGGCGGTGATTTTCGATGACGAATGGAAGGGCAGCTTCAAAGCCGCCGGGGTCAGCAGATATCTGGTGCAGACTTCGCCGCTTCACGGCCTGCAGGAAAAGCACGTCCGGAGGGCGAAGAAGCTGCTGGAGATGCAGGAAACAGATTCAGAAAGGATGTGAATATGAACCTTTATATCAGTGATACTCATTTTGGACACGCAAACTGCATCAACTTTGACAACCGGCCGTTCCGGGACGCCGAAGAAATGGACGCCGAACTGATCCGCCGATGGAATGAAAAAGTGACCGACAGGGATGACGTCTACTTTGTGGGCGATCTCGCTTACCGCTCAGCGCACGCGGCGATCTGGTACCTGGCGCAGCTCCGCGGACGGAAACACCTTGTCATCGGCAACCACGACAGACAGATGCTGTCGGATCCGGAATCAATGCGGTACTGGGTGAGCGTGGACAAGCTGCTAACGATCGAGGACCAAATCAACGGCCGCAAAACAAAGGTAACACTTTGCCATTATCCCCTCGTCGCATTCCCCGGAGCGGGTCTTGGCGGCTATCATGTATACGGGCACTTACACGCATCACCGACAGCCTGGGCCGCCCCATACCTTTGGGCGCAGCACGACGCATTCGATGCGTGCTGCACGATCACCAATTATGCTCCGACAACCCTGCGCGAGCTCATGGAATGTAACGAGCAACACCGAATGAATCACCCGCAGCCGGCCTATCCGCAAGAGAAAAGCCGCAGTGTCTACTCGGAAAAAATGGATCTGCTCTGTCCCCGGTGCGGGAAATTCCTGACGCGCACGACCGTAGGCAATCGCGCTTTTACAGCCTGTGACGCCTGCGGCTTTCTGAAAGGGGCCGAAATCACCTTCTGACAGAGGCGCAGTAGGAGGAAAAGCCTTGATTTTATGCAGTTTATCAGCTATAGTGACTACGCAAAACTACATGTCATTTACATACGCATTATGCGTAGATTATTTTGTAGGAGGTGGCTTGTATGACGCTTGCAGAGTTCGCAGAAAGCCGCGGGGTCAACTATAACACGATCAGCCAATATCTCTGGAGACATCAGGATCTGCGATCCCTTTTAACACGTGATGAAAATGGCACACTGGTCGTTGAATCGGGGACGGAAGCGTGGAGACGACTTGATAAAAAGTATCCGGATCCGGCTTCTGTCGCCGTTTTGACCCATCATCCGGACGATCTTGCGACCATTGCCGATCTACGACGACAGCTGGAGGATGCCGCACGTACGGCGGCACACCTCTCCGCAGCAAATGACAGGCTTTCGACAGCAACTGAGCGGCTGACCGCACAGCTCGCCATCATATCACCGGCAGACCCTACCCCACTGTTGACTATGCAAAAGGAGCTGGCAGAAACGAAAGCGACAGCAGATGCCGCAATTGCGGCCCAGAAAGTGACGGAAGAGAAGCTTGCGCAAGCCGAGACTGCACAGGCTTCCGAAAGAACCGCGAGAGAGGCCTCAGAAGCCGCTCTGAGCGATTTGCGGACAAAATACGGCCTATTGGAGGCTGAGCGCGATAAAGCCGTTTCCGAGGCGTCTGAAGCCGCTGAGAGGATTGCCAGACTAAAGGCCCGCGGTTTCTGGGCGCGGCTTCGAAACAAAGAATCTTGAAAAATGAAAAACAGAAAATGGCAGTGAAGCAAAAAGGCTCCGGAACTATAGTTGACGGAGCCTTCATCTTTGACGCATGTCTTTAAGATTAAGAGAGACGGTGCGGAATTTTGAAAGAAGAGAAAGAAATAGAGTTAGAACTTTTACACTTTAGGTGGTTTCAGGTCGAACATATGTATGTAAATGGCCTTAAAACCCTTGATTTTACGGGGTTATAAAAAACAGAAAATGGTAGTGAAAAAACAGATTATGGTAGTGTAAAAAACAGATTATGGTAGTGGACTAATTTTTGACGTGACAGAGTGAGACAGGATAAAAAAGAAAGAATAGAATAAAAAAAACAGAAAATGGTAGTAGAAACAGAAAAAACTGCAGCCCTGTTAAAAGCATCTTAAACAGAAAATTGCAAAAATCTGTTACAAATGTTACAATCCTTGTAAAAGGAGGCAAAGCATGGGAAAGAACAAAGCTCAAGTGCAGCTGAAGGAGCCGCAACTCAATCCATATCGGAGCTATGTGGAAGCAAATAGCTTTGTTACCGCCGTGTACGACAAACGGCTCACGACCATAGGACAGAAGCTGATTCGGATCGCAGTAGCAGAAGCCGACAGCATACATGATGATGATTTTTATGCGTATAAAGTTAAAATGTCCGAACTTGCAACACTCCTTAAGATGACAGAAAATGAAAAGGTGCATATCTATCGCAACGTTAAACGGGCCTGCAAATACATGGCAACAATGACGATTGGAATAGAAAAACAATCGACCAGGATCAATAGGGAACCCAGTTTTAGATGGGTGCCGCTTTTTCAGCTTCTCGAGTACCATGACGACGAAGGATGGCTTGAGATCCAGTTCAATCCTCAAATGACGCCATACTTTTTACACCTGCGCGAGAACTTCACTAAAGTTCCACTATGGCACATTTTGGAAATGGACCATAAATACTCGATCCGGATGTATGAACTTTTGCAACTGAAAATGTTTGGGGCTGATAAGATTGAGGACGGCACACGACTTTCGCCAATCGGGAAAGAACTAACGATTGACCATAAAACGGTAAGGATATCTGTCAAAGAGATTCGAAGAGCAACCGATACGGAAGGACGGTATAAACAGATAGGTCAATTGAGGGATTTTGTGATAAATCCAGCGTTCAAAGATATAGAGGAACACGCCGGCTACCATTGTGAGCTAACCACTGAAAAAGAAGGAAAAAAGGTGGTCGGATTTAAGGTAGATGTTTGGATAAAATCTGCTTGGAATCAAATACAATTAGAAAAAGGACAAGTTGAAGGACAGATGTCGCTTTTTGATTTCCCCGAGTTTACACAATCAGTAACAGGGGAGATAAACCCAATAACCATTCACCTAAAGCAGTGAGCCGTGAAAAGATCTTCTGCGGAAAGGGAAAAGACTTGATTTTATAGGGAGAGGGCAGAGAGTAGATGGACAGAAAGTTAGCCGTTGAGCTCGATTCGGACCAGGAAATGCGGTTTCAGGATATAATCCTTACCCTGCAAGAACTGGGAAAGGTCGGAGATGAGCCAGACGAGCCGAAGATTTTGGAATTTCTTCTACACATATCTATTTACAATGAGAGCGAGAGGATCCGTTGGGAGGAAAAGACAAAGCAACGGCTGATTGCTTATGAGAACCGCTTAAACCGATCTGTAACACCGGTAGAGAAAACGTTGATTAAAAACGGACTATTGGCTTGGTCTGAAAAAACTGGGACATATGAGCCGACGGATGAGCTGGAGGCAGTGATGCACACGCACACCGACAAGTCGGTAAAAGACGAGAAAATTGGCTGCAGAAAGTGTCGACAGAAAGAAGAGAGCTACGTCATAAGTGAAAAAAAATATAATGCCGGCTGGATAGGCGGAGTGGAATCGACACACAGACTTGAAAACAGGCCTGTTGTTATAGGCAAAGACGGTGAATACTATGATGCTGACTCGGCACAAATATCCTACAGGCTTTTGCGGTTAGACAGTTGCAAAAGAGAATCCTTCATTCAAGAAGACACTAAGATTAAATACTGTCCGTATTGCGGTGCAGATCTCAAAAAAGTAAGGAAGTACATGCGGGGCTTGGAAAACAACCAAGAAGAATAGGATGCAGATATGGAAAAGAAGAAGTTTAGGGGATGGCTTGAAACACATTGTGAAAGCAGCTGCCGACGTTATAAAAATGATATTGCGTGTCGTGCGAACCGAGTTGAAGACGAGCTTAAAAAGGTAGATCCAGGGTTTTCATTAGATGAAGAATATCGTTTTGATGGGGGACAAAAAGTTCTGAGAAGATTAGGCCGCCTTGGAAGGGCTTTGCAGGGATCAGGAGTCAACTTACCTATTGGTAGTAGCCAGATGTGTGCTATTAGAGGATCGGTTTCTTGGTATATGAAATATAAGAAAGACACAGATATAGTGTGAAAACGTAAAGGAGTTGGATATGCCTTTGAAGTATATAGATCTGTTTGCAGGTATTGGCGGCATTCGTATTCCTTTTGACGAACTGGGATATGAATGTGTTTTCTCTTCTGAATGGGACAAAAAGGCATGTGAAACGTATAAGGCCAATTTTGGAGAAATGCCTACAGGAGACATTACGAAAATAGACGAAAAGGAAATTCCTGCCTTTGATGTGTGTTTGGCGGGATTTCCATGTCAGGCGTTCTCAATAATGGGTAAAATGCAAGGGTTTGCTGATACCAGGGGAACAATGTTCTTTGAAGTGGAGAGAATTTTGAAATACCATATGCCGCGGGCTATTCTATTGGAGAATGTGAAGCAGTTGACTTCTCATGACCGTGGGCGAACGTTTCGCGTGATAACTGAGCATCTTGAGGCTATGGGATACCATCTTACACACAAGGTGTTGAATGCACTGGATTTTGGTCTTCCACAAAAGCGTGAGCGAATAATTATAGTAGGCTTTTTGGACAAGGCCCTTTCTGATAAGTTTTCATTAGAGTTTGAGAGTGTTCCGTATAATCTGTCAGATGTGCTTGAGGCAGATGATAAGGTAGACGCTTCTTTGTTTGCATCAGATAGAATACGCGAGAAAAGAAAAGCCAGCGTGGCTGGAAAGGATGTATTCTATCCCTCCATATGGCATGAGAACAAGTCGGGAAATGTGTCAGTACTGGATTACTCGTGTGCGTTGAGGAATGGAGCATCCTACAATTATCTTCTTGTGAATGGTGTCCGGCGCCCCTCATCACGGGAATTGTTGCGATTACAAGGGTTTCCTGATACTTATAAAATAGTTGTAAGTAATGCGGATATCAGAAGACAGACGGGAAATTCCGTTGCTGTTCCTATGATACGTGCGGTAGCAAAGAGGATCGACGAGCTGTTGAGAGAGGGAGAATATTGCGATGAGAAGACCAAGGCTTCGTGATGGAAATCAGTTAATAACACATGAACTATATCCGTTGAATGAAATACCAGAGGAATTGATAAGAAAGTGTGGAGCCAGTTTGGTGTATCTATATTACACTGGAATGGACGATATCAAAGGTGACAATTGGGGAGATGTGTTTGCTGAAGCAATAGGGGGTATTCATTTTGGAAAGCCAATAGGGATTGCTGATGTGGCACTGAATAAGCTGTGTTGGTCAATGAAGACTGTAAAGTCGTCTAACCCATTCAATGTCACTACGGTACGCTTGATAAGCGGGCGCTGTTCTCCTGATTTTTCCTATGGAATAACAGATCCACATGAAGATGTAGAACGTACGGGTAAGGCTGTTCTCAGCATCTGGAATGAGAGAGTGAATATCGCAAATGACCATTATGCGCAGGTTCGCACGTCAGTATTGGTTCGTTCAAATGATTTGAAGTCATATGTGATATATGAAGAGGACGCAAGAAGGTTCAGGACTACGGATTATTACTGGAAGGTCAATGAACGTGGGAACCTTGAGGGATATGATAGTCAAAACAATCATAAGTTCACATGGCAGCCACATGGATCCCAGTTTACGATAATTGAGAAGGTACCTGAAGGTGCAATGAAATTCAGGTTACGATTGCCCGATAAGAGATTGAATAAAACGGATATCCTTCATGAATTAAAGTTCGATAATTCGTGGGTGACCATAGTACAAGATAATTAACGTTCTGTGGCGGGAAAGGACAAAATATGAGTGACTGGACGTACTGCCACGAATGTTACGCTCCGGAAGGCGCGGAGATCGGCCTGCCGGATCCTGGCCAGACTGTACTGGTGTCGTACACAACCAGGGCCGGCGAGAGGTTCGTAGGAATGGCTGAGTACATGGAAGAAGATGTCCTGATCACCAAAAAGGAGTCGGAGATCGTTCCAGAGGAAGGAGTAAGGTTCAGGATACGGTCGTTTACGATCTTTGGCGATGATGAGGCCGCTGCGATTCCGTTTGATGAAGAACATGTTTATTATGAACGAAACGGCAGTCATCGCTGTTTCGAGTACGTCGGGTATGCCTGGAAACCGGTCGAGGGGCCGGCCCCAACTGAATTGAACGGGTTTCCAAAATACTGAAAACCCGTCTGTCAGGTTCTGAGATCATAAACGAAAGCCCATCCTGTATCCACTGCAGGATGGGGAATTTTTAACATAAACACTATAGCGCGCGATAGTAAAACCGGTTCAACATGGATACTGTAGCACGCTATAGTAAAAATCACTTGACATATATACTATTGCAGGCTATAGTAAAAATGAAATATTGAAAACATCCCGGCATGGAGGACCTGACCATGGGAAAAACAGAAGAGAAAGAAGAGAGCCGAATAGAGGAGCTACAAGATCTGGAGGCGTCGTTGGAAGATTGCCTTGCTGCTGATCGGCGGAACTGGATCACAATCTACCGGAATATGCGCCGTGTAGAAAAAGAAAATCTTTGGGCGGCACGCCCCGAAACTCGTAGTTTTACCCAGTGGGTAAACGGACTGGCTGCCCGCATGCAGGTCCATGTGTCTCTTTTGTGGGCCCGGCTTAAAGCCGGCCGCACCTACGAGGAGTTTGCACAGCGGCAGGCGTCTGCCGGACGGCAGGTGCCGGACATTGAATCCATTTCCGTCGCAACTGTTTCGCCGGAAACAATAAATCTCTGCGCCACGGTGGCTGGGAAAAACGCAGATAAAATGGATGCCCTCATTACTTCGGCGATCTCTGGCGAATTAAAAAGAGAAGATCTGCGAACCGCAGCCCGAGCCGCCCGGGCCGCCCGAAAAGAAGCTGGAGAGAAGCTGCCGACAAATGCATACACTGCAATCAAGCCGGAAGAGCGAGAGCGAACAGATGATGAAAAAGCCCTGACAGCGGCGGATGTGTTGATGGCAATTCGTCGGAACCAAGAATGGGTCGGATCGCCTGATCCGCGACCATACATCCCACGAAAATATTACGTGTTTGACGAATTCCGTGCGGCGACAGGGTCATCGCGATCTGCCCGCCGCCTGGATGCGCTCATTGCAGAAACCCTGACGGTCGCTGAGGCTGATACCGTCCACTTGATCGGTGTTGAGATCAAGGTTAGTGTAGCTGACCTGAACCAAGATCACAAGATGCAGGAATACACCAACTTCGTTGACCGCTTTTTCCTGGCGATACCCGATACGGAAGAAATGATTTCCGCAGTGGAAAACGTGAAGTTGCCAGAGTGGGGCGTGATCACTGTCGACGCAAACGGAAAGGTCAAGGTGTTACACGCAGCATCTTTGAAACCGGGAATTCTTCGTGACAAAACGCTGACAACAGCTCTGATTAAAATGATTTAGCATTAGCGCATATCGAAAAATCCAACATCAGCATCACTAAAATCCGAGGTAATTACCTCGGATTTTGACATTTGCCCGACAGGGCTGCGGGGGTCGGGGCAGCTCGCCCCGATGATTCGGCGGGGGTACAGGGGGCGCGTCCCCTGTGCAGGGTGTCGGGGCGGCACGCCATGACGCGGGGGTGCAGGGGTGGCAAGGCCCCCCGCGGGTTTTCCGGCCGATGGTTCATCAAGGCCGGGCAGGGTCAGGGGCGGCAGCTCCTGCAACGTCCGCGGAAAAACGCGGGCGGTGGTCATGCCGCGTACCGGACAATTCCGGGAGGCAGAGGTATGACGAGGGGTCCAGGGCTCTCCCTGGCCGCCGACGGAACGCGCCCGGCAGCCGCAAGGCTGACCGGTGCCGACCGCAGGGAGGCAACTTTAACACCCCCGTTTCTCAGGGGGTGTATAAGTGCGCCCTCACCTTCGTTCGGGGAGCCGGCTGTACCGCCGGCAAAAAAACAACATACACACCGAAAACGTGAAACAAATGAAACAACGACTTGAGATAAGATAAAAGTGAAAGAGAAAACAATCGATATCAGAAAGGAGCGACGGTAAAAATGAATTTGAAAATAGAAGACTATAAGGTGGTTGATGGGCTGCGCATGAAAAAGTCGAAGGAAGAGTTGGCAGCCGAGTACCAGATTTTAATTGAACAGTTGCGGAAGGAAAAGAAAGACCGGATAGACACATTCGACAGGGACGAGAGAAAAGCGCGGGGGGAAAAACTTCGAAAACTCGGAGGGATGGTCGATAAGATTCTCAGAGAAAGGTACGGATCCGATTATCCCGACTACAGTTTTTATGATATCGACGAGGTCAAGTTTTATGAATTTCTCAAGAGGCAAGAAGATAATGGAAAATTTCTTGGAAGGTTTCTCGGGTTCCCGGCTGAAATAGGAAAAGGTCGCGAGCGTGCCGCCAGGAAAGAAGCAGAACGCCGCGCAAAGCAGGCAGAAGAAAGGCGTAAACGTGCTGTCAAGAACGAGGAGAAAGAAGCATCTCCATCGCAGGGTGAACCGAAAGAGGATCAAACGGAATGGCAATCTTCCACTACAACATTAAAATCGTAGCCAGGGGGAATGTGGGCCGCCGCGATAGGCAAGGCGTCCCGCTCCCGAGCTCATGTACCGCAACTGCGGCGTACATCTCTGCCGGAAAAATCAAAAGCGAACGAGATCAGAAAACACATAGGTACACTGGGAAAAGAAAAGAAGTCGTGCACCACGAAGTACTGCTTCCGGATAACGCTCCCACTGAGTATAAAGATTCTCAAGTGCTATGGAACGCCGTTGATTCAGCGGAAAAACAAAAAGACGCGCAAACCGCGAGGCTAATTATTTTTGCGTTACCACGAGAGTTGCCACTAGAAGAGCAGATTCGTCTTGCGCGAAAACACCTGGAGCACTTCAGAAAAATGGGGATGTGCGTCGACTTTGTCATTCATGACGCCGGAAAAGAGAACCCGCACGTGCATGCTTTATTAACGGTTCGCGCAATCCTGCCAGATGGCCGGTGGGCTCCAAAAGCAAGAAAAATCTACGATCTGGATAAAGACGGGAACCGAATACCGCTGATAGATCCGCGTACAGGAGAACAAAGAAAGGAGAAAACCGGTAAACGCATCTGGAAGAGCCACAAGGAGAGCTACACAGACTGGGACTGTAAAGAGAACGCTGAAGTGTGGCGCGAGTGGTGGGAAGAGGATTGCAACGAAGCTCTCGGACTGAATGGACACATCGACCACAGGTCATACAGACGACAGGCTAAGGACCTGCAGAAGAAAGTCGAAAAATACGACTTGCACTTGGAAGTAACAGAGAAAATTCCCACGCGTCACGAAGGATTTGCCGCAAGACAGCGTTTGGCAAATGCAGAAGAGGTTGACATCATTGAGGAGAATAGGCTGCGAAAAGAGGCCAACGAGAAAAACGAAGAAACGGCCGTGCAGATTGCCGCTGCGAAAGCACAGCTGCGCAGGTTGGAACGCGAATTAAAGGAAGAAAGGAAAGAAAATGCCAGAAAATATCGAGAA
>Ga0256405_10008622_pt1 | contig 14475 bp, 9 predicted proteins | sample RumenRJG_02DNA_FD_189096 | JGI IMG/M metagenome (GOLD analysis project Ga0256405, IMG submission 189096) | Bovine rumen microbial communities from Lethbridge, Alberta, Canada - RJG_02 | ecosystem: Host-associated > Mammals > Digestive system > Stomach > Rumen | place: Canada: Alberta | collected...
AAACGTTCCACATTGACAACCTGTCTGGCTTCACTGCGCAGGTCGTTCATACGCGCGCGCATCATCTCCATCTCCAGAGTCGCGCTGCTGAGCTGACCCTTCAGTTCCGAGACCTGTTTATTCAGATTTGCGATCAGCTGTCTGCTGTCGATGGGGTTATCCTGCGGATCTGCCATGGCTGCCTTCTTTCAGAACAGAACAATACTGAAATGAGTATATCACATTATGCAGGGGATTGGCGGAACCGGACAAAAAAACCTTCCGGAGTTGCTGGTCGCCAGTGGCGACCGTTCAGCAGCGACCGAGCCGGAGGCGAGACCTGCGCCTGAGCGGGTAATTGGACACCTCACTGAGGTTGTATCATGCGCTGAAATGCGCTAAAATAGAGCAAACCGTGCCCAAATTCCGGCAGGCACATGTCACAGTATGTGATGGAGGATATTATGAAGAACAAAAGATGGAGCGCAGCAATCTGTGCTGCTGTGGGACTGGTGCTGGCAACAGCTTTCTGCGCATCTGCGTCGGAGATCCGCATTATAAACGAAGAGTCGGAGTCAGAAGAGACCGCGGCAGTCATTTCGCAGGGACAGGTTCAGGGCGGAGCCATGACCGGTGACGAGACAGAGCAGGAGGCAGATACTTCCAGACCTCTTAATCCGTCTGCGGAGAAGATCACAGCCGACGATGCGGTCAGCGGCGCCCGAACTCTGTATTCGCAGATGCAGCATTATGCTGATGTCAATGATAATACGAATTTCGCGGCACTTTTTGAGCCAGGTGCTGATGCGCAGACGATTCAGAACCAGCTGCAGAAGATCAAGAATTCTCTGACTGAGCTGAACGGACTGGATTCCCATTCGGATTTCTGTTTCTTTGACCCCACGTCCGATACGACCCAGAGCCCGTATTATTTCGCAGTCGCTCTGTGCGATTACGATGTGGACAGCGATGGAGCAGCTGCCTGGTATTCCACACTGATGCGTGTCGCCAGATATGAGGATGGATGGAAGGCCAGTGTCATGCCGGCCGGAGAACTGCTGACGCAGATTCTTCCGCAGGGTTTCAGGGATGCGCAGTCAGCAAAGCGCAACAGCGAGAACCTGTATCCTTCATTTGCGCTTCCCTATAAAGAGAATACCGTTTTCGAAGGAGCCCTCTATGCGCTTCCGGTCCTGCTCTGGCAGGAGGAGAACGGTGATGTAAACTGTGCTGTGTGGATAGCGAACGGAACACAGACAGCAAAGTGGTGTGATTCCATAGATCTGATCGCGAATGACAAGGAACTCGGCGAGGTCATGGCTGTCAATGTGCCGGTACAGATAGCACTGGAGGGCAGTCAGCCGACTCTTGCAGTCTGCACGGTTCCTGCCAATTATGTCAAGACCGGGACAGATGCATGGACCGCGGTCAATGTTAATTCCAATCTTAAGTATCAGTAAGATTCCGGGGGCGGTATGCAAGTTTGTAGGAAGTGCGGAGCTGCGCTGCGGGATACGGATAAGTACTGCAGCCAGTGCGGAGCCAGGGCACCCAGCGCCAGTGTCAGGGCGAGGAAGGAAAAAGTACAGAAGAAAAAGGAGCAGAAGGAGATCACCTTCCGTACTCAGCCGGAGAAGGGAACTCATTACCGGGAGAATTTTGAGGAAGGCGAGAATCGCAGAATCGCTCTGAGGATGACTGTGACGATTCTGGTCCTTATGATGCTGGTAGTCGCGGGATTTGCCGGATACTATCTCTATCTGGGGAGATCTTCAAGAAATGTATCCGCCGGAAGAGACGGTGCGCCAATCGAGATCCTGACAGAAGGCAGTGCGTCGGCTCCTGACGCCGAGGCTGCCGAACCGGCTAATGTCAAAGAGAGAGAAGATGCTCCGAAGATCGTCGGCCAGGAGGACGCCGGAGCAGAGGATAAGCAGCAGGAGACTGCGGTACAGGAAGCAGCCGTGGAGACAGAAGTTCAGACAGAGGCACAGACTGAGCCTCATACCGAACCTCAGACCGAACCACCTGCACCGGTTGCTGCTGATGTGATCGATGTCTCGCAGATCCAGACCCTGCTTGCTACTGGAAGTACGGCTACTTCCGCTGAAGTATATATCTATGACCTGAAGCATGACAGTGAAGTGGCAGTCAATGACTGTACGGTTCAGCTCAGACTGTCCGCCATGATCACTGTTCCGATCCTGTACACAGCTGCAAGCCGTATCGATGCAGGGGAACTGAGTATGGATACGGAGATCACCTATGTGACCACAATAGGCGGCAGAGGTGAGATCACGACGGAATCCAGGGACGGACAGTCATATCCGCTTTCCTTCTACCTGCAGACAATGGTCAACTATTCTGACAATAACTGCATCAATATCCTGATCGACTTCCTGGGACTTGATTCCATCAACGCAGTATGCCAGGAGGCAGGCTACACATCCATCTGGATGGAACGCGGCCTGGTCGCGTCCGGTGATACCGGAGGCCTGGACAACTATGGATCGGCGAAGGATATCACATTGATGATACGAGATCTGTATACCGGCAAGTTCAACTCGATCGGAACAGATTTTATGAAGGAATACTTCCATATCGATGAGGGCGACAGTCTCCCGACCGTGATCGGCCTTGCGCCTTCTGCCGCTGACGCGACACTGTTCCTGAACCAGAACGGGCACGTTGACACACGCTATCTGGAGTCCGCTGTCATTGAGGAGAACGGAGCGGAATATATTCTGACGATCATGCTCAACGGGGACAATGGACTGGTCTACAATCCGGCGGTACAGGATATAGCTGAATATGTCAGTACTGCCGTGACACCATAGTTAAGAAAGCAGAAAGAGAGCTTAGTGAATGAGTAAAGTACGCCGTGTTTACGCAGAGAAGAAGGAAGCATACGCCGGAGCGGCAAAAGATCTCGCCCATGAGATCCGCAGTTATCTGGGAGTCAGCGGACTGGAGAAGATCCGTATCCTGATCCGGTATGACATCGAGAATATCTCCGATGACATCTATGAAGAAGCGAAGGCATGTGTGTTTGCCGAACCTCCGGTGGACATTCTGTACGAAGAAGAATTTGAGAAGAAGGAGACAGACCGGGTATTTGCAGTAGAGTACCTGCCCGGACAGTTTGACCAGAGAGCGGATTCTGCAGTGCAGTGCATCCGTTTTCTGAATGAAAATGAAGATGTCCTGATCCGTACCGCAACGGTCTATGTCCTGGAGGGCAGCATATCGGATGAGGATATGAATGCAATCGAAGAATACTGCTACAACCCTGTGGATTCAAGGCTTGCCGGACTCCAGAAACCGGAGACACTGGAGCAGAAGTTTGATGAGCCGGAAGACATCAGAACCTTTGACGGTTTCACTTCCATGGAAGAAGATCAGTTCCGGGAACTTTACGATTCCCTGGGACTTGCCATGACATACAGGGATTTTCATTTCATCAGAGAGTACTTTTCTCAGGAAGAGCACAGGGATCCGACAGTCACTGAGATCCGGGTGCTGGATACCTACTGGTCGGATCACTGCCGCCATACGACATTTTCAACAGAGCTGAAGAATGTGATCTTTGATGACGGGTATTACCGCGAACCGATTGAAGCTGCGTTCCGGAAGTATCTCGAAGACCGTGCTGAAGTGTACGGCGACAGGAAAGACAAGTTTGTCTGCCTGATGGACCTGGCGACTATGGGAGCCAGAAAACTGAAGAAAGACGGGCTGCTGGAAGACCAGGAGGAGACAGACGAGATCAATGCCTGCTCTATCGTTGTCCCTGTAGAGATTGACGGACAGACCGAAGAATGGCTGATCAATTTTAAAAATGAGACACATAATCATCCGACGGAGATCGAACCGTTCGGCGGAGCAGCGACCTGCCTGGGCGGTGCGATCCGCGATCCGCTGTCAGGCCGCACCTATGTCTATCAGGCAATGCGCGTGACCGGAGCAGCTGATCCGAGGACTTCCATGGCGGATACGCTCAGGGGCAAGCTTCCGCAGAAGAAACTGGTCCGTGAGGCGGCTCACGGCTACAGTTCCTACGGAAACCAGATCGGACTTGCGACCGGCTATGTGAAAGAGATCTATCATCCGGCTTATGTGGCCAAGCGTATGGAGATCGGCGCTGTCATGGCGGCTGCTCCGAGGAAGAATGTTATCCGTGAGACATCCAGACCCGGCGACGTGATCATACTGCTGGGCGGAAGGACCGGACGTGACGGGATCGGAGGGGCGACGGGTTCCTCAAAGGCTCACACAGCGTCTTCCATCGAAGTCTGCGGTGCTGAGGTCCAGAAGGGAAATGCGCCGACTGAGAGAAAACTGCAGCGTATGTTCCGAAGACCTGAGGTCTCGAGACTGATCCGAAAGTGCAATGACTTTGGCGCCGGCGGAGTCTCCGTCGCGATCGGTGAGCTGGCTGAAGGACTGGAGATCGATCTGGATAAGGTACCCAAGAAATATGCGGGTCTTGACGGGACCGAACTTGCGATCTCAGAGTCTCAGGAGAGAATGGCCTGTGTCATCGGACCTGAGGATGTGGATGAATTCCTGAAATATGCGGCACAGGAGAATCTGGAAGCTGTAAAGGTAGCTGTTGTCACTGCGTCCGGACGCCTGGTCATGAACTGGCGCGGGAATACGATCGTCGATATCAGCAGGGCATTCCTTGACACCAACGGAGCCCATCAGGAGACGGACGTTGAGGTAGAGATGCCTTCCTGTGAAAACAGGTATTTTGATAAGAAGCCTCTTGAAGAGGACAGAGTCCGTGAATGCTGGACCGGCAGGCTGAAGGATCTGAATGGCTGCTCCCAGAAGGGACTGGTCGAGATGTTCGATTCTTCCATCGGAGCCGGATCTGTGCTGATGCCTTACGGCGGAAAATATCAGCTGACCGAGACCCAGACGATGGTTGCCAAACTCCCCATGGACAGTGGAAAGTGCGACACTGTCACCATGATGGCTTACGGATTTGATCCTTATCTGTCAGGCTGGAGTCCGTATCACGGCGCGATCTATGCGGTACTGGAATCTGTTGCCAGGATCACTGCGTCCGGCGGAGACTGGTCGAAGATCCGGTTTACATTCCAGGAGTATTTCCGCAGGATGAGCGATGATCCGAAGCGCTGGAGTCAGCCGGCGGCAGCTTTGCTCGGAGCGTACACTGCCCAGATCGGGCTGGGACTTCCGTCGATAGGCGGCAAGGATTCCATGAGCGGTTCATTTGACGACATCGATGTACCGCCGACACTGGTTTCATTTGCGGTAGATGTCAATACGGTCGGAAATATAATCAGTCCGGAACTGAAGAAAGCCGGAAGCAAACTGGTCTTGATACAGATCGACAGAGATCAATATGACGTGCCGGATTTTGAGGATGCGAAACGTCAGTACAGCGCGTTTTTTGAGGATGTGAAAGCCGGTCGTATCCTGAGTGCCTACGCAGTTGACGCGCAGGGCTTTGCCGCAGCGCTGAGCAAGATGGCATTCGGCAACAGGCTGGGATTCAGGATCGAGCATAACGTCGCTCCGGAAGACTTGTTCTTCCCGGACTTCGGTGCAATCATATGCGAAGTGAAGGACGGTGAAGTCGGCAGTCTCCACACCCGGTATACGGTTGTGGGCGTTGTCGAAGATACACAGAGATTCGAGTACAGAAATACATCGATACCCATCGATGAAGCGCTTGAGGCATGGACCGGAACACTGGAGAAGACATTCCGCTCTGTTCCTGCGCATGAACCGGATCAGACTGCCTGTGCTCCTGCGGATGTGGAACCCTTTGATGTCACTAAAGCAGGCTCTGTCTATGTGTGCGGCCATAAGATCGCGCAGCCGAAAGTCTTTATCCCTGTATTCCCGGGGACCAACTGTGAATATGACAGCGCAAAGGCATTCGAACGTGCAGGCGCCCGGACAGACGTGAGAGTATTCAGGAATCTTTCTTCTGATGATATCAGAGCGTCGGTGGACGAGTTCGCATCTGCCATCGATGATGCCCAGATCATAATGTTCCCGGGCGGCTTCTCGGCAGGCGACGAGCCTGACGGATCTGCGAAGTTCTTCGCTACGGCATTCCGCAATGCGAAGATCAGCGAGTCGGTGGAGAGACTCCTTAACGAGAGAGACGGCCTGATCCTGGGTATCTGCAACGGATTCCAGGCACTGATCAAGCTGGGACTTGTTCCGGAAGGAAAGATAGCCCCGGTCAGTGAAAACAGTCCGACACTGACATTTAATACGATCCACCGCCATGTATCGCGCATGGTCTGCACGAAGGTCATGACCAACAAGAGTCCGTGGCTCGCCCAGGCTGAGCCTGGCGGAGTCTATGTCAACGCGGCTTCTCACGGAGAGGGAAGATTTGTCGCAGATGAAAGCTGGATCAGGAAACTGATCGAAAACGGCCAGGTCGCGACAATGTACTGTGATCCGGACGGAAGGATCACCGCAGATCCCAGATGGAATGTAAATGGCTCCTTCGCGTGTATCGAAGGCATTACCAGTCCGGATGGCAGGATCCTCGGAAAGATGGCGCACATCGAGCGCCGCGGCGAAGGAGTCGCAGTCAATATCAGCGGCGAGCAGGACATGAAGGTGTTTGAGAGCGGCGTGCAGTATTTCAGATAAGATACTCTATAACCCTGGATTGGGAGAAACACAGAATGGATAACGAAGAGATCAAGAAACTGCTTCAGGAGCTCAAAAAGAATTCCGATGAAAGCACAGCTGTACGAAGTGAGGTGGTGAAGATTCATTTCGACACCCCGGCGGAAGCTGCGCGGCGCAGGAAGGCAAAAGCACGGGCAGAGGCGGAAGAAGCGAGAAGAAAACGCGAGGAAGAGGAGAAAGCCAGAGCGGCGGAGGAAGCGAGGCGCCTGGAAGCCGAGCGCATGGCGCGGGAAGTTGTCGAAGAAGCGAAACTTCAGGCAAAAGCCGGTTTCTCCTCCGATCTCGAACAGGATCTGGACCTGATCACAGAAGGGCAGGAGCTTCCTGAAGATGAGTTCGGCGAGAGTGCGGATGATCTGGACCTTAACTGGGAGTATGAGAGACCGCGCCTGAGCACCGACGCTCCTGAGGATGAAGAGTCTGAGGGAGATGACGAGGATGCGGACTATATGTCTGACTCTGGTGAGTTCCGTGACGGCATTATCCCGGATGACAGCAATCCTGTCCGCTCTGCGTTTGGCGCGATCACAGAGGCCTTTGCTTCTCTGACAGAACGCCTTCGGGAGAAAGAACCGAAGGGAGATGAAGGGGAAGAGGAGCCGGCCGGTGAAGAGCCCGGAGAAGGAGACGGCGGACCGGAAGATGTGTCTGTTGAAGAGACGGATTCTTCAGAGGAGTCTTCGTCTTCTGAGGATGCTCCGAAGAAAAGGAGATGGAGTTTTGGCTTCGGCGGGAAGCAGAAGGATGATCCTTCTGTGGGTGAAGACGAATCCGCGGAGGATGAGGAAGAGCCTGCAGCGGATGAGTATGATCCTGATGAGGAATGGAAACACCGCATGGAAGAACCCCCTTCAGGCAGACGGAAACGCAGAAAGCTTCCAAAGGAGCCTCTGTTCAGTTTCTCAAAAAAAGGCAGAAAGAAGTCAGAGCTTCCGGAAGAGGTTCCTGCAGAGGGAAATGATTCCATACCACTTTCAGAGAATGATCAGGAAGAGGCATATCATTCCGAGAATGAGACAGCGGATGAATACGGTTCTGAGCCTGAGATGGGGGATGACTACGCCGCTGAGTCCGGGATGATAGATGAGTACAATCCCGAGAGCGGCCGCGGTACCGGCAGCGGCTTTGAACCTGATGCGGACAACTTCGCCCCTGAGAACTATGGGACACAGGAGCAAAGCCAGGATTCCGGCTATAATTCCGGGCAGGAGGAAAACGCCGGTCCGCAGTCCGAAGAAGAACCGGTTCCGGAAAAAAGTATAGAGGTCATTGACCTTGATGAAAATACGAACAGCAAAGAAGCAGAAGTGATCCCGCTGGACGCCCGTTCCACCGGGCCGCTCCCAAGGCTGAAAGCCGGAAGATTCCTGTCAGGAAGAAAGACGGTACCGTCTCCTGCCGAGGAAGCGAAGAAAAAAGAAAAGAAGAAAAAATCCAAAGAACCAAAAGAACCGAAAAAGCCGAATGAGACGTGGCTTAAGATAAAAAGATTCATCTCAGAACACCGCCGTCAGTGCCTGATCGGTCTGGCAGCGCTGCTTGTCCTGATCCTTGCGATTGCCGCATTTACGCTGGTGATCTCGAAGATGCAGAGCAGGCGCCGGGCGACGATTCGCGAAGATGAAGGACTGACGATCCAGATTCTGTCGCAGCCGGATTCATTTACTCCGGAAGGGGACATATCGCTGCGGGTGAAAGCTCCTGAGACGATCCAGTCGATAACGATCAACGGGGAGAATATTGATATAAAGCAGGGAAGGACCGTTGACCTGGATTATCATGCGCAGACCGGAGCTCTTGAAATGATGGTGGTATCTACCGACAAAGTGCGCAGCGCAGATATCACACTTGCATATGTTGATTCCCAGCCGCCGACAGTCACGGTGTCTGAGAATAACGGGATGATCGAACTGACAGCGGAGGACAAGGAAACCGGGGTCAAGGCGATCTACATCGGCAGAAATGACGGACTGTCCGATGTCCCGACTTACGAGGAGTATACGGAGCCGATTCCTGCAGATCCGGATGCAGTATTCTCATATTATGCGACGGATGAGGCGGGCAACAGTTCCGCGCCGGCAGTTTCGGCAATGATCCCTGCAACCGCGATCGCGTTCCCGCAGAACAGGTACGGTATCTTCCCGGGATCTGAGACGCCTCTGGAGATTGTCACGACCCCGGAGAACGCATTTGTCAACAACCTGACCTACGAGGTTGAAAATGACAAAGTCGCCAAGGTCAGCAACGGAATCCTGACCGGCATCAGTGAAGGAGATACGAAGGTCATCGCTTCAGCGGACGGTCTGTCTTCCGTCTCAGCCACCGTATCTGTTAAGGCTGACCGGAGTGTGACGATCTCCTGCGTCGGAGACTGCACACTGGGAACCGATATAAACCTGAGCGCGAACACCAGCTTCAATGCATATCAGGCTACGTACGGCAACAGTTATTTCTTCGATAATGTAAGGGCGATCCTGAGCCAGGATGACGCGACATTCGCAAATTTTGAAGGAACACTGACAACTCTGGATGAAAGCTACAGGAAGGATAAGCCGTATGCTTTTAAGGCGGATCCCTCATACGCAGATATCCTGACGGATGGAAGCATAGAAGTTGTGACGCTTGGAAACAACCACACCTATGACTACGGTGACCAGAGTACGCAGGATACGAAGGACGCTCTGGATGCGGCAGGCGTACTGTGGTGTGAAGGCAATGATATCGCCTACATGGACCTGAACGGAGTCAAGACCGCCTTTATAGGCATCTATGCTCTGGAGAACGGCCTGGAGAGTATGGATCTGGTACTGAATACGATCGCAGACGCGAAGGAGAACGGAGCAGATCTGATTATCATACATTTCCACTGGGGCGTGGAACTGGTCACGACACTGGACGACTTTGAGAGACAGCTTGCACATGCTGCAATAGACGCGGGTGCGGACCTGGTACTCGGAACCCATGCCCATATGATCCTTCCTGTGGAGAAGTATAACGGAAGGTACATCGTATACGGACTGAGCAACTTCTGCTTCGGCGGAAATGCGTATCCCCATTCCTACGACACGATCATCTGGCAGCAGACATTTACATTTGCACCGGACGGCCTGGAGTCGGAGGATGATATCCATATCATTCCGTGCAGTATCAGCAGTGATACTTCCATCAATAACTATCAGCCGACCCCGGTTACCGGCGACAAGGCGGCTGAGATCATACAGACGATGAACAGCCTCAGCACAGAGTTCGGCCTGACGTTTGATCAGTATCTGACAGACGGCACGCAGATCACCGGGTAAAATCATGAAATAAACGCCGGAAATATGTGCATATTTACGACACCAGAAAAAAGGGACGGGAATTACCGTCCCTTTTTTCAGTTTCAGAAGACGGCAGAGGATATTATAACGATAGATGCAATACAATATTGTGCATAATTAATATTTACTGTTGTTTTTGCTCATGATAATATGTTGCTTGCGTTCAGCTCCTGCCTGGCAGAGGGCAGGTGTTTCGCATCTGGTGGGAGAATAATTAGTACGGGAGGAATGATTGTGACAGAATGGAGGAAGATCTCTCAGAGAGGGTCGAAGGAGATCTATTACACAGACCTTAAGGTATCGTCAGAAGTTTTCGCAAATGAATGGGACAAGCAAATTCTTCTGAATTCACTGGAAAGGCTGAGGAAACTGTTTGACTTTGAACTGTATGCATTCTGTGTCCTGAATGACAGAATACGTCTGCTGATCGGAGGCACCAGGCTGAAGGCGTCGGCAGTTCGCCATATGCTTGCGACTCTTCTGGAAAGATATGACTGCAGGACGGACCAGATCGGAGAGTATGATCTGCTGCCCCCGGGGATGATGGCCAGAGTGTGCGTGACCAGGATCGAGTGTGAACAGGATGCCATCGATGTGCTGAGGTACATACATCTGACCCCTTCGTCCGAAGGATATTCGCTTACGGCAGGGGATTACTGGTGGACCAGTTTCAGCAGTTACCGAGGAAGATACTGCTGGCCGATGGTGGATGCGGAAGCAGTGATGCGTGTTCTGGAGCGTCAGGACCGGCAGGCGGTCAGAAGCCTGCTGGAATACCACCGGAGAGCGGAATACATGCGCAACCCGGCACCGGAGTGCATCAGGAACGGGGAGTATCATCTGCTGGACTGGAAAAGAGATTACATACCGGCAGGAAATTCAGAAGAAAATCTTAATGAAACTTTCGGTGCATAAAAGAAGCCTCCGTGATATGATGTCTCTGCATATAAGGGCTAATATTACAGGGAGGTAATTTCAGAATGAGGAATACCTATCAGATTAGAAAATATCTGGCATTGGCATTATCACTTGCCCTTGCCGCAGGACTGCTCGCCGGCTGCTCCAAATCAGACAGCAGCAAACAGGATTCAGCTGCCGGCACAGGCAATACAGGAGTAAACGCATCCGGAAACGTAGTAGCGGGGGCAGGAAGCAACTCAGCCCAGACAGTTCAGTCAGAAACCCAGACTGCGGCTGCACCGCAGCAGGAGACCGCAGCGGCAGCCGGAACGGCACAGAATGCTCAGAATGTGTCAGGAACGACGACACAGACACAGCAGACCAATAATACTTCAACTAATCAGACAGCACCTGCTTCGACAAACCAGGCACCGGCTGCTTCACCATCCCCTTCGGGTACGCAGCAGCAGAATAAGCCTGCCGCCAATGTTGACGACGATGATGAAGGATTCAATGGAACGTTCGAAAAGAGCGACGGTGAGGAGAAGGTCCAGATCAAGGTTGAAGGCAGTGATAAGATCAGGTTTGTCTTCAGGACTTCCATGATCAACGGAACCGCGAAGATCAACGGTAACACCGCCCAGTATACCGGGGACGATGATTACAAGATCGTGTTTGATGTAGCAGAAGATATTCTGATGGTTACCGTCGAAGGAGAAGACGGCGATCTGTCCGACATGAACGGTATCTATTACCGCGATTACGGTGACGATGAGACGGAAGATGATGACGCCGTATTTGACGGAGATGAGACAGAGGAAGCGGACGATTATTTTGAAGACGATGACCTGGAAGACTTCCTGGAGGATGAAACGGAGTAATTCTTCAGAGACGAACAGGTTGTGAGGATCTGCGGATAAGGTAAGATAAACGGATGCCTTTCCTGCATTATTGCAGGGGCATCCGTTTTTTTCCTGTCCCGCAGACAACTGGAACAGTATGCTCAGACTGCCGGCAGGGAACCTTTGACACATACAAAGAAGGGGATTACACTTATCATGTATATCTGTAAAATGGCGAACTTGAATTAGAGTTAAACATAAAAGATCAGAGGAAAGGCGGAAAAGCGGTATGTCAAAGATCCTGTACGGAAGCCAGACCTACCCCTGGCAGATGCGGGTAGAAAAATATGCCGGCCAGGTGCCTCACATGGTGGAGGTGCTCAAGAAGGCCGGTTTCACAGGCATGGAAGCCGAGATCGTCATGCTGGGAGAATATTATCATGACTGGCAGGCGCTGAAAGAACTGCTGGACAGAGAGGATATTGCCTTTGCGGCGCTGGCTGTCCATGAAGACTGGCTCCATGAGAAGGAGACGGATCAGGAAAAGGCTGACCTGGATGAGGCGATCGAGTTTCTGACTCATTTTCCGACTGCGAAACTGATGCTGTGCCATGTGGCGGCTGACCCGGTGCGTGAGCACAACCTGTATGAGAAGCAGATGAACCAGCTTGCGTGCCTGTCGGATATCGCCATGCGAGCAAGAGAGAGAGGCGTGGTTCCGGTTTATCACCCCAATTCAGGAGAGAATTCTATCTTCCGCTATGAGAGCGACTATCACATCATGTTCGATACCCTTTACAGCAGCGGCATCGGATATGCGCCGGACGTAGGGCATATGGCAAACGGAGGGATCGATCCTCTGAGAGTGATTAAAGAAAACAGAAGGATCGTGCAGCATGTTCATTTCAAAGACATGACCGCGGAGCATCAGTGGGCGACCATGGGCGAGGGTGTAATCGATTTTGAGTCCATCGTCCGCTTCCTGGAGGAGACTGATTACAGAGGCTGGATCATGACAGAGGATGAGTCTCCTGATGCGGTAAATGATTCGGACGGTGTAGTGATGGCTGACGGCAGATATATGGGCAGGATAGGAGGTTTCTGACATGGCAAAACACAGAACTGCGATAATGGGACTTGGTGTACGGGGAAAGACTCATCTGAAGGCAATGCTGGAAAATCCGGACAGTTATGAGATCGTAGGAATCTGTGACATCCGTCCGGAAGTGATGGAGGATGTGAAGAAGCGCTTCAGCCTGGACGTTCCTGCCTATACGGACGTGGAGAAGATGCTGGATGAGACAAGGCCGGAAGTATTTGTCTTTGTAACTTATCCGGACCTTCGCCTTTCCATGATCGAACTTGCGGTCAAGTACAACGTACAAGCGGTCTCTCTGGAGAAGCCTATGGCAGAGAATATGGCGGAAGCCAGAAAGATGGCACAGCTGTGCGAGGAACATAACATCAAGGCAGTGGTCTGCCACCAGCAGAAGTATCTGAAACAGATGCAGGACCTGAAGCGGAAGGTCGACAGCGGGGTACTGGGAAAGATAAAGAAGATCTTTGCAGAATGTCAGCCCTGGATGGCGCAGCTTGGCACGCATTACATGGACTATATGATCTGGGCAAACGGCGGCAGCCGGGCGAAATCTGTCATCGGGCATGTCCATGGTCCTGCGACCATGCAGGATGACCATCCGTCGCCGGACTTTCTGTTCGGAGAGGTCCTGTTTGAGAACGGGGCAAGAGGATATCTGGAGTGCGGTTATTTCGCGGAACAGCATAACCCGGATATGTACAGGGATACGGACAACCGCCTGACTGTCTGGGGCGAGGACGGATACGCCTATGCCGAGACGGACGGTTACTGGGGCGAGTGCAGCAGCAATACCGGTTCGAAGCTGGTAACGGGCAAAGATCCCGGCTGGTATCATTTCCAGGAGAAAGAGATCCAGACGCCGTATTATACCGAATTCGCACAGTGGCTGGATGATGATGCGAAGATCCATTCCTGTGATATCAAAACGGCGCTGCACGGATATGAGATCCTGGAGGCAATCGTGCTCTCCGCGCTTGATAACCGCAGAGTTGACCTGCCGCTGAAAGAGATTGATTATGAGCCTGTCATGGAACGCATGAAGAAAGAACTTCCCTGGTTCGAGGGCTGCGACAAAGCCCCCAGGGACCTGTACAAGGGAGACTGGGACAGGCCGGAGAGAGACTGAGAGGAAGATGATATGAGTAAGGAATGCATCGCGAATGGTCTTCGGATCAACTATGAAGAATACGGACAGGGAGAACCCCTGCTTCTTCTGATGGGACTTGGTGCGCCGGGGAGAAAATGGGCTCCTCACATCGCAGCTTATGAGAAGCATTTTCATGTGATCGCTCCGGATAACCGCGGGGCGGGACAGTCTGACAAGCCTGTGGCTTACGCCTATACGATACAGGAGATGGCAGAAGACATGGTTGCCCTGATGGATGAGCTTGGTATTGAGAAGGCTCACATTAACGGAATCTCCATGGGAGGCGCTATCGCCCAGCATCTGGCAGTTTATTATCCGGAAAGGGTGAAGAGCCTGATCCTGACAAACACATTTCCATGGTGCTGTGCCAGCAACCGCAGGGCAATCGAACTGCTGCGGGAAACCTGCGGACAGCTTGATCCGGTGACAGCGACAAGACTGTGTCAATGGATGATCTTCGCCATTCCGTTCCAGAATGAGAGAGAAGATTATATGCTG
>Ga0256405_10008623_pt1 | contig 14472 bp, 13 predicted proteins | sample RumenRJG_02DNA_FD_189096 | JGI IMG/M metagenome (GOLD analysis project Ga0256405, IMG submission 189096) | Bovine rumen microbial communities from Lethbridge, Alberta, Canada - RJG_02 | ecosystem: Host-associated > Mammals > Digestive system > Stomach > Rumen | place: Canada: Alberta...
ATCATCCAGCATGCTGCGTCCCACCCGGTCCTTCGAGGAGCCGGCGGGATTCAGGAACTCCAGCTTCGCAAGAAGACGCGCGCTTATATTTTCCGCTTTTTCGATATGGGTCAGCTCAAGGAGCGGGGTGCCGCCGATCAGCTGGTCTGCAGAAGTATAGATTTTTGCCATGGTATTCCCTCCGGTCATCTGAACGCCGCCCCCTGCCCGGAAGGGCGGGAGCGTGGGTGCTTTTTCATTAGTTCTATCATAATGACGGGGAAAAAAGAAAGCAACTCGCAATCCCGAAAAACAGGAACCTGCAATCCCGAAAAACAGAATTTCATATTATGTCATCCTGTGCTAAAATGGGCTTGGATTGTGTAAATGGAGAGGTTGATTTTAATGGCTGGAATTCCAAGAATCCTGACAGTACAGGATATCTCCTGCGTCGGGCAGTGCTCCGCGACGGTGGCGCTCCCCGTGATCTCGGCTTGCGGCGTGGAAGCGTGCATCATGCCCTCCGCGATCCTGTCGACTCACACCGGGGGGTTTCACGGGTTTACATTCCGGGATCTCACGGCGGATATGCCGGGGATCGAACGCCACTGGCTTTCCGAAGGGATCCGTTTTCAGGCGGTCACCAGCGGCTATCTGGCAAGCGCTGTCCAGATCGACATCGTCCGCGACCTGATGGAACGGCTCCTGGTGCCCGGCGGCGTGAAGATCGTCGACCCGGCGATGGCGGATCACGGGAAGCTGTATTACGGCTTTGACCATGCGTTTGTCGCGAAGATGTCGGAGCTCTGTGCCGGGGCGGATTATATTCTGCCGAATCTCACGGAGGCCTGCCTTCTGACAGGAACGCCTTACCGGCAGGAACTGCAGGACCCGGAAGAGATCCGGACGCTTCTTCTGAAGCTGGCGGCACTGGGGCCGTCCACGGTAGTCCTGAAGGGGCTCTCCTCCGGGGACGGAAAGATCGGCAATGCGGTCTATGAAGTAAAGAACGACCGGATCCGGTATTATTTCACCGGCCGGATCGAAAAGAATTCCCACGGAACAGGCGATTGTTTCGCGGCGGCTTTCACCGGGGCGCTGATGCGGGGACTGGACGCTTACGACGCCATGGCGCTGGCGACAGATTTCGTGGTGGAATGTCTCCGGCAGACAATGAAGGATCCGGAACATTGGTACGGGATCAGTTTTGAGCGGGCACTTCCGCTGCTGATCGGCAGACTTTCTGACAAGGAGAGCGGAGTATGAAAAGGATCCGGGTTTTGCTCACACTGCTGTTTTTTTCACTGTTTTTCACGGCAGTGCCGGTGTGCGCGGCGGAGAACAACTATTATTATCCCGGCTATGAAACGGCGTCAGAGGGATACATCGACCTGATGCAGTACATGACCGCGATCACCATCACGGTCGACGGGAAAAAATATACAAAGGAAGAACTTCAGAAAAAGAAGGAGAACGGAACGCCTCTGGAAGTGGACATCGGCGACACCGTCACCTTCAATTTCGAGTTTTCTCTTTGTGGAAGAAGATATGACGACGCGGATCCGACTCTCTTTTCGGAGGCGAAGTCCGTAAAGACAGTCTATACCCATGACACCGAGTACCTGAACGGAACGAAAGTCTCCGCCGGTACGGAGGCAGTCCTGGACGATTCCTCCCTGATGCTGGGCACCACCGCGGAGACCACCTGCCTCCGCACGGATATCTCCTGGATGCTGGAGCTCTGCCCCCGGAACTTTTCCATCCAGTACCGGGAGGGCGATGTTTCTTTCCGCCAGGGCGAAGGGGACGATGAGAAATACCTCTACGTCTATTTCCCGAACGGGATCGGCTCCGACCTCTACGCGGATCCGGGTTCCTTCAGCATTTCCATGCGGCTGGAAGAAGAGACGGATGAGATCGTGATCCCGGGTGAAGACGGCTACTATGTGCCGGGCACCGAGGGCTGGCGCTTCCCCATCCAGGTCAAGACTGCCTCGCAGAAGAACACCGGACATATCTCCGCCTACGGAGACATCACGGTCCGGAAGAAATGGAAGACCAACGAGGAACACGGGGACGCGGTGGTGGTGCTTTCCTACACCATGGACGGAGAGAAGCGGAAGGCGACAAGAACCATTTCCGGCGACGAAGAGGTGCGCTTTACGATCCGGCAGGGCATGGAAGACTGCACTCTGACCGAGGATATGTCCAAGCTTCCGGCCTACAGCTCCACGCTCACAGAGGACGATGACGGCAGATCCTTTACGTTCGTGAACACACTGAAAAAGAATATCTCTATTACGAAGACCGACGAAAAAGGAAATCCCCTGCCCGGCGCGGACCTGATCCTGTACCGGGGAAACGGAGAATCGGACGATGCCATCATCGACCGCTGGACCTCAGACAAGGGGACACACCCTCTGAGTCTGACGCCCGGAAGCTATACTCTGCAGGAGATCACCCCGCCGGCAGGCTACGTCCCCTACACGGTGTTCTTTACGGTGACAGAGGATTATGAGATCATCGCCGAATCGGACAATCTCTCCGTCACGGGCAACAAGCTTCTGATGGAGGACACCGGGATCCGGATCCGTTTCGTGAAGACGAATGAGAGCAACGCTCCGCTGAAGGGGGCTTCTCTCCGGCTGAAGGATGCGGAGACCGGGGATGTGATCGATACCTGGACCAGCACGGAGGAACCGCACGAACTGAATCAGACCGGCTCCGGCGGGATCCCGCTGAAGGTCGGGCACAGCTATATCATGGAAGAACTGAAGGCACCTGACGGATACAAGATCGCGGATCCCATCACCTTTACCCTCGCGGAGGATGGCACAGTCACGGGTTTTGCGGACAATCGGGTGGTGATGGTCGACAGGAAGCCGGGGAAGGATAAGCCGCCGGGCGGCGATACACCTCCGGGCGGCGACACACCTCCGGGCGGCGATACGCCCCCGGGCGGCGACACACCTCCGGGCGGTGATACACCTCCGGGCGGAAATACGCCTCCGGGCGGGGACACGCCGGAAACGCCGAGAGGACCTTTCGGGATCCCGCTGGGCGGTACTCCGGAAGATGGACTGGTGAAGACGGGTGATTCGCCCGCAATGTGGATCGGGCTTGCCTGCTTTGCCGTGTCCGGATTTGCTGCCTTCTTATGTATCGCGGCAGCCCTGAAGCATTCCGTGAAAAAGAAAGGAAAATCCTGATGCGGAAAGTCGCATGGAGAGATGACCGGCCGGCGGAACGGCCGGCGCGGGACCCGGAAGGGAAAGCCGCGCAGGACGCAGTCTCCGGAAACGGGGAGCGGCAGGTCGCCTGGAAGAATCCGCCAATCGACCCGAACCGGAAGCGTGCGTGGAAGGATTCGCCGGAAGAAACAGAACAGAAAAAAACAGGCCGGGATCATCCGGACGGAACGGGCGCGGCGCAGAAACATACGGACGGGAAGCATGCTGCTCAGAAGCATACGGACGGGAAGCACGCTGCGCAGAAACCCGCTGGCGGAAAGCATGAGGCCCGTGCGGAGAAACAGTCACGGCCCGGTCATACCGGAAAGAAGAGAAGGAAGCACCTGCTGATCGCCGGCATTCTCTTCGGAGTGATTGCTCTGGCCGGTCTCAGCGTCTTCGTGAAGGAACTGCAGGCCTACCGGAAGGCGGCAGACTACTATGAACGTCTCAGCGCTTTTGTGGAGCGGGACCTGGAACCGCCGCAGAGCACTGCAGCCGGGGACGGAGCCGGGACGGAAAATGGAGCCGGGGCGGAGGACGGAACCGGGACACAGAGCGGCGGCACCTCGGGCAGCCGCTTCGGAAAGGTCCGGGGCAGCCGCCTCGATTTCTCGAATCTCCGCAGAATGAATCCGGACGTGGCAGGATGGCTTTCCATCCCCCAGATCTCTTTTTCGGGGCCGGTGGTGTGGTGCGGCAACAACACCACTTATCTGGACAAGGGCTTTGACTGGACGGAATCCCGGAACGGCTGTCCGTTCCTCGCGGCGGACGCTGCCTCGGATTTCTCCCTTCCCTACTCGCTGATCTACGGCCGGAACATGCATAACGGAACCATGTTCGGAAACCTGGACCGCTACCGGAAAAAGTCTTTTTTTGAGAAGCATCCGACTTTTCTTCTCTACACACCCCGGCAGGATTATGAATGTGCTGTTTTTTCCTGCTACAAGACTGAGGACGCGTCCGAGGTCTACCGCATGGACTGGAAAGACGCGGGAGAGTACAGCGCATTCCTGGAACGGATCAAAGCCGCCTCAGTCTATGATACGGGCGTCAATGTCTTTCCGGGAGACAAGGTGCTGACCCTCTCCACCTGCGGTTCCGCCTATACCGGCGGAAAAGACCGCTTCGTAGTCCACGCCGTGATGCGGCGGGTGGAATAGCAGATCATCAAATCACCATTTCTGTCAGCAGGACAGTCAGCACACAGGCAATAGAGACGATCATCAGGTCGTTTCCGAGGAACGCGAGGATCACGCCGACGATCAGCGCCGCCAGGGCGGACCACTGGGAAGCAGTCGCTCCCATGATCGCGGGGAAAGTCATGACGGCAAGGGTCACGTAGGGGACGTAGTACAGGAAGGAACGGATCAGTTTACTCTGAATCGGCTTCCGGATCAGCGTCAGGGGCAGAACACGGATCATGTAGGTCGTAAGACCCATGACCAGGATGTAGCTCCAGATTGAATGTCTCATTACGCTGCCTCCTTTCCGGCATCGCCCGCGGCGGGATCTTCCGGATCATCGTGGGGGAAGAGGGCTGCGGCAGCGAGGGAGATGGCGACGGTCAGAAGAATGATGCGGTTTCCGCTGGACAGCGGGAGGATCCCGGCATCATTCAGCTTCGTGAAGATCCAGCTGATGGCCATGGAGACGGGGACCAGCCCCGCCAGCACATGGTTCGTCCGGGTCGGCGGGATGATGATCGCGAGGAACATGCCGTACAGGCCCACGCTGAGGGCGCTCACCACGTTGGCGGGGAGAACATTTCCCATGATGACGCCCAGCACGGTGCCGGCGATCCATCCGGGCCAGGAGACGGAGATGACCCCATAAGAGTAGAAGGGATTCAGTGTCCCCGGAACCGAGACGGAGAGGCCGAAGATCTCGTCGGTCACGAAGTTCGCGAGGATCATGCGGTGCAGGGTCCCGAGCTTCGGGCTCAGCTTCTGCGTCAGGGCGCAGGACATCAGAAGATAGCGCGCGTTGACGACCAGCTCGATCAGAGCCATCTCAAGAAAGGTTCCCGATGCCGCCGCCACCGTCACGCCGGCGAATTCCCCGGCGCTGGCCGTGCAGACGGCGCTCATGACGCCGGCCTGCAGTGCGCTGAACCCGGCGTTCCGGGCCGCGATGCCCAGCGCGAAGGCAACACCGAAGTATCCGACGCCGATGGGCCAGCCGTGGCGCATCCCGCGGAGAAATTCGGATCTGTTTTCTGTATTCATGAAAGTACTCCATTCTGTCCGCACGCTTCACGGCTGTGAAAAAGACCCTTCTGTCCCGCACCCCGGGACAAAAAGAAAAGGGCATTCCGCCGGAGGACGGAAATGCACGGTGCGGACAGGAACGACAGTAACACATTTTGCTGCAAAAAACAAGGACGCGCCCCGGAAAGGGCACGTCCTGTCTTTGATTTCACTGAAAACGGATTTTCGGATCCTGTCCGGAATCCACAGATCACTCGGCAAGATAGACCTCAGCATACTGCACGCCGAAGTCATCCGTCGTGGCATGATGCTCGAAGAAGATGTCGATGTGGTTTCCCTTGACGCCGCCGCCCTGATCCTCGGCAACATAGACCTGGCCGTTGATGATGACCCGGGTTCCCTCCGGAATGACCCGCGGGTCCGTGGCGATGGTGTGGTTGGCCTGGGCAGTTCTGCCTGAGCTGGTCATACGGCCCCAGCCCTCGGAACATTCGTAGCAGGGGCAGTAGGCGGTCAGCTTAAAGCGGCCGAGATCCGCACCCGCAGACCAGGATCTTCCGGAGGAGGAAGACTTTTCCGCTTCCGCCTTCTTTGCGGCTTCAGCCTGGGCTGCAGCCTTTTCTTCCAGCTTCAGCTTGAGCCATTCCTGGTCAAGATCGTTTCTCTTTGCGATCATATTCTCACGCGCATTGATCTTTGCATTGGTAATTTCGGGAATCTCCAGCTGATCGATCTCAGGAAGTTCCGTCACAGATACTTCGGGAAGCTTTTCGGCGACCTTTGCGGGCACCGTTTCCACGGGGGCAGCAGTCTCTTCCGGCTCAGTCGCAACGACCTCTGCATCGGCAGCATTTGCCGCGTAGGTCTTAACCGGTCCCTGCGCCAGCATGACCGGGAAAAATGCGAGAAGCAGGACCACGAGATATATGGCTGCCTTCTTCATTGACAACAATATGTTGAACATTTTCGTAAAACCTCTTAACATTTGCGTAATATTTTGACATGCACATAGTAACATAAAAATTTATATTGTCAACCCCCCAACAGAAGAAAAATTTAAAAAAGTCAATAAAAATGCGGCTCTTCAATGAGAAGAACCGCGAAATAACGTTGACATAAACTTGTAAAAACTATTTCAAGTTGACATAATTAGTTAACATATACTCCTGCGAACCACGAGGACAGAGCGGTCATTCCGCCAGATAAACGTCCTTATACTGCAGGCCGTGGCTCATCGCTTCGGAGTAGGTCTCATAGTAGACGTCCACCATATTGCCGTGGACTCCGGTATCTTCGACCGTATAGACGATGTCGCTGTCGCCGAAACGGATCCGGGTTCCCGGGGGAAGCACGGACCAGTCTGTGGAGACGGTATGCTGAGCGCGGGGCCAGCTGCCGTCCGCACTGGCACAGCCGTGGGAATTATAGTAGCCGGTGGTCTTGAACTGTCCGAGATAGGCACCCTTTTCTTCGGTGACCGGAGCCTGCCCGGGAGCGACGCCTGCGGATGCGGCCTCACTTCCGTCAGCTGCGGTGCTTTCCGCGGCTTCCGCATCGACGGATACGGCTCCTGCTGCGCGGGCCTGGTCCGCGGAGATCCCGAAGGCGGGTCCGCTTACGGCGTTCAGAGCTTCCTGGGCCTGGTCTTCAGCCAGCTTGTCCATGGCACTGCGGGGGCCTGTCGCGGCAAAGACCGGGAGCGCGAGAGATGCGCTTATTAATATAGAAAGAAAAGCGAGTTTTGCGGTTTTCATCAGCGGAACTCCTTTCCGTATGAAAGCGGCAGCGGGTCTGCCCCGGCCGGGGCCGAACCGTTATCCAATTGTTACATATTTGTTAAATGAAACACCTGTAACGATAAATGACAACGGTGCGATTGTCAAGGGAAGATGCCGGAACCTAAGAAAAACGACAGAGGAGATTTGAGAAACTGTACATTATGAAAACCTTGTGAACGTCAGAAAATCTGTTGACAAACACTGCGGGCAGGGATATAGTATGCAGTGTAGATGTTAGCACTCAAAGTAGATGAGTGCTAATAACAGAAAAGGAGAGGCCATGGAGCTTGACAGCAGAAAGGTCCTGATCCTGAAAGCGGTAATAAAGAATTATCTGGAAACAGGAGAGCCGGTCGGTTCAAGGACCATCTCCAAGCTTCCGGAGCTGAAGCTCAGCAGCGCCACGATCCGCAATGAGATGTGTGATCTCGAGGATCTCGGATATCTGCATCAGCCGCATACATCCGCAGGAAGGACGCCCACAGATAAGGGATACCGATTCTATGTAGACGAGATCCTGAAGGAAAAGCAGGCAGAGGTCCAGGAATTGAAGGATGCCATGTCTCAGCGGATGGACAAAGTTGAGACAGTGCTGAAGCAGATGGCACGGCTCCTCGCCGCGAACACGAACTATGCGGCCATGATCACAGGACCCAGCGCCCACAAAGCGCGGATCAAGCTTCTGCAGCTTTCCAGAATGGAGCGGAACCGCCTCCTCGTCGTGATCGTCGTGGAAGGCAACATCATCAGCAACAAGTTCATCCCGGTGGGCAGGGAACTCACGGATCAGGAGATCCTGAACCTGAATATTCTTCTGAACACCAGTCTGAACGGGCTTGCGATCAATGAGATCAATCTGGATGTGATCCGGAAGCTGAAGGCAGACGCGGGAGAGCACCGGGAACTGGTGGAAAGTGTCCTGAACGAGCTGGCGGAAGCCTTCCGGGAGGACGATGATCTCCAGATCTACACCAGCGGCGCCACGAATGTGTTCAAGTATCCGGAACTTACAGACAGTGAGAGCGCAAGCCGGCTGATCCGGACCTTTGAGGAAAAGGACCAGCTGAAGCGGGTGCTCCGGGACGTCGGTGAGGCGGAGGACGCGGAACACGACGGGATCCAGGTGTTTATCGGCGACGAGACGCCGGTGCCGGATATGGCGGACTGCAGCATGGTCACTGCGAATTACGACTTGGGCGGCGGCCTGCGGGGCACCATAGGGATCGTCGGGCCGAAGCGGATGGATTACGAAAAGGTGCTCTCAACGCTGCGGACAGTCATGAAGCAGCTGGAAGGAAACTTTGAGGACGGCGGAGACGGATCTGCTGAAGGAAACGGAGCGCCGGATTAGAACAGACGGTCCGCTGAAATCGGAAAGGAAGGCACCGGAACGGGTGATTTTAAATAAAGAAAAAGATTTTTCGGTGGGGAATGACATGAAAGACTTTTATGAGAACGAAGCGGACGAGGTGATCCGCAAAGCCTGCGAAGCCGCAGAGGATGCCGAAGCGGAGAAAACCGCCGCAGAACCGGAGACAGACGACGGAGCCTGTGCTGCGGAGCCTGAGACCGGAGCGGAGGAGACTGCCGCGGAGCCGGAAAGCGAAGCGGAGGCAGCCGCGAAGGCCGCGGCAGCCGCGGCAGCAGCTGAGGAAGCGGCTGAGAAAAAGGAAGACGGAAAAAAGGAAAAGAAAGATCCGAAAGATCAGCAGATCGAGGATCTGAAGGATCAGGTCCGCAGAAACCTTGCGGAATTTGACAATTACCGGAAGCGCACAGACCGGGAGAAGGCAGCCATGTTTGACATGGGCGCGAAGAACGTCCTGGAGAAGCTGCTCCCCGTGATAGACAATTTCGAGCGGGGCCTGGACAACGTTCCGGATGATCCGGAGGCAAAAGCCTTTGCGGACGGAATGGAAATGATCTACCGGCAGCTTTTAAAGAACCTGGAAGGCGCCGGTGTTACCCCGATGGACTGCCTGGGCAAGCCCTTCGACCCGAATTACCACAACGCAGTCATGCATGTGGAGGATGAGACAGCCGGAGAGAACACCATTGTCGAAGTGTTCCAGAAGGGATATATGTACCGCGACACTGTGCTCAGATTCAGCATGGTAAAAGTCGCAAACTGAATTAATACATTAACTTCATCAATTTGAGGAGGATCAATCATTATGAGTAAGATTATCGGTATCGACCTTGGTACTACCAACAGCTGTGTGGCAGTTATGGAGGGCGGAAAGCCCGTCGTCATCCCGAACAGTGAAGGTTCCAGAACCACCCCGTCTGTCGTGGCGTTCACGAAGACCGGCGAGCGTCTGGTCGGCGAACCCGCAAAGCGTCAGGCAGTGACGAACTCTGACCGTACCATTTCTTCCATTAAGAGACATATGGGCAGTGACTATAAGGTCACCATCGACGGCAAGAGCTACACCCCGCAGGAGATCTCCGCGATGATCCTGCAGAAGCTGAAGGCAGACGCGGAAGCTTACCTCGGCGAGAAGGTCACCGAGGCAGTCATCACCGTCCCGGCATACTTCAACGACGCCCAGCGTCAGGCAACCAAGGACGCAGGCAAGATCGCAGGCCTTGAGGTCAAGAGGATCATCAACGAGCCGACGGCTGCGGCACTGGCTTACGGCCTCGACAATGAGAAAGAGCAGAAGATCATGGTCTATGACCTCGGCGGCGGCACCTTCGATGTCTCCATCATCGAGATCGGCGACGGCGTCATCGAGGTTCTGGCCACCAACGGCGACACCCACCTGGGCGGCGACGACTTCGACAACAAGATCACCCAGTGGATGATCGACGAGTTCAGGAAGCAGGTCGGCGTGGATCTTTCCAACGACAAGATGGCTCTGCAGAGACTGAAGGAAGCAGCAGAGAAGGCGAAGAAGGAACTGTCCGTGGCAACCACCACGAACATCAACCTGCCCTTCATCACCGCTACCAGCGCAGGCCCGCAGCATCTTGACATGAACCTGAGCCGCGCAAAGTTCGACGAGCTGACTGCAGACCTGATCGAGCGCACCGCGATCCCGGTCCAGAACGCCATGAGAGACGCAGGCGTCACCAACGCAGACCTGGCGAAGGTCCTGCTGGTGGGCGGATCCACCCGTATGATCAACGCGCAGGAGAAGGTCAAGCAGATGACCGCTCACGAGCCGTCCAAGACCCTGAACCCGGATGAGTGCGTCGCCATCGGCGCTTCCATCCAGGGCGGCAAGCTTGCGGGCGATGCAGGCGCCGGCGACGTCCTTCTTCTGGATGTCACCCCGCTGTCCCTTTCCATCGAGACCCTGGGCGGCATCGCGACCAAGCTGATCGAGCGCAACACCACCATCCCGACCAAGAAGAGCCAGGTGTTCTCCACCGCGGAGGACAACCAGTCCGCAGTTGACATCCACGTGGTCCAGGGTGAGCGTCAGTTCGCAAGAGACAACAAGACCCTCGGCCAGTTCCGTCTGGACGGCATCCTGCCGGCAAGAAGAGGCGTCCCGCAGATCGAGGTCACCTTCGACATCGACGCCAACGGCATCGTGAACGTCTCCGCGAAGGATCTGGGCACCGGCAAGGAGCAGCACATTACCATCACCTCCGGCTCCAACATGTCCTCCGAGGACATCGACAAGGCAGTCAGAGAGGCTGCGGAGTTCGAAGCACAGGATAAGAAGAGAAAGGAAAATATCGACACCAGGAACAACGCCGATTCCCTGGTCTTCCAGACCGAGAAGGCGATCCAGGAGGTCGGCGACAAGCTGGATCCGACAGAGAAGGCAGCGGTCGAGGCTGACCTCTCCGCTCTGAAGGAAGCGATCAACCGCGCTCCGGCAGAGTCCATGACCGACGACCAGGTCAGCGACATCAAGGCAGGCAGCGAGAAGCTGATGGCTTCCGCCCAGAAGCTGTTCTCCAAGGTCTATGAGCAGGCTCAGGCACAGCAGGGCGCTGCAGGCGCAGGCAGTGCAGGCGCATCCAACGGCCCGACGGATGACGGCGTCGTGGACGGAGACTTCAAGGAGGTCTGACACGGACCGGACGGCGGGAATAAAGTAAAATCGATACGGTCCGGGGCGCTTTGCGGTGCCCCGGACAGTGTCGGTCATAAATAATGAAAGGAAACAAGTCAGATGGCAGAACAGAAGCGCGATTACTACGAGGTCCTCGGCGTTCCGAAGGACGCGGACGACGCTGCTCTGAAAAAAGCCTACCGTGCCCTTGCGAAGAAATATCACCCGGACGCAAATCCCGGGGACAAGGAAGCTGAGGCAAAATTCAAGGAGGCAAGTGAAGCGTACTCGGTGCTGAGCGATCCGGAAAAGCGGCAGAAGTATGACCAGTTCGGCCATGCGGCATTTGACGGCGCTGCCGGCGGCGGCCCGGGCGGCTTCGATTACAGCAGCGCGGATTTCAGCGATATTTTCGGAGACCTGTTCGGCGGCGGCTTCGGCGGCGGTTTCAGCGATATTTTCGGCGGCGGCAGACGGTCCTCCCAGTCGGCCTATGAGCCCCAGAGAGGCGCGAACGTCCGCACCTCGGTGCGGCTCACCTTTGAGGAAGCGGTCTTCGGCTGCGAGAAGGAGATCACTATCAATTTCAAGGAGACCTGCTCCACCTGCAGCGGCACAGGCGCGAAGCCCGGAACAAGCCCGGTGACCTGCACGACCTGTCAGGGCAAGGGGCGGATCGTCCAGATGAGCCGGACCGTCTTCGGAACCATGCAGAACGTGCAGACCTGTCCGAACTGCCGCGGCACCGGAAAGGTCATCAAGGATAAGTGCCCCGGCTGCAACGGAACCGGTTACAATCAGAAGCGGAAGACCTTCCGCGTCACGATTCCCGCAGGCATCGACAACGGGCTTTCGGTCCGGATGGCCGGCGGCGGCGAGCCGGGAAGCAACGGCGGCGAGCGCGGCGACCTTCTGGTGGAATGCATCGTCAGCCCGCACCCCATCTTCAAGCGCCAGGACACGAACATCTTCTCCACTGTCCCGATCTCCTTCGCGCGGGCAGCCCTGGGCGGCCCCATCCGCATCAAGACCGTGGACGGCGAGGTGGAATACGACGTGAAACCCGGCACCAAGACCGATACACGGGTGCGCCTGCGCGGCAAGGGCGTCCCGACGCTCCGCAACAAGAATATCCGCGGCGACCACTACGCTACTCTGGTGGTCGAGGTCCCGGACAAGCTTACGGCAGCCCAGAAGGAAGCGCTGCAGCACTTCGATGATCTGATGACCGGCAGCGGATCGAAGAAAAAGGGCGGCATTTTCAAATAAGTTGACAGACCGCAGAGAAAAACGTAAAATACTCCGAAAGGGTTGAGCAAGGACTCAACCCTTTCATTATAGTTATCCGGCACCCCGGATCCGGGGCGCAAACAGATCTTACGGGAGTTCTACATAATATGAAGTGGAAAAAATATACACTGGAGACGACGACAGAGGCTGTGGACCTGATCAGCGCTTCTTTTGCGGAGCTGGGCATCGAGGGAATTGAGATCGAGGACAATGTCCCGCTGACCGAGGGTGAGACGAAGGGGATGTTCATCGACATCCTTCCGGAACTTCCCCCGGACGACGGCACTGCCCGCGTCAGCTTTTATCTGGATCCGGACCAGGATCCGGAGGGGATGCTGAAGAAGGCGGAGGAATGCCTGGACGAGCTCTCCGCGTTCACGGATCTCGGAAAGCGCACCATCACGGAGAGCGAGACCGAGGACAAGGACTGGATCAACAACTGGAAGCAGTTTTTCCACCCCTTTACCGTGGACGAGATCCTGATCAAGCCGACCTGGGAAGAGGTCCCGGAAGGCATGGAGGGAAAGGTCCTGATCCAGATCGATCCGGGGACGGCCTTCGGCACCGGCTCCCACGAGACGACGCAGCTCTGCATCCGGCAGATCGAAAAGTATCTGAAACAGTCCGGCACCACAGGGAAACCGGACGGCAGCGCCGGCGGCGCGCAGATCCTGGACGTGGGCACCGGCAGCGGGATCCTCGGGATCGCAGCGCTGAAGCTGGGCGCGGCCCATGTGAAGGCTACGGATCTGGATGACAACGCGGCGGAGGCGGTGCAGGACAATCTGAAGAGCAACGGCCTCACCCCGGACCAGTTTGAGATGGTCTGCGGAAACCTGATCGACGACCCGGAGATCCAGGCCTGGGCGGGAGAGGAACAGTATGACATCGCGGTGGCGAACATTCTCGCCCCGGTCATCATCCTCCTGCAGGCGGAGATCGCCCCGCACATCAAACACGGCGGCATCTTCATCACCTCCGGCATCATCGACACCAAGGAACAGGACGTCCTTGATGCCTTCGCGAAGAATCCGGAATTTGAAGTCCTGGAGGTCAACCACCAGGGCGAGTGGGTCAATGTGACTGCGAGACGGAGATAAGACATGTACCATTTCTTCGTGAAGCCGGAGCAGATCTCCGGGGACCGGGCCGTGATCACAGGCCCGGACGTGAATCATATCGGAAACGTGCTCCGGATGAAGCCCGGAGAAAAGGTGCTGCTGAGCGCCGGGGAGGACTGGGAGTATCTCTGCGGGATCGAGGAGATCACGAAGGAGGAGGTCCGCCTCACGGTGTTTGAGGAGAACCGGGACGTCCGGGAGCTCCCGGCCCGTATTACCCTATGGCAGGGACTTCCGAAGAGCGACAAGATGGAGCTGATCGTCCAGAAGGCGGTGGAGCTCGGCGTGTCCCGGATCGTCCCGGTGGAGACGAAGCGCTGCATCGTAAAGCTGGACCCGAAGAAGGCGGAGAACCGGGTGCGCCGCTGGCAGGCCATCGCGGAGAGCGCCGCGAAGCAGTCCGGCCGTCACAGGATCCCCGAGGTGGGGATGCCGGTGTCCTTCCGGGAAGCCCTGAAGGAAGCTTCCTCGGACCAGGTCCGGCTGATCCCCTACGAACTGGCGGAGGGCATGGACGCCACCCGGAGACTCATCGAAGAGATTCCGGAGGGCAGCAGGATCTCCGTGTTTATAGGCCCGGAAGGCGGCTTCGAGGAGACTGAGATCCGGGAAGCGGAGGCGCTGGGCTTCCGGCCCGTGACCCTCGGAAAGCGGATCCTCCGCACCGAGACCGCCGGCCTCGTGATTCTTTCATTTCTTTTGCTGAAACTGGAAAACTGACAAGGAGCATCATGGAAGCTTATTTTGACAATTCCGCCACGACCCGGGTGTCTGACCGGGTCCTGGATATCGTCGTGAAGACCATGCGGGAGGATTACGGAAATCCTTCGGCAAAGCACAGGATGGGC
>Ga0256405_10008626_pt1 | contig 14469 bp, 11 predicted proteins | sample RumenRJG_02DNA_FD_189096 | JGI IMG/M metagenome (GOLD analysis project Ga0256405, IMG submission 189096) | Bovine rumen microbial communities from Lethbridge, Alberta, Canada - RJG_02 | ecosystem: Host-associated > Mammals > Digestive system > Stomach > Rumen | place: Canada: Alberta...
GCCGAGAGGCTTGACGGCACTGGCAAAATGTGAAAGACCGCGAAATCGATGTCGCCACCGGCTTTTTCGCCGGAGCTTTGCCGCGTATCCGCGGCAAAGCTAGCGAGCCCTAAGCCGAAACACCCCCTCCGCTCCCGCGCCGCCGCCATACATCTGGATGTCAGGCAAATCAGCACGGCTGAGAAACAGCTACGCTGCCTTGCGCTTGGCGAAGCGGCCCTTGGAAAGCGCGGCGCCGACGATGAGAAGGACAAGCCCGGGAACGAGGAAGATCTGGTAGCGCTCGCCAAGGCGCGACTCCTCCTCGTTCTGCTCCATCAGCGCGATCTGGCGAAGGCGGCGGCGGTATATCGCGCCAAGCGTCGTCTCCGCAGTGCCGGCCGTCGCAAGCGGAACGTACAGCCCCCTCGAAGCCTCGGCTATCGCCTTGAGCGCCGACTCCTCGAGCTTCACCGTAACCGGCTTGCCGTCGAACTTCTGAACGCCGCGCCCGTCCTCGGCCGGAATCGTCGCGCCGCGCTTCGGGTCGCCTATGCCCACGGTGAAGATCGGTATGCCGCGCTTTTTCGCCGCCTCGGCGTTCTTGAGCGCCTCGCCGCGGAGATCGCCGCCGTCGGAAATCAGGATGATCGCGTTGTGGTCGTCTGCCGCGGGATCGAGCGCGCCAAGCGCGGCGCGGATGGCGCTGCCGAGATCGGTCTCGCCGCGCGGCGCGGACTCGGGGCTCATGCGCTCAAGGGCGCTCCTGAGATACCCGTGGTCGGTCGTGAGCGGACACACGACGACACCGGTGCGGCGAAACGCGACGAGCGCGCATCTATCGCCGGCGAGGGAATCGATCAGGTCGGCGACATCGGCCTTGGCGCGCTCGAGGCGGTTGGGCCTCACGTCCTCGGCGAGCATCGAGCGCGACACGTCTATCGCGATGACGACGTTGCGCGCGCGTGTCACCGTCTTCTCCATCGACTTGCCCCACTGCGGCCGCGCCGCAGCAAAGAGCGCGAGGAAAAGTCCTGTGACGATGCATGCGGTCTGAAGCCCGGAGACCGAGGATTTCGGCACATTCAACGTAAGCCGCGCGAGCGCCTTCTCCCGCCGCGCCTTCAGGAACGACCACCACAGCCCTGCGATAGGAACGAGCAAAGCGAAGATCAAAAACGCTGGATTCGCAAATCTCATAACTCTAAACTCTCAACACCCAACTTTAAACTTCAAACTTCAAACTCCTAATGATCGTGCTTCCCCTCTCCATGCCAGGGAATAAACTCGGGAACCTTGTCGATGCCGGCGGCGATGCGCTGGCGAACCGCCTCGTAGACGAGGATCGTCGCCGCCGCGGAGACGTTGAGAGAGTCGGCGAGGCCGAGCATCGGAATCCTGACCCTGAGTTCCGCGCCGTCCATCCACTTCGCCGTGAGCCCATACTGCTCCGCGCCAAGCGCAATCGCGACATTGCCGGTCAAGTCGACTTCGAAATGGAGCTTCTCGGCATGCGGCGTCGCGGCGAGGATCTTGAAGCCGCGCTCCTTGAGGAACGCAAGCGCCTCGTCGGAAGTCGCCTCGACGATCGGCACGGTGAACATCGTTCCCGTCGATGCGCGGACGACGTTCGGGTTGTGGATGTCGGTCGTCCTGTCGCACACTATCACCGCAGCGACTTTCGCCGCGTCGGCGGAACGGAGAATCGTCCCGAGGTTGCCCGGCTTCTCGATCGCCTCGGTGACTATCACGAGCGCGTTCTCGGGGAGCTTCAGGTCGGCGAGCTTGATGGAGACATGGGGGCCGACAATGAGCAGCCCGTCGGGACGCTCCTTGTAGGCGATCTTCGAGAAGCACGTCTTGGAGCAGGTGTAGACCTCTGCGCCGAGCCGCGCGCAATCCTCGACCAGCGTCGGCTCGTTCTCGTTCTTGAGATAGAACTCAGGGCAGTGGAAAATCGCGCGCGGGCGGTAGCCGTTGTCGAGCGCGCGGCGGCACTCGCGATAGCCCTCGACGATCATCTCGCCAGACTCCTCGCGCGTCGAGCAGCTGCGCAGCTTCACGACGTACTTGAGCTTCGGGTTGGATGGCGAGGTGATTTCCATGAATTACTTCGTTTCGAAGGGGCCGAGCGGGAGCGACGCCTCGTTGTAGAGCGTGCCGGAGGTCTTGGGCTGGCCCATGTAGCGGACCTTCACCGGCTCTGGGACGGCCTCGCTCGAAAGGACGATCTCGGGCGTGTCTATGTAGTCCGTGTCGACTTCGGCGCCACCCTGCCCTTTGCCCTTCCTGTAGTTCTCGACCTTCGCAGGCTGCCACTTCCCGTCGGCTCCCGCAAGCTCGAACGCTGGATTGCGCGAGCGGTCCGGCGCGTAGACATACCAGTCCTTCACGTTGTCGAACGAAAGCGTCGCCTTGCCGCCTTCAAACGACGCCGACTTGAGCACCGGCGAGTCGTCTTCGGGAATCGCAAAGCCGTAGTCGCGCTTGAGCGCGTGGACGGCGAGCCGCTTCGCGACGATCTCCTTGTCGTTCGGGTGGATGTCGTCGAAGTTGCCGACGTCGGCCGTCACGGCGAGCGCGGCGTTCTTCTCCTCCGCGCAGAACTTGTTCTGCGCCATGCAAATGCCGAGCCAGTTCTGGTTGAATGGCGCGAGCTGAACGAGGTAGAGCTTGAGGTCGGGATTAGCAAAGTCGCGGCGCCAGCCGTTGTAAAGCGAATGCAGCTTTGCGCAGTAGAGATTTGACTCGCCGCTGTTGTGGCATCCCTGATACCAGATGAAGCCGCGCATCGCCATCGGTGCGTATGCAGCGGCCATCCCGTTGTAGAGAACCGTAGGCTGCTGGTGAGCTCCGCCAATCGGCCCCTTCTTGTCTGTCTCTGCCTTCCAGTCGGCCTTGACCTTATACTCCGCCGTGGCCTTTATGGATTCGTCGCATCCGTCGTATCCGCTCCGCGGCGTCCACGCGTCGATGTTCGTTCCACCCCAGCTCGCGTCGAGTATGCCGATCGGAACGTCGAGCGCGAGATAGAGTTCGCGCGCGTAGTAGAACGCGACCGCGGAAAGTTCCGTGCCGCGCTTTCCGTCCTCGCGGTGGAAAAGCTGAAGACTCTCCGGAGTGAACTTGCACCATTTCGCCGCGAGTTCCACTGGCTCCACGGACCACTTGTGCGGACTCTTCACGTAGCGGACGTTCGGAAGATACGTCATCGTCGTCATAAGCCCGCCCTTCATGTCGCGGTAGCGCGTGCTTCCGCCCCAGATCGGGCACTCCATGTTGCTCTGTCCTGACGCGAACCACACCTCGCCGACGAGGATGTCCTTGATCTCGACCGACTCTGCGACAGAATCGAAGAAGAAGCCCGGCGAAACCCTGCTCACGGTCATCGTGCGGCTTTCCTTCGACGCCTCCATCGGATCAAGCTCGACCTTCCACTCGCCGCCCTTGCCGACGACCGCCGTCTTCTCCTGTCCGGCGAACTCGACCCTGACTTTGCGCAGGACCTTGCTCTGCGCGGGCGTAACCTTGCCCCACACTGGCACCTTCATCCCACGCTGCAAGACTGCGCCATCCGTAAACGGAGCGCCCATCTTGATTTCGGCGAATATCGGAAGCGCGGCAACTGCCGTAACAATCGCTATGCATGTCTTCTTCATTGTAATATTACCCCTTTACTTTGATTTTCACTTTTCGTTTTACACTTTACACTTTTCACTTTTCACTTTAAACTTTAAACTTCAAACTTTAAACTCTCAATGATGGTGCCCGCAGCCGCAGTCGTGGCCATGACTATGGTCGTGCCCGCAACTGCACTCGTGCTTGACGTCCTTGTACTCAATCGTCGCCTTTTCGCGAAGCTCAGCGACGTAGGCGTCCATCGCCTTGCCTCGCGCCTCGTGGCGAAGGAGATCCTTGATCTGGTCATGGACGTCGACGATGGTCTGCTGTCCGCCGCCGCGTTCGTCGGCCTTGTAGATGATGTGGTAGCCGAACTCGGTCGTGACGACTCCAGAGACTTCGCCCTTCTTCATCTCGAACGCCGCCTTGTCGAACTCCGGCACCATCATGCCGCGCCCGAACCAGCCGAGCGAACCGCCCTGCGCGCCAGACGGGCAGTCGGAGTGCTTCTTCGCCTCTTCTGCGAAGTCCGCCTTGTCGTTGACGATGCGCTCGCGTATTTCCTTGATCTTGTCGAGCGCGGCATCGTTGGAGCCCTTGACGAGAATGTGCTGGCAAAGGACCTGGGGCGGCTCGACGTATTCTTGCTTGTGCGCCTCGTAGAACGCCGTCACCTCGTCCTCGGTCGGGTCCGCGACATGCGCACACGCCTGGTTGACGAGCATGTTAACGCGCGCCCCCTTCTCGAGTTCCTTGCGGAAATCCGCCTCGGAGATTCCCTGCGCGGCGAGTGCCTTCTTGTAGTTCTCCTCGCCGCCGACCTGCTGGACGACTCGCGCGACTTCGGCATCGATGTCCTTCTCGGTCACGGGGATGTCGAGCCGCGCTGCCTGGTCGAGTAGCAGCTTTGCGCCAATCGCCTGGTCGAGCGCCTTGGCCTCGAGCTTCGGGAGGTTCTGCCTGATTTCGGCCATCGTCATGCCGTGGCCCATGTAGAATCGGACGAGCCGGTCGAGCTCAAAGTTCACCGCTTCCGCCGATATTTCCTGTCCGTTTACAATTGCTGTTTTCATTGGGCGATATTATCGCATATTTCGTCGTCTGCTTCAATATTGGCCATGCCGCCGCGCAAAGTCTGATCCCGCTATGAAGTTTACAGACTCTTGATCACCGCCCGCCGAAAGGCTTCAAACGCCGCGCCAAGCTCCGCCGTCCCCTTGCCGCGTATGTCGCGAGAAGATACGCCGACGAGAATGTCGTACTTGCCCGAATCCGTCGTGAACTGGTGCGTGAGCTCATCAAAGTAGGCAAAGTCCGAGATTGAGAGCTCCACTTTGACTACCTCGCTCTCGCCAGGCTTGAGGAGCTTCGTCTTGGCGAAGCCGCGAAGGTCCTTTACACAGCGCTCAACCTTGGCTTCGGGATACGAAACGTAAACCTGCACGACCTCGCGTCCGGCGACCTTGCCCGTGTTCGTGACCTTGGCGCTTACATACCAGCAGGCGGGGTCGGCGGACGTCACCTCGACATCCGAGACGTCGAACGTCGTGTAGCTGAGTCCGTGGCCGAACGGGAACATCGGCTCGATCTTCTTGTAGTCGAACCAGCGGTAGCCGACATAGAAGCGCTCGTTGTAGACGACTTCCTTTTCGTTGTAGGTTCCCATCTGCGCGACACCAGTGTCCTCGTAGCGCTTCGGCCAAGTCTGGCAGAGCTTGCCAGAGGGATTCACGTCGCCAAAGACGACGCGCGCAATGGAGTTGCCCTCCTCCATGCCGAGGTAGGAGCTCATAAGCATCGTCGGCGCCGAGTCGGTCCACGTATAGCCGACGGGCGTGCCTGCGCGCGAGATGACGACTGTGTTCTTGGCACCCCAGGAAAGGATCGCCGAAATCGAGGCGTCCTCGCCTGGATCGGCCAGCATGTCCTTGCGGTCGCGACCCTCGGACTCCATGTTGCCGTCATAGCCGAGCTCGGTACCCGTGAAGACGATTGTCGCGTCGGAAGCGAGAGCGAGGACCTTGAGCTCGTCAAGCCCGGGACCTTCGGCCTTTCCCTTCCCTTCGTCCTTCTCGACATGCCCGCCCGCGCGCTCCACGCCGCTCAGGTCGACGGCAAGCTGCGCGTCGTCGGTCTTCTTGACCTTGTCCTTGGGGAGCGGCTTGAGGACGATTTCGACGCCCTTGCCGAGACGCGCCTTGAGCGCATCGAGGAAGGTGATTTCGTAGGGAACGTTGCCCTCGGCCGAGCAGCCCTTGTGGCACTGCTTCTCCGCGGCGTTCTTGCCGATGACGAGGACCTTCTTGAGAGACTTCGCGTCGAGCGGAAGGACGCCCTTGTCGTTCTTCGCAAGGACGATCGACTCTTCGCCGATCTGGCGCGCGATCTCCTGGTGCTTCTTCGTGTTGCGCTCGCCTGCCTTGCGCGGAGCGCCCGTGAGGAAGCCGGTCTTCGCCATCACGAAGAGGACGTGAAGCGCCATCTCGTCGACGGTCGCCTCGGAAATCTTCCCGGCCTTGACCGCCTCGACGATCGGGAACTTCTTGGCCTTGGGATTGTAGTGGAACTTGATCTGGTCGCCGCGGTCCATCTCGATGCCGCCGCCGTTGTTGGCGGAGAACGAGTTGGAGTGCTGCCCGCCCCAGTCGGTCTCGACGAGGCCCTTGAAGCCCCAGCGGTCGCGCAGGACGCCCGTCTGCAGGTACTTGTTCTCGGAAGCCCAGATTCCGTCGATCTTGTTGTAGGACGTCATCACGCAAAGGACGCCCGCATCCTGCACCGCCGCGCGGAACGCGGGGAGGTAGATTTCGTGGAGCGTCCTCAGGTCGCAGTGGGTGTCGACGTTGTTGCGATTCCACTCCTGGTCGTTGAGGCAGAAGTGCTTGACGGTCGCGGCGACGTCGTAGCTCTGGACGCCCTTGATCATCGGCACGCACATCTTCGCCGCGAGGCAGGGATCTTCGCCGAGGTATTCCCAGTTGCGGCCGTTGAGGGGTGTGCGGGCGATGTTGACGCCGGGCCCGAGCAGTTCGTCAACGCCACGATCGCGCATCTCGGCGCCAAGCACCTTGCCGTGGAGCCACGCGAGCTCGACGTCCCAGGTGGAGGCGAGCGCGGAGAGCGACGGGAGCTTGGTGTTCTCGCTCCGCGGCTTCGTGTAACCCCAGTCCCAGCGGTTCATCTGCGGGCGGACGGTAGAAGAGTTGTCGCTCATCGTCCACTCCTTCGTGATGCCCACGCGCGGGATCGCGGAGAGCGTCATAGTGCCAGACCCGCCGGTGAGGAGCGCTTTCTCCTCGAGCGTCATCTTGGCAAGCGTCTCGCGGGCGGCCTTGAGAGCGGCCTCGTCGTCTAGCATTGCAAAACAGGAAATTGCGGCAGACGCCGCGGCCACAAGCGTGGCAAACCTTAGCATGTCAGTTTTCATGCCCCAATTATACCAAATGCCGCTCAAGCCCTCAAGCGCGGCAGATGCGCCGCCGTTCCTTTCCTGACTGCTTGTCGTTGGCTCGCCTTCCAGTGTGCGGCTTTGTTTCGGGCAACCGTGCTCGCCTTGCGAGAGCGGCCGATTCCGGCGTCCTTCGCCCCACTCGCCGTATACATATACGGCTTCGGGGGCGAGCCCTGCCGTAATCGTCTCACTCTCGAAGGTTCCGCCCGGCTAGCGGCCCAAAACAAAGCCGCGCGTGGCACCTCTGGTCGAGTTCGTCGCGGAGCGTCGCACCTCGGCCTCGCTCCCGCTCCCCGCGCCGTCTCTCCCGGCGTCTTCACGGCGTTACGCGCCGCTATGCTTCGTCGGCGGAATACCGCCTTCTCGCCTTGCGACGTGTACCACCGCGCACCCGCCGAACCGAGCCGTCACGTGTCGCTCAGCTCGCCACTCGGCACGCCGTTCCGCTTCCTCATTACATGTTAAACCCCTTCAAGCGATCCCAACAACAACTAATCGACTCTATCGCCGCAGGCAAATAACTCCGCGGCAAATCCGATGCGTAAACACGCCTTTATAACGATTCCCTGGGGCTTGGCCCCGCCAAATTCAATTATGGCTCTTCGGTCGTCTTGACGTCTTTATTTGGATTTCTTTGTGGGTTTTGTCGCCCTCGTGGACTTAGCCGTCCCCTTCTCAACCGCAGAAGAAGCCTTCTTTTCAGCGGCGTTAAGCTTTTCCTGCCGCTGCTGCTTAAGAAGTTCAGCCTGTTCTGCACGCTTGTCTGTTATTTCTTTTTCAATGGCACGCAATCTCGATTCCTGTGCCTCACTTTCTGGAATCTTCGCCGTAAGCAACTTCCATGTCCTATAGCTCAAGTCATAATCAGACCCTAATCCACAAAAATTGGATGTTCCTATTCTCGTCTTTGATTTACACCCGGGCAAGGCCGGACAATGATCCCCTACATATATTACTTTGTGAACAGGGCAAACATATTCAGGATTCAGTGTAATAACCTTTTTAGTCTTGTACTTTCCCCGCTCCTTTCCCTGTGCAATATTAACATTGTACGCGGATGTTGCTGCTTTTTGCTGCTCGCTTAAATTGTTTTGCTTTGACCCCCAGATGAAAATAGGATTTTGCTGAAGTTTCGTATACTCGTTTCGAAGAACCACAATCTCCTTGTCAATCTCCATTATTGTGCGCCCATAACCCACAACCGAAACAAGAAGTGTGCACAAGATTACCGTATTCCTTTTCACTGCAATTGTTTGCATATAGTATCCTTTCTCCGTGCCTTACAACTCAAAGGTTCATCACAAAGGCACCGAGAAATTGACGAACCTTCAACGCCCGCCACTCGGCACTCGAACAAAAAAATCCTCTCGTTCGTATCTCTGGTGAGGCCGTGAGAAGCCTTGTAAGGAATACGAAGAGAGGAAGCGCGTATGCACTTTCTCTGCTAAGTATCGCCTTACGAAATTTCTCACGTTCCACCAGACGACTGCTTTGCAGCGCAAATTGACTTTCGGCGCATTGGATTTCTCCCCTTTGCGCCATAGCCCCGCACTCGCAGGACGTGAACATTATATCACAAAACCGCCCAGAGTGGAGCGGTGAAATTTTGCGAAAGTTGTTAAGTGAGCCGATGGAACATCGGCGAGCGCAAAACTACGAAGAAAAACGCGCCTTATGGAAGGTGAGGCAAGGGACGAGGGGGCGAGTGCCGAACTGAGCGACATGCGGCGACGCGGTTCGTCGGATGCGCGGTGAGACACGTCGCAAGGCGAGAAGGCGGTATTCCGGCGACGACGCATTGCGGCGCGGACGGTGGATGCAGCATGCGGGAGAGGCAATCAATATTCCCGAGCAAAGCGAGGGCACCATGGCGGAGGCGAGCGGAGGCGAAGGTCGCATAAGAGGAGCGGTCTTGTCTCGCAGGCGTAAGAGGCGCTTGCGTACCCAACCAGTGATAGACGCCGAGGCACGGCAGGCTAAACTAGGCTCTTTGTCTGATGTGCGAAAGCCGTCGCGATGGCAAGACCCGACGGGTTAGGCGAGCCTTCGCGCAGCTCGCCGGAGCACACCTCGACCGTGACCGCACACTGGAAGGCAAGCACACCAGCACAGCACAGTGCGGAACACTGCCTTACGCGCACACGTCAAATTCAGGCAAAACTACCTCACCTTGATAAGGATCATGAGGAGGATCGGGACGAGGGCGAGCTGCAGCAGGACGAAGCGCATGAGTACCTGGGCGTTTGACCAGCCGAGATTCTTCTTGCAGTGGTCATGCAGCGGGAAGCGCACCTTGCGAATCACGCTGTCGTCGCCGATCTGGAACCCGAGCCGCTTCGCGACACGGAGAAGGACGAGCTTCCCGAGCCCGCCGCCGCCGTTGACGAGAACGACAGGCGAAAGGAAGAGGACGAGAAGCGGGTTGCCAGTCATGAGCGAGGCCGTTGCGACGAGAATCCCGAGGAAGCGGCTCCCCGCATCGCCCATCAGCACCTTCGAGGGCTCGGCGTTGTACCAGAGATACCCGCCAAACGCGCCCGCGACAATCATGACGACAATTGCCCAGCGTGCGGCCTCGGAGTAGACGGGGATCAAGAAGTAGTGCGCGACAGGACGATAGCCGACGACGATGTAGAGGATCACCGCGAGCATCGCAAGCGTTATGACTGTAAGCGTGCCCGCGAGACCGTCAACGCCGTCCGAGCAGTTCGTCGCGTTCATCGTAAACCAGAGTATCGCCGCCGCGACGGGAACATACGCCCAGCCGGGGATGAGCCACACGCCCACGTCGCCGATCATCGTCGCGCCCTTCACGAACGGCAGCCACGCCACCATGACGTGCGAGCCGTCTATGACGTCGGAGTGACCGAGGAAGATAAACACCGCTATCGCGCCGGAAACAACTGCGTCAAGAAGCCCCTTCTTAAGCTCCCCCCACGGAACAGCCGCGCGGTCGTCGAGATAGCCGAAGAGCATCGCGCCATACATCGCGAACACGGCCATCAAATCCCAGAAAGCGAGCGGCGCAAAGAGGATAATCACTGGGAGAGAGATGAGCGTCACCGCGAGGCCTGTGCCCGTCGGCTTGCCGCGCGACTGCATGCCGCCCATGTCCTTTAGAATCGCCTTGCCGTGGTCCTGCGGCAGACGGTTCCAGACACGCGGCAAAAGAAGCCATACAAGAAGCGCCGCGGCAAATGTGCCGCCCGCGAGCAGGAGCGCATGAGACTGGAGAAGACGGAACGGACCCCAATAAGGGACGAGGTACTGAGATAGGTAGTAGAGCATGGCGGCTATTTTGCCTTAAGAGATTTCTTGAGCATCATGTAGAGCGTCTTGCGCTCTTCCTTCGAGAGAGCGGCGATGCGCTCTTCCCACTCGCGCTCGAATTCGCTCTTCTCGTCGCCAAGCGCGACGAAGTGCGCCTTAAGCACCTTCTTCGCCTCGTCAATGTACATCCTCACTTCTGGATTGAGCTCGTCCATGACAAGCGCGTTCTCGGCGTTGAGCGCGGGGAAGCGCGGCGAGACGAGGTAGGCCGTGTAGGGAATTCCTCCAGAGCGCACAAGCGCGGACTGCTCGTGGAGCTGGAAGCCGTCGGGGCCTGCGAAAACGAGACGTCCGGCGCCGACGAACTTGCGCTTCCACTCGATGACCTCGAGCTTCGCCTCCGCGCCATTCTCGAGCGTCAGCTTGTAGTCGGTTGTGCGACGCTGGACGATGACGGGCGTCACGGGGAGCCCGTTGAAGTAGATCCTGACGTCAGGATAGCTCTTAAGGTAAAGCGCGAACTTCGCAGCGAGTGTCTGCACCGTCTCCTCCGCGCTGAGCAGGGAGTCGCACGTCGCCTTGATGTTGGTGATATTCACTTCGGTGCCTGTCGCGGGACCGGGCTTCGCGCTCTCGTCGAGGTCGAAGACTCCTGGCTTCGAGAGGTCGCCGGAGAGGACATACGACATGAAGCCGCCGCCTTCCTTGCGAATCGTAGTGCGCCACTCGACGTGCGTTCCAAGCGCGAACGCCTTGAAGCGCCCGCGTCCGTGCCGCCCGTGGAGCCGACGCCCGCTGAACTCCGTCTGGGTCGCCGTGCGCTTCCAGCTGCCGCCGAGCGAGCCAAAGGTCGCGTCGGCCTTTTCCGCGTCGATTCCCGTGCCGTCGTCCGACACGCGCACCGCCTCTACCGCGCCAAGCGGATTGGTGATAAGGTCTACCTTGACCTCGCGCGCGTCTGCGTCAAGCGCGTTCCACACGAGCTCCTCGACTGCCGCGATCGGAGCCGACTTCGAAAGCGACTCGATGTGGTCTGGCTGCGCCTGGACGTATATCTGTTTCATCTATAGTTGAAAAGTTGAAAGGTTGAAAAGTTGAAAGGTTGAAAAGCCATCTCGCGACTCTCGCTTTCACGACGATGTCTGCGATGGTTTTATCGGCTCGACGCCGCCTCCCTTTGTGACCTTCTCGATGCGCTGCCTGATGGACTCGAGGTCCTTCTGGCAAGTATCGACGAGCTTTCGGCCCTCCTCGAACGCCTTTATCATGTCGTCAAGCTTCATGTCGCCCGACTCCATCTTGGCGACAAGCTGCTCGAGCTTCTTGAGGTTGTCCTCGAAATTCATTCCGCTCACTCCGCGCCGAGGGCGATGCCGAGCGACTTGACGTCAGCCGCGTCGAGCGCATAGGCGGGGTCGATCTCGACGGGAACGCCGTCCTTCACCGCGACGCCCGCCTCGGCGAGCCAGCGGCGCCACTTCGCCTGCATGTCGGCCTTGCAAGTCGCGGGCGAGTCACTGCCCTCTGCGTTCTTGACGGGAGAGAACTCGTCCTTCTGGTCGAAGGCGAGGAACGCCGCGCGGCGCGCGTTCGGGAGGACGTCGAAGATGAACTTCTCGAACTTGTAGCCGTTCGGCTCGGACGGCTTCACGACCTTGCCCTTCGCGTCGACGAACGGGATCTTCTTGAACGCGAGGTGGAGCGGCATGGGCTTGCTTGCCTCGCGTTCGAGGAATGCGCGGTCGAAGACGTGGATCGCGGGCGAGCCGTAGAGGAAGTAGAGCTTGCCGTCCTTGCCCTTGCGAACGCACTGCTCCTTCGTCATCTCGGTGTATTCGACCATGCGGAAGGACTTGCCGAACTGCATCGGCATGCCGACCTTCTCAAAGGGGTCGCGCTTCGCGCAGAGCTTGAGCGAATACTCAGACTTGTTCGCGACATGGTAGCCGATGAACGCAGGGTCCGCGATCTCGACGAGGGGATTGTCGACCTGGAAGAAGAAGACAGACTTGATGCCGCGCTTCTTCATGTCGGCAAGGGCTCCCGAGCGCTTGAGCGCGGCGAGAAGGCCGCCGTGGCCGTCGGGGCTCATGAAGACGTGGCCGGGCGCGTCCATGATGATCTTGCCGTCCTGCGTCATGCCGGGCCACATGCCCTGGGTGAAGAAGAACACGTCCTTCGGATTGAGCCCGAAGTATTCGTTCTCCTCGAAGCAGCGGATCGTCGCCTCGTTGTTGGCCTCGCTCGTCATCACGTAGAACGGAATCGTGCGCCCATAGCGGATGGTGCGCGCGAGGATCTTGCGGGCGTGGAAGTAGAAGAGCGGCGCGCCGGTGATCGGGCCGATCGAGTAGCAGCCCTTGGGACCGTCGTAGCCGAGGCGCGAACCCTGGCCGCCGGCGACAAGAAGTGCGGCGACGCGGCCGGCCTTAAGTTCCTTCTCTCCGAGCGCGACGGCATCGGCGAGCTTCTTGCCCTTGAGGACGGCGACCTTCGGGGCCTTGCCCTTCGAATTGTCGATTGCGGTTGTGCCGGCCTTAAGCGCCTTCTGGCAGTAGGCCAAGCTCTTCGGGTCTATCTTCCCGATCTGTTCAAGGAGGGCGCTCTGCCCCTTCTTCGAAAGCTTGTTCCACCAGGCGAGGACATGTCCCTGTCCGCACTTGTCGAGCATCTTCTTGGCCTCTGCATAGTTCATTTTCTTCTCCTTGGTTTTTGACGTTAAATCACTTCACGACGCGCTGGACGCGCGAGCCGAGAGAACAAATTATATCATAAGCGTGCGTTCCCTTCAGCATCGCCCAGTCGTCAGGCGTTATCGAGTCACGCCCGCAAGAGCCGAAGCAGACCACCTCGTCGCCCGCCTTAACCCCCGGAACTTCCGACACATCGACAGTCGTATAGTCCATGGAAATACGGCCTATTATCTTGCAGCGGCGTCCGCCGATGAAGACGTGGCCGCGGTTCGTGAGCGCGAGCGGAAGCCCGTCTGCATAGCCCGCCGAGATCGTCGCGACCTTCGTCGGCTGCGCGAGACACCAAGTGCGCCCATAGCCGAGCGTCGTGCCCGCGGGCAGTTCGCGCACCTGCGCGACACGCGTCCTCAGCGAGAGAACCGGCTCGACATTCAACGCCTTGCGGCCGTTCGGGTCGAAGCTGCCATGAAGGTTGATGCCGGTTCTCACCATCGTGAATGGCGATTTCGCCGTCTCCGGGAAGTTGTTGATCGCATCCGACGCGGCCATGTGGACCTTGCGGAACGAGATGCCCTCCTTCGCGCACGACGCGACTATCGACTTGAAGAGCTTTATCTGCCTCTTCGTGAACGGGTCTTTCGGGTCGTACGCCATCGGGCAGTGCGAAAAAATTCCCTCACAGTCGAGGTTCGGGAGCTTCCTCACGGCGCGTATCGTCTCAAGCGCATCCTTCGCGAGTATGCCGAGGCGGCCCATGCCGGTATCGAGCTTGAAGTGGACTTGCGCCGTCTTCTTCGCGCGCTTCGCGGCATCGCTTATTAGCTTCGCCGTCGCGACATCTGTCACGGGGAGTATGACGCCCGCCTTCACCATCGGCGCGATTTCGTCAGGCAGTATCGACGAGAGAATCTGCACGTCCGCGGCAAATCCGCCGCGCTTCAAAACTTCAAGAAGTTCAAGCGCCTCGAACGGCTCCGCAACGCCAAACTCGCGGCAGCCCGCCTCTGCGAGCGCTTTCGCGTATGCTCCGACACCAAGGCCGTAGGCGTTCGCCTTGAGAACAGAGAGGACGCGCATCGGCTTCACGTGCGCGACAATTTTCCTGTAGTTCCTGACCAATGCGCCGAGATCAATCTCGACACGCACGCGGCGTTTCAGCGTTTCGCGCTTCCCTGCATTCCTGCAATCCTTCTTCATTGCAGGGAAATTATACCACATTCCAGCGAGGAATGGGGAAGTCAACACATCAGGGTGTACCGAGACTTTTATCCACGAAGACGCGATATGCCAGCATCGCCGCGATTTCACATATGCTGTTCCATAAGTGCCGACAAATTAGCGCTAACGCGCGACCACGAACCTTGGCCGGGCGGCGAATCGCGCAAGCGCGATTGCCTGTGGCGCGTCCCATCTCCGCTTGAAGGCCGCTTTCCAACTCCTCCACTCACCCACTCA
>Ga0256405_10008628_pt1 | contig 14463 bp, 14 predicted proteins | sample RumenRJG_02DNA_FD_189096 | JGI IMG/M metagenome (GOLD analysis project Ga0256405, IMG submission 189096) | Bovine rumen microbial communities from Lethbridge, Alberta, Canada - RJG_02 | ecosystem: Host-associated > Mammals > Digestive system > Stomach > Rumen | place: Canada: Alberta...
CAGGAGAGTTTCTTTGGTCATATGAAGGATGAACTGAAGAAAGCAAGCAAAACATGGGATACATTTAATGACGTGAAAGAATCCATTGACGATTGGATGGACTACTACAACAACGACCGTTATCAAATGGGACTATGCAAGCTATCACCTAATGAATTTTACGAATATATTACTACAGGAGTATATCCTGATCTGATGATTATCTAATCATACAAAATTTTTTCACCGTGTCCTTGACATGGGGAGCACTTTAAATACAGATTACGGACTAGAACCAAAACAAGAATTCTGAACAGTAAGATAAATAGAAAAGGGAGTGGATGATGAGGTTATCAAAGCATAATTTGCAGATGAGAGCCGACTACTTGCAAAAATTGATTCCGAGTATGGCAAAACGCATAACAGATGCCCCGGAAGGCAAATTAAGGATCAGCTCTCACAAGGGTAAAAATCAGTTTTACTATCGTACAGGGAAAGAAAAGGAAAAGTATCTGGGGAAAAAGGAATTAGATTTCATTAAAGCCGTGGCTCAAAAGGAGTATGATCAAAGAGTTATTAGGGGCGCCGAATCTGAATTGGCCACATTGAAAATACTTATCAAAAAATATGAAGAAGGAATAGTGGAAGACATATATGATAAGTTGGCTTCCGCAAGACGGGAACTGGTAGAACCAATATTGATTCCAGATGATGAGTTCATTAGAACATGGGTCGATGAATCATATGATCGATTGGGATTTGCAAGGGGTGAGCCTGAGTTTCTTACTTCGAGAGGTTTAAGAGTCAGGTCAAAATCAGAGATCATAATTGCAGAGAAATATGATGAATTTGATATTCCGTATAAGTATGAATGCCCGCTATATCTTGAGGGATTTGGAAACGTGTGGCCGGATTTTACTGTGTTAAACATCAGATACAGACGGGTCAAGTATCATGAGCACCTTGGAAAAATGGACGATCCCGAGTATGCGGAGAGAAATATCAAGAAGATCAAGGCTTATGAAGATAATGGGTTTATCCTTGGACGAGACCTAATAGTTACATTTGAAACAAAAAACAACCCAATAAATCCAACTGACATAGAGCGCGTAATAAAAAATCATTTTCTGTGATTACGGCTGATTTTCAAAAAAATAAATCCTAGCCGTAAGCATGCGAATGGGATAAAAAACACCCCCAATGCGGGGGGCGCAACTCATCTATGCACGAAACGGAAGAACTTCCTGGCGGGGGTCTTTAGCAGGGCGTGGGTCAGGAGCACTGCCACTATCATGGAGCAGATGAACTGGCCGGTGTTGCCCGGGACGGATACGAAGCCGACGGCCATGTTGCCGTAGACTATGGCGTTCACGAAGATGTAGATCACCACTTCCACCAGGCCGCCTGTGATCATGGCCAGAAGTTCGTAGGGGGCTAGGCTCAGTATCAGGCGAGGCTTCCAGGTCTCGCCGCGGCCGGCGGCCTCCTGGGCCAGTCTGTCCTCGTGAAGGCGGCCGCGCTGGATGAATTCACCCATGACATAGGCCATGAGGCCTTTTGCGACGAAGGTACCTGCTGCGAACACCACGTATCCGCCGAAGATGTCCGCCAGGGCCGCGCCTACTGATGAAGCGATGGCGCCGTTTTTCTTGCCGAGGACCAGGACGCTCATAAAGATGAAGGTGTCGCCGAGATGAACGTAGCCCTGGGTCAGGGGATTGGGTACTTTGAGGGCGAAGGTCGCAAGGCAGACCAGACCCATCATGAGGGCCGTGAGGACTAAATTGTCTGTGTTGTCTGTTCTTTTCATCGTCATACCTTCTTCCTGTATTCTTTCTATTGATATACTACCAAAAAAGTGCTATCCTTAAAATATGCAGAATCGCATTTTTTAAAGATAACAGTTTAAGGAATAATCGCAAATGAAGCCCATTATTCTGGAATTAAATAACAGAGATCACAAATTTATATATGAACAGTTGTACGAAGCTCTGAGGGAGCAGATCCTGGACGGGTCAATTGTGCCGGACGAAAAGCTGCCCTCCCTGAGAGGTCTGGCCAAGGACCTTGGGGTCAGCGTCACAGCGGTGGACCAGGCCTACGACCAGCTGGTGGTGGAGGGATACATCGTGGCCAGACCCAAGAGCGGGTTTTTCGCAAAACACGTAAGCCGGGGTACATCAGGAAGTCCCGGCGAAGACCACCGAAAGCAAGAAATAGCCACAGACATCTACGGCGAGGACGCTTTTATCCATGACCCGTCCTGCTTCGATTTCGTCAAATGGAAGAAGTGCATCAACGAGGTGCTGAATTATCATCCCGACCGGCTTCTTTACGAGTCGGATCCCCAGGGCGAGCACGAACTGAGAGAGCAGGTGGCGGAGTACATCATGAGGTCCCGTGGAGTGGAGGCCTCCACCGACAGGATAGTGATCGGTGCAGGCACCCAGCAGATGACATCTCACATCGCACGTATTTTGAAGAAGATGGGTATCAATCTGGTGTCCATTGAGGAGCCCGGCTACCTTCCCGTAAGGTCCATGCTCCGTGACGCGGGGTTCCAGATAAACAGGATCCCTGTAAAGGATGACGGCATAGACGTGAGGATGCTCCCGGGGAACATCCAGTCCGCAGTATACGTCAGTCCATCCAACCAGTTCCCAACCGGGGCAGTGATGACCGCCGGCAGGAGATACGAACTTCTCAGGTGGGCTGTGGAGAATCGATCCATCATAATCGAGGATGACTACGACAGCGAGCTCAGATATTTCGGGCGGCCGGTACCTGCCCTGAAGAGCCTGGATCAGGAAGACTCCGTGGCCTATCTGGGGTCCTTCTCTTCAACCCTTTTCCCGGCGGTAAAGATCTCCTACATGGTGCTCCCCAAGAGAATGGCGGAGATCTACCGGGAGATCAAAGGGGAGTATTCCCAGACCTGCTCCAAGTCGGAGCAGCTGACCCTGGCGCTTTTCATGAAAAAAGGCTACTATTACACCGGCATCCGCCGGTTGAGGACCTTGAACGCCAGGAAGCTGGAGAAGACGGTGAGTGCCATGGAGCGGTACCTGGGTGACAAGGTCAGCGTCCAGAATACCAGGTCGGGACTGTCGGTGACCCTCAGGATCAAGCCTACCTTGGAACAAAGCTCGGCGGAACTTGCCGAGAAAGCGGCCGGTATCGGTCTGGACATGGACCCCATAAGCGAGGTCACAGACCAGGATACCTCGGCCCTCACATACTATTACAGCCAATTGCCTTACGATATGATAGAGCAAAAAACAGAAGAACTGGCAGGGGTCTGGAAGTGATCACCCCACGGATGAAAGGAGACAAAAAATGGATGAAAGGTTAAAGAAACTTGTAGGCGATTCCGAAAACATAGTGTTTTTCGGCGGGGCAGGGGTGTCCACAGAGTCCAATATTCCGGACTTCAGGTCCGAGAACGGTCTCTACAGCGCCATCTCCGAGTACGGAGTGAGCCCGGAGGAGATCCTGTCTCACAGCTTTTTCATGAGCCGTACCAAGACTTTTTATGACTATTACTGGAAGCACATAATCTACAGGGAGGCGAAGCCCAACCGCGCCCACAGAGCCTTGGCCAAGCTGGAGGAGATGGGCAAGCTTAAGGCAGTGATCACTCAGAACATCGATGGCCTCCATCAGATGGCGGGGTCCCGGAAGGTCTACGAGCTCCACGGCTCCACCCTCCGGTACAACTGCATGAAGTGCAGGAGACCCTACGATCTGGACTTCGCAGCGGATCCATCCCATCAGGCAGACGGAATCCCCAGGTGCCCGGTGTGCGGCGGGATCATTAAGCCCGACGTGGTGCTTTACGAGGAGCCCCTGGACGGGGATCAGATAGACGGAGCGGTTACAGCCATCTCCCAGGCGGACCTTTTGATCGTGGGAGGCACATCCCTGGTGGTGTACCCGGCTGCCGGATTCATCAGGTATTTCAGGGGCCGCAACATGGTGCTGATCAACAAGCAGCCCACGGCCTACGATTCCCAGGCGGACCTTGTGATCCACGACTCCATAGGACAAGTCATGGATATGGATGACTAGCAGAACGGCGCAAAATATTTCGCCTGCAGGCCTTAGAGAACCTTTCAAGTACTTGATTTTGTACAATATCTGTGGTTTAATGTAGTAGATAATGGGTTTATATGTGCCCATGTTCACATGCTTATATTATTTTGCTATAAATTTCAGGAGGAAATAACAACATGAAAGACGTAGTAATCGTTGGCGCAGCCAGAACGGCTATCGGCAAATTCGGCGGAACCTTAAAGGACGTTCCCACAAGACAACTTGGTGCTACCTGCATCGCAGAAGCTCTCAAGAGAGCAGGCGTTAAGCCCGAGCAGGTCGACGAAGTAATCATGGGATGCGTACTTCAGGGCGGACTTGGACAGAACGTTGCAAGACAGATGTCCCTCGACGCAGGTATCCCCGTAGAAGTTCCCGCAATGACGATCAACAAGGTCTGCGGTTCCGGCTTAAGAGCAGTTGAACTCGCAGCTCAGATCATCAAGGCCGGAGACGCTGATATCGTAGTAGCAGGCGGCGCTGAGAACATGTCTGCAACAGCATATTCAATGCCCAAGGCTCGTTGGGGAGCCAGAATGAACGAGACCAAGATGGTCGACATGATGGTCAACGATGGTCTTTGGGACGCATTCAACAACTATCACATGGGTATCACAGCTGAGAACGTTGCTGAGCAGTGGGGACTTACAAGAGAACAGCTTGATGAGTTCGCAGTAGTTTCTCAGAACAGAACAGAAGCTGCCATCAAGGAAGGCAGATTCAAGGACGAGATCGTTCCCGTTACAATTCCTCAGAGAAAGGGTGATCCCATCGTATTCGATACAGACGAGCACTACATGCCCGGTTACACCATCGAGAAGGCTGCTAAGTTAAAGCCCGCATTCAAGAAGGACGGCGTTGTCACAGCTGCTAACGCTTCCGGAATCAACGACTCCGGCGCAGCCGTAGTAGTTATGTCCAAGGAAAAGGCTGAAGAGCTTGGAATCGAGCCTCTTTGCGAGATCGTATCCTACGCTTCCGGCGGAGTTGATCCCAAGATCATGGGAGTTGGCCCCGTTCCCGCAACCAAGAAGGCTCTTGCAAAGGCCGGCCTCACCATCGAGGACATCGACCTTGTAGAAGCTAATGAAGCTTTCGCAACTCAGTCTCTGGCAGTTAGAAAAGAGCTGGGACTTGACCCCGAAAAGACCAACGTAAACGGCGGAGCTCTTGCTCTCGGACACCCCATCGGAGCATCCGGATGCCGTATCCTCATCACTCTGATCTATGCTATGAAGCACAGAGGAGCACACACAGGTCTTGCTACACTCTGCATCGGCGGCGGCATGGGAACATCCATGATCGTAAAGATGTGATAACTGTTAGTATTAATTGACCAAAAAGGGCTGTCTAAGGACAGCCCTTTTGTGATATAATCAACTGTAATTTTATTTTGTGCAAAAAACACGATTCGGAAAGGGTTCAGATGCAGGATATCAAAACAGGATTCGTAGACTGCGGAGGAGGCACCAGAGGGATCTTCGGCGCCGGCGTTTTCGACAGGCTCATGGATGAGGGAATAAGGCCGGACTACTTCGTAGGAGTTTCGGCGGGAGCCGCCAACGGGGCATCATACATTGCGGGCCAGAAGGGCAGAAACTACGTTTTCTATGATGAATACGCCTTCAGAAAAGAATACATGAGCTGGGAGAATTTCAGGCGTACCGGCTCATATATAGGCATGGAATACATTTACAGTACGCTTTCGGACCAGGGCGGTGAGTATCCGCTGGACTATAAAGCATTAGCCACTGACCACTCGGGGTTCGAGGTGGTGGCCACCAATGCGCTTACCGGCAGACCTGTATATTTCATGAAGTCCGACATAAGGCAGGATGATTATGACGTCATCAAGGCATCCTGCTCGGTGCCGGTGCTGAACAAACCGTACTACATAGGGACCATCCCCTGCTATGACGGGGGGCTTTCGGACCCGATCCCATACAAGAGAGTTTTTAGAGCCGGCATGGACCGGGTGGTGGTGGTGATCACCAAACCCAGGGACTTCATGCGGACCGCCGGCAAGGACAGGATGCTTTCAAGGGCCATCGCCGGGAAATATCCCAAGGCTGCGGAGGCCTGGGCCAGAAGAGGCGAGGTCTACAACAGGGAGCTTCTGGAGGTAATGGAACTGGAGAAGCAGGGAAAGGCCTTGATCGTTGCCCCCCGGGATATCGGAAAGCTAAAGACTCTGAGCCAGGATCATGAGGCTCTGGAGGACCTGTACAGGCAGGGCTATGAAGAGGGCGCCAAGGTGGTGGAATTTTTTGCGCAGAAACAGGGCTGAGAAGGCCCGAAGCGTTGCGCCACAAGGCTTTTAGTGATAAAATTTATTAGTTAAGTAACTTTGCACCGGGCGAGGCACCGGATGCTTAGAGAGGCGGCAGAATGGGGATCAAAAACAATCTGCCCAAGATAGATATGTTCAAGGAGTACGTGGGACAGCTGATCCTGCGTATAGGGGTTTTCTTTTTCATCTTCTGGGCATACATTTTTAAACCGGAATATTTCGATCTGATAGTTACGAAGGCCGAAATGCTCAAATGGCAGGCTAACGGATTCACCCTGGACGAGATGAGGGAGATCCTGTACAGCCAGGCCAGTATATGGTGGGTGTGGGCAGTCTGGGCGTTTTTCATGCTGAACATGATATCCCAGATGCTGCCGGACTTCAGGCGAATAACCATGGGGTCCCGCAAGAACTTTGCAAAGCACTTCCAGCCGGTGGAAAATTACGACAAGCTTGAGATGTACCAGTGGGTCCAGAAAAACAATCTGGGAGCCATATGGACGCTTCTTGTGTGGCTGGGGTTGAACGGTATCATAGGCGCACTGTTCGTCTTCGATATCATAGGCATCAAGGAGCTGGTGCTCATAAGCGCCGCGTTCTACGTATGCGACCTGATATGCGTGGTGATCTGGTGTCCATTCCAGAGGTTCCTCATCAAGAACCGCTGCTGCGTCAACTGCAGGATATTCAATTGGGGATACTTCATGATATTCACCCCGATGGTGTTCATCAGGAACTTCTTCACCTGGAGCCTTTTCTTTACGGCCCTGGTGCTGCTCATCAGGTGGGAGGTGACCCTGGTCCGCTACCCGGAGAGGTTCTGGGAAGGATCAAACAAGGTATTAAGATGCGAGAACTGCCAGGATAAGATCTGCAAACAAAAGGGCATGAAGATCTTCGATGAGCAGGGACATATAATCAAACTTAAGAAAAAGGAGCTTAAATAAATGGCTGAATCTGTAAACTTCATACATCAGATAATCGAAAAGGACATTGAGGACAAAAAATACGGCGACAGGCCCATAATAACCAGGTTCCCGCCTGAACCCAACGGATATCTTCACATAGGCCACGCCAAGTCCATCTGCCTTAATTTCTCAACTGCCATGAAATACGGCGGGCTCTGCAACTTAAGGTATGACGATACGAATCCTGTCAAGGAAGACATAGAATATATCGATTCCATCGAAGCGGATGTTAGATGGCTGGGCTTCAACTGGAACAAGAGGCTCTGGGCGTCGGACTACTTTGATACCATGTACGAGGCTGCCTGCGAGCTCATCAGAAAGGGCAAGGCCTACGTCTGCCAGCTGACCCCCGAGGAGATGAAGGAATACCGCGGTACTCTGACAGAACCCGGAAAGGAATCCCCCTACAGAAACCGTTCTGTGGAGGAAAACATGAAGCTCTTCCAGGAGATGAAAGAGGGCAAGTATGCTGATGGAGAGATGGTGCTTCGTGCCAAGATAGATATGGCCTCTCCCAACATCAACATGAGAGACCCGATCATCTACAGAATAGCCCATGCCACCCACCACAACACAGGAGACAAGTGGTGCATCTATCCCATGTATGATTTTGCTCATCCCATAGAGGATGCCATCGAGGGGATCACCCATTCCATCTGCACCCTGGAGTTTGAGGACCACAGACCTCTCTATGACTGGGTAGTGAGAGAAGTGGGCTTCTGGCCCAATCCTCCCCAGCAGATCGAGTTCGCAAGGCTCAACATCACCAACACCGTGATGTCCAAAAGATACCTCAAAAAACTAGTGGAAGACGGTGTGGTGGACGGATGGGACGACCCCAGAATGCCAACCATCGCAGGCATCAGGCGCAGGGGTTACACACCTGAGGCTGTAAGAAACTTCTGCGAGGAGATAGGAGTCTCCAAGGCCAACTCCACCGTGGACATCGCCCAGCTGGAGCACTGCGTGAGAGACGACCTTAAGGAGAGAGTTCCTTCCAGAAACGTGATCTTTGATCCTCTCAAGGTGATCATCACAAACTATCCTGAAGGTCAGGTGGAGGAGTGCGAGATCGAGAATAATCCTGCAGTTCCTGAGATGGGAAGCCGCAAGGTCACCTTCTCCAGAGAGATCTGGGTGGACAGAGCGGACTTCATGGAGGTGCCGGAGAAGAAGTACTTCAGACTTTATCCTCCCTACGTGAAGGAGGACGGTACAGCGGTTGACGGCAACGAAGTAAGACTCAAGGGTGCATACTTCGTACGCTGCACAGGATATGACAAGGACGAGAACGGAAACGTCACCACAGTCTATGCCACCTACGATCCTGAGACCAGATCCGGTTCAGGCTTCGAGGGCCGCAAGGTAAAGGGTACCATCCACTTCGTTGACGCTTCCAATGCAGTTCCCATCACGGTCAGATTGTTCGACTACCTTATGATAGACGATCCGGATGAACCCGGAAGACTCATGGCCAACCCGGATTCCATGCATGTGATCACCTGCATGGCCGAGGCGGGGATACTGGATGCGGAGCCCGGCGACAGGTTCCAGTTCTTCAGGCATGGATATTTCAATGCTGAACCGAAGCTTTACACCAAGGAGAACCCGGTGTTCAACGAAATAGTGGGTCTCAAGTCAAGCTGGAAATAGATATTTTGCTTAAATAGTGAGCGGCCCGGATCCATGGCCGGTCAAAGAAAGGAGAGGCCTCATGTATAAGGACGGCAAATTAGTTATAGGACAGGCCGGCGACAAAGAGATCGCCATTGAACCGCGTATGGCCAACAGGCACGGTCTTATTACCGGAGCCACAGGAACAGGTAAGACCACCACGCTGAAGACCCTTGCCGAGTCCTTTTCCGAAGCCGGAGTGCCGGTGTTTTTCTCAGACATCAAGGGAGATCTTGCAGGTATGGCAAAGAACTTCCCGGTGACCTTCTGGGACATCTACGGCAACTACGGCATCCCCGTAAGGACCACTGTCTCAGAGATGGGTCCGGTGCTTCTGGCGAAGCTCATGGGGCTGAACCAGACCCAGTCAGACGTGCTCACTGTGGTCTTCAAGATCGCAGATGACCGTGAAATGCTTCTGGTGGACACCAAGGACCTGAAGGCAATGCTTCAGTACGTGGCTGACAATTCTTCAGAGTTCGCGCTGTCCTACGGTAACATCGCGCAGGCTACGGTGACCACCATAATCAGGAACATCGTTGCCCTGGAGGCCAAGGGTGCAGAGACTTTCTTCGCGGAACCGGCGCTGAACATCGTGGACTTTTTCCAGACTACCGCGGACGGCAAGGGAATGGTGAATATCCTGAACGCCCGTGAACTGGTGAATGATGCCACACTGTATTCCACCTTCCTTCTTTGGATGCTCTCGGAGCTTTTCGAGACTCTGCCCGAGGTGGGAGATATGGCGAAACCCAGGATGGTATACTTCTTCGACGAGGCTCACCTCCTGTTCAAAGACATCAACAAGGCCCTGCTGGACAAGATCGAGCAGGTGGTAAAACTGGTGAGATCCAAGGGAGTGGGCGTTTACTTCATCACACAGTCCCCCAAGGATATACCGGATCAGATCCTGGCACAGCTCGGAAACAAGATCCAGCACGGTCTGAGGGCCTACACCCCCGCAGATGAGAAGGCAGTAAGGACCATATCTGACACCTTCAGATCCAATCCGGAGTTCGATACCTATTCCACCATCCTGAATCTGGGAGTAGGTGAGGCGCTGGTATCCACACTGGGATCGGACGGAGTTCCCACTGTGGTGGAAAAGACCAAGATCCTGGCACCCATCTCCATGGGAGTGGACATCACTGATGAAGAGATGCAGCAGAACATCCTTTCCAACAATGCCTACCTGAGATACAAGGAGATGTTCGACAGGGATTCCGCCTACGAATTCCTTACAAGACTCTACGAGAAGAAGACTCTGGAAGCCCAGGAAGAAGAGCAGGCAAGGATATCTGCAACTGAGGCAATGAAGGCTCAGATCGCTCTGGAGAAGGAGCAGGCAGCTCAGGAAAAGGCTGCGCAGAAGGAATATGAGGCTCAGCTCAAAGCCATTCAGAAGCAGCAGGAGGCTGAAGAGAAGGCCAGAAAGAAGGCTGTTGAAAAGGTGGCCAGGACCACTGCCGGCACCATCGGCCGCCAGCTTGGAAAATCCGTGGGTTCATCCTTCGGCAAATTCGGAAAGACCCTGGGCGGCAATGTGGGAGCTGAACTTGCCAGATCCATCTTGGGAACATTCATGAAATAGTTTCAAGGCGCCCGTCGGGACCGGCATCCATGCTGAAGTCCGGGCGGGCATAGTTATAATGCGAGGTGCAAAAAATGGAACTAAAGGAAGCAGTAAGAGAAAGAAGAAGCGTCAGGCATTTCAAGGCTGAGCCCGTGCCTCATGAAGTGATCATGGAAATAATGGAAGATGTGAGATTCGTCCCTTCCTGGAAGAACACCCAGGTGGCGAGATACTATCTGGTGGAGGATCCCGCATTAAAGGCAAGATTCGATGAAGGAGAGTTTTGCTACGGTTTCACCTACAATGCAGGTACGCTGAAAAGGGCGCCGCAAGTCATGGTCATGGCATACAAAAGGGGCATTTCCGGCCATGAGAAGGACGGTTCCAATGCCACACCCAAGGGAGACGATTTCTGGGAAGCCTTCGACTGCGGAATAGCAGCTCAGACCTTCTGCCTCTTAGCCCATGAGAGAGGGATCGGCACCGTTATCCAGGGCTACTTCGACGATGCGATGATCGCTGAAGCTCTGAACATACCGGAAGGATTCTCTATAGGCGCAGTGATCCCCATGGGATACACGGATGAGGAGTCCAAGACGCCTGTGAGAAAGGAAGCCGGGGAACTGATCACGTTCATATAAGCGGATAAGGTAAAAATAAAAAGCGAACTGCCGGGGAAATACTTCATGCAGTTCGCCTTTTGATTTTTTGTAATAATTAGTGGGGCCTAGAGATACACCACGTAACCTGCCGTAAGCTCCGAAAGGAACATGAAATAGATCAGTACAGCAAGGGCGGTGTAGGGCACCATGGGGCGGGTCTCCTTGAGATGGGCTTTGCGGATCATGACCATGAAGCCCAGGTGGAGGCCGGAGAGCAGGGTACTCAGGATGAATATTATGAGTATTCCGTACAGGCCGGTCATGAGACCGAGAGCAGCGAACAGCTTGATATCGGCGCCTCCCAAAAGCCATTTTTTGTATATGGCTCTGGAAAGGAGGGCAAGGATCAGCATTATGCCCAGGCCGCAGGCCACACCCAGGAGGGCATCCCATACCGCATGCATGCGGTATGTGGCGATGCGCCCGGGAAGGAGACCCAGGCAGGCGATAATGAGAAGCATGATGAGCTGATCGGGGACTATCATGTATTTGACATCTGCGATGGACATCTCAAGAAGGAGCCACAAGGCAAGCACGATGGGTATGGCCGTCCAGGGATCCTTCAGCCCGAAGTAGATGGAGAGCGCGATAAAGATGCCTGTAAAGGCATACTTGTATGGAACGGATCTTATCCTCTGGGTGGTGGGGTGGAGGAGTTCTTCAGAAGGCTCCTCTCCATAGTCTGTAAGCCACCTGCCGGGGATGTGGTTGAAAAAGTATACGGCTCCGTTTCCCAGTATGGTGCCGGCTGCGATGGCAGCCGCGCATGTGATGATTATCTTAAGTATCGGTGTCATGGTTAAACTATAACACAGGAAGAGATTTTTTGCATTTACAATCCGATGGCATTGAAATAAAATATTATAGGGGAATAGTTTCCCTCATGGAGGTAATATGGATAAAAACAGGCTGTTTCTTGCGACATTTTCCAAGGACGCTTTAAAACTCATAAAAGAACATGGAATAGGTATAGAATTCAACCATTTCTGCATCTCGAAATCTCTTGATGAAGGCATATTTGACAGGACTGTGAGCATCATGAAGAGGAATCTCGCGGATCTTGGAATAGTCACGGATAAGGCCATCTGCCACGGGCCCTTCACGGAGATCACCCCAATGGCCATCGATCACACCTTCGTGGAGGCCGCAAGGCGCAGGCTTGACCAGGCCTACAGGGGATGCAGGGAGCTTGGAGTAAACAGGATGGTGGTCCACACCGGACTCATACCTGACCTGTACTATCCGGAGTGGCACGTGAAGCAGAGCTCCGCCTTCTGGAAGAGCTTCATGGATGACAAGCCTGAGGATTTCCATCTGTATATTGAGAACGTGCTGGATCCGGACCCGGAACCCCTCAGGGATATCATCGACAAGATAGATGACCCGAGGGTAAGGGTGTGCCTGGATATCGGCCACGCCAATGCGGCGGGCCGCGTGAACCGCGGAGGAACGGTGAAGCCCTGGAACGCAGAGACGGACCCCTCAAGAAATGTTTCCGACGGGACCGAGGTCTATTCTTGGATCAGGACTCTGGGACCCAGGATCAGGCATTTTCACTTCCACAACAATGACGGCTCTTACGATGCCCACCGCGAGGTGATTGAGGGGACCATGGATATTCCGGAGGTCCTCAGCCTGATCCGCAAGGAATGCGGGGAGGATTTCACTGTGACCATCGAGAGCCACGAGGCTTATGAGAGCATACCGTACCTGCTGGGCCTGTAATGGTTGATCAGGGTCATCGGTTGCCACCCATGGCCATATATGGTAAAATATTTCGGTTAATGGAAAAAAATTATCTCATCAAAATAGCATACGACGGATCGGGCTTTTCGGGCTGGCAGAGACAGCCTGATAAGCGGACGGTGCAGGGAGTTCTGGAGGAGACGCTGAGTTTTTTCACCAGGCAGGAGATCAAGCTGAACGGCACTTCACGGACTGACGCAGGGGTTCACGCCATGGGTCAGTGCGCTTCCTTTAAGGGCGACTTCTCTATACCCACTGAGAACCTTCTCAAAGCCGTGAACGCAAGCCTCTCCGGAGGCCAGGCCAGGAAGTTCACCGTGGGCGACGTGAAGATCCTGTCCATCCGGGAGGTGGATCCCGACTTTCACGCCAGATTTGACTGCAAGGGCAAGACCTACAGGTACGTCATCGATAACGGTGAGGAAGCGGATATTTTCCGCAGGAACTACACCGGGCGCGTCGGTGAGCCTCTCGATGTGGAGCTCATGAGGGAGGCTGCGTCATACATGACAGGCACTCACGACTTCAAGGCTTTTCAGTCATCCGGAGGAGAGGAGAGGGAAACCACCGTGCGCACCATATCCGGCATCACCGTGGAAAGGCAGGGCACCGATGTGATCATAGAGGTCACCGGAGACGGCTTCCTCTACAACATGGTGAGGATAATGACGGGAACTCTCATGGAGGCCGGCCTCGGGAAGAGAACGCCCGAGTCGGTAAAAGACGTGATCCACAGTCTGGACAGAGCCAATGCGGGACCTACCGCGCCGGCTTCCGGACTTTATCTTAAGGAAATATATTTTTAGGAGAATCAACATGGCAAGACCAAGCTGGGACGAGTACTACATGAAGATGGCAGAACTGGCGGCCACCAGATCCACATGCCTTAGGAGGCAGGTGGGAGCGGTGATCGTGGTGGACAACCACGCCGTGGCCACAGGTTACAACGGAGCCCCCAAGGGGGTCAAACACTGCGCCGAACTGGGCGGATGTCTGAGACAGCAGCTCCAGGTGCCTTCGGGCCAGAGACACGAGCTCTGCAGAGCTCTTCACGCTGAGCAGAACGCCATTATTCAGGCTGCAGCCATGGGCCACGCCGTTCAGGGCGGTACCATCTATGTTACACATCAGCCTTGCGTGATCTGCGCCAAGATGATAATAAATGCCGGTATCAAACGGATCGTGGTCAAGGAAGGTTATCCTGACCAGATGGCCATTGACATACTGGCTGAAGCGGGTCTTAAGCCGGTGATGCTTGGAGAAAAATAGTACTTGGACCGGAGTTTGAAACTCCGGCTTTTTAGATGTATCAGGAGTTTTTTGCGGCTGATTGGCCGCAGGTAAGCGCAAAACGTCAACTACCCACCGCTTAGGTCAAGACCTTGAAGCGGGGGCTTGTGACTGACCCATGGTGGTCGGCATAATGCCTCCCATGTTTGTTACCGCTTCCGCGGCTGCCGTCACATCAGGGCCGGCTGA
>Ga0256405_10008629_pt1 | contig 14462 bp, 13 predicted proteins | sample RumenRJG_02DNA_FD_189096 | JGI IMG/M metagenome (GOLD analysis project Ga0256405, IMG submission 189096) | Bovine rumen microbial communities from Lethbridge, Alberta, Canada - RJG_02 | ecosystem: Host-associated > Mammals > Digestive system > Stomach > Rumen | place: Canada: Alberta...
CTTTCCGTGTGACACTGAAATGTAGCTCATTCGCCTTCAATGTGACACCAAAATGTAGTCTCTTTGTCAGATCCAGTATGATCTTATTATTATGCGGATTCTATCCGCCGGATTATTGTGCGCTTACAAAGCAGGGATATCTGTGCCGGTAAAGCGCCTATACAAGGTGATGTCCTAAAGAAGCAGGAACAATTATATATAGATCTCGGTGTTACGCCTTTGCTCGCATCACCGGAGGTCTCACGGTAAGCCCGATCCCATAGTTATGTGTTCCGGGAATCCAGGTTGATTTTGAAATCGGGTAGGGGTATTTTTATTTACGTGATTTTTATTATTTGTTTTTTTCGAGATAAGATATGATTTCATCTAGTTTTGTGAGAGGCATGTTTATTCCCTTCTTATACAGACGAATCACTTTACGTAAAAGACCATTTAGTTCGTTTTCTAATTCTTTTGTTACTGTAACGGGTATTGTGTTTTTGTTGACCTTATATTCACTATCAATGAAATTTTGGGAAATGGGAAAACAATTCTGAATCAGAAAAACGCGTTCGTCCCCATTCACATATCCGAATCGTATGGTATCACAATATCCTCTCTTCGCAACTTTATTATTGTAAATGAGGTGATACTTCTGAGTTTTTGAAGAAATGGGAACCATCCAGTAATATTCTTCATATTGAAAGCAATAATGACAAGGACGGCCTCCTATGCCAGGAATTCCGTGTCCTTTATTTGACATTAAGTTGCAGTCAGGCAGAGCATCATAAAAAGAATCCTGTACAAAATAAAAATGTCCATTTATCATATATTTTTCGCCTATACAAGTTATATGCCCCGCATAAAAGCGAGGCATATAATAACATTTGTACCCCGAGCTTTTATACACCGCAATCTCGGGTAGCGGGAAACATTTGGATGCGTACCTTTTATATATGCCGATATACGCTCCCGGCAAACCATTCATATATAAGAAAACACATCAATGATACCAAACAAAACACAGATTATATCATGTTATTTAGGATAAATCAAGCATTATTCTGATATCTTCATTCTAGTTTGTGGATGTTTATTTGTCAATATCATAACGGCAAATTTAATAGAAATTTAATAGAATTGACAAATTTCACAATTCTAGCCGCCATAATATAGCATTTTTTTCATAGCTAAATAATGAAAGGAAACAAACGTTCTAATAAGAAAAGTGGAAAATATGTAATGTGGCGTAAAACATATTCTTAATTCACTGATTCATGATGTATGTTCCAACATAATGTGATATTGCGAGAATCAAGGCAAGAACTTTACGAGAAACCGTAAGATCCCTGTCTATGCCCTTATGCAGTTCATGCTAACATGGAAGACAATTCTTTGAATGTTGAGATTTACAATAATTTCCCCGCATCCAAGGAACGTATGATGGCATCCGCCTATGAACAGTAACGCGATAAACTGAAACCCGATGCATTTAAGGTTCTATCGCCGACCGGATCTTGTTCGAGTGTTGTAGGAATGCTGTCTACGTAATACAATTAGCTTATTCGTGTTACGGGAGTTTTGTCGGATGATGTAAGGGATCTTATCATTATCCGAAGCTGACAAAGTCTAAAGGGGTGCTATTTTTTGTTTGAGAGAGGCAACAATTGAAGGCAGAGATTTGCTGTACGAGTGGGTTAATGAACCGGAGACGAGAGCAAGTGGGTTTTCTTCTGCAACAATAAGCCCTGGCAACCATTGTAAATGGTTTAATCGGATCATGACAGATGAGTAAGTGAGGTTATATGCAAAAAGAATTACGAGGAAGAAGGACAAGAGATTACAGTATTAATTACATTGAAGATTTAAGTTTGATAACTGAATCTAATGACAATTCAACTGATGAACAGATTATATTCTTAAATAATGATTATGGGTGTGAGTTCTTAGAAATACTGGATAAGGAAGCAATTGTTGAGCGGATAAGGGAATCTATACTTGATATGTATAATGATGCAATTACGCCCAGTATATTGGTGCTATATTCTTTTCTAATTTGGTACAAAAATTCTTTAAAGGGGCTTGAAAGATTAGGGAAAACAGAAGAGTGCGAAAAACTACTGGATTTCGAAGCTGTTTTGGAGAGTTACACTATAAGCAATCTTGGTTCACTTATATCACAGAAATATGATAGAGACAATGTAGATGAATTCATCAAGCATTCCCAGTACAAAATGCTATCAATGATGAAAGCACGTATTATTTCTTCTGATGAGTCGGATTTATTAGATAAACTGAAAAAGAATATATATGCAGCTATTCATAACTGCTATTTTCTTCATCTGATTGATCAGGATTTTAAGGTAGATAATTGCTATCTACTCAGATGGGAATACTATCCGGTTGATAAAGTTTTTAGAGACGTCATTAATACTTTTGATTCGGAAATAAGTAGACCAGCATATGGCGAGCTTAAAAGAAAAGAATACTTCTATTTTGACAGAATAAAAAAGTCGGAAATAGATTTCTCATCAATTACGTCATTAAGTATTGTGAAGGATGGGAAAAGAAGACAAGTATATACTGCTAACAAAGCTATTGATCAGGCGACGTTAATCTATTTATCTAAGCGACTCAATATCGAGTTTAATATATCTTATCCGAATAGAGATAATATAATGGAATTGAGTTTTAATCTAATTGATAGTCTTCCCCGATTGGATAATTATACAGTTTATAAGTTTGACTTCAAGGATTTTTTTGATTCGATTAGTATAAGAAGTGTATATAGTAAATATGTAGAGCATAGCAATTTGTATTCTTACGAGAAAGAACTAATTATTAAAATTGGCAAGAAATACAAGAACTGTGTTCAGGGTTTGCCAACATCTAACGCATTGATCGAGATTATTTCTCGAGATTTTGATGAGAGAGTAAAAGCTGCGTTTTCCGAAGATGGATTGATTTTTTACAAACGGTACGTTGATGATTGCATTTTAATATTTAATCATAGGGTTAAAAAAGAACTGCTTGATAGAATTATTGATAAATGTCGTGAATCTACATTTGGAAAAAGCGTTTTACTTTCACCTTCTAAAACATCATATCAGACAAAGATGGATGGTGATGCTTCATTTGATTATTTGGGATATTCCTTTACTCGATGTTATTGGGGTAAAGGTAAGATTTATTATTTTCAATTTGGAATTGCGGCTCGAAAAATTGAAAAGTATAAAAAACAATTAGATTCTATATTTGATACATATGAACTAGATATGAATGAACGTCTTTTGCTTAGGCGAATACAGTACTATGACTCTAGAATTGTTTTCTATAATTATGACGGTTCTAAGTATGTTAATAAAAGCACATGGGATGTTAGGGGGATAATTAATTCATATCGAATGTTAAGGAGATACGTGATATTTGACGCTCGTAATATTGCGAATGGAGATGCTGGTATGAAAAAACCATATCGAATTCAAAAGGAAACATACAAGTTCCTTCAATACTATGTAAAGGAAAAAAGAGATTCTTTATCTATCGTTCCTCCGTATCTACAAGGGAAGGGCTGTTTTAACCATAATTTGTGGAAGGGATTTGTAAATAATCGGTCTATTGTATTTCAGCCTAATATTGGATGGAGTAATGATTTATTAAGCGAGAGGTTAATTGAAATAGGTGGATCTCCAATTCATAAATCATATTATGAAAAAACACGTGAGTATTATTCATTATTGGTAAAAAAACTTTAGAGGTAGCAAGCTACCTCTAAAGCGGTGTTTGGCAATAAGTATTAAACCCAACAAAAACAAGGTTTAGCTTTAGCCGATAATGTGTGTGGCTAATCACCACGTTAATTATATTAACAATAAGAAGGACTAATATCAATATGACAAAATTAAAACTTAGAAAACGTAATAAACTAGATATTATTCTAACGGATTCACGTCCGGTTGAACTACCCAAAAACTATTCATTAGTCTATTTTTATAATTACTTAAATTCAAGCAAACAAATGTCTTCAATGTGTAGATTAGTAAAGAAAGAACTTAGGGCATCTGATAGTGAAGCGGATTTATGGGGATCAAAATGGCATGCGGCGCCATTAAAATATCATATATATAAAAACAGATTTGAAATGCGTGAAATGTCACTTATTTCACCGTTATCAATGATTGAGTTACCACTATTTATTGAGGCATTTGAAAAGCAATTGTTATTGGTTTCATCTGAAGATGGATTCTCGATTCGAAGGCATGAAGTAAATGATGGGCTTCAGTTTTTTGATGTGGCATCGGGGAAGGGGGTCAAGTATAGTTATCCCGCCGAAAAAAGTATTGAGACCTCGGGCTCCTTCTACTCAATTTATCCTTATAAGTATATTTCGCAGTTTCAGAATTCTGATTATTGGTATCAATTAAATTGCGAGTACAGATATTTCGGTAAGATAGACTACAGTAAGTGTTTTGATAGTATATATACACATACATATACATGGCTGGTTACCAAAAACTCGGTAGATGGTAAAGACTACGGTAAATATCAATACTTCCTTAACATGTGCGATAAATTAATGCAGAATTTCAATGGGTCTGTTACAAATGGAATAGTGGTAGGCCCGGAGTTTTCGCGAATTATGATGGAAATACTAGCTCAAAGTATAGATAATCGTGTGAAATCTAAACTATATAAAGATGGCATTTGTGAGGGGAGGGATTATTCTGTTTGTAGATATGTTGATGATATTTTTATATTTGCAGATGAGGAGAAAACGGTAGAACATGTTATTGAGTTATACAGAGATGAGGCTGAGGTATTTCATTTTAGGTTAAATGATCAAAAAAGAATAATGGGAAAGCTGCCATATGCATGGTTTGGGTGGAAGGAAAAAATTCACTCTGTCAATGAATATGTATGCAGAGCTTTATTTTGCGATGTAAAGAATGCAAAATATGTAATTAAATACAGCCCGCAAATGCTACCCAATATGAAAATGATGTATCAAAACATTGTTGCCGATTACCCTGATTATCAAGCCAAGATTACATCATATGTGCTTACAACAATATATAAGAGGATAATAGGGGGCAATAAACCTTTCTTTTCATATGAGAGAATAGTACAGAAAATAATGTACTTTTTGGATGCTGTTTTTTACTTTTATTCGTTTTCATTGTCATACAATAATACCGAGAAAGTAATTAGTATTTTATATATATTAGGAGAACATATTCCAGAGGAAATATTTAAGGATTGTTTACACAGGGTAATGTGCGATTTTTCGTTGCCGTTAGCAAAAGCAAATCCAGAGGATATTATAAATCTAATATTGTTGTCTTCAATGTATGGAATAGAATTACCAGACGTCGTTGAGAAAATGCTTATGGAAAAGATTGAAAAGGCAGAAAACCCGTTGATTTACGCAGTTATTTTATTATATTTCGACTACAATAAAAAGAAAAAAAGAAGAATTAAAAAGATGATAGAAGATAGAATAGAAAATGCTTTATCGAATATCTATAAACCGCGGGATTTTTTTATGTATACGGAAGTATGGTGGCTATTTATATTTGCTAATTGCCCTTGGATTTCAAAAACTTGTAGAGATAACATAAGTGCTAAACTTAATGGTCAAAAGATGTATCTGTATAATGAAAAAAATACGCATATTGCTAAGACTGCTAAATTGTAAGTTATAGAATTTCTGCTAGATGATGCGGAAAAACATAAGTTTATTAATTGGGATATGAGTAAAGAGGAGTTGTTTGATTATACTGTTTATACTACATATGAAAGAACTCTATTTAATGGGTATAGAGCTAAGAACACGGTGGACATTTATGACTTATCTTATTAAGTGAAAATAGTAATCTGTCCAATACGGATGATACTTATTGATTGTTTATGATTTGAGGAGTGAAGACTATGACTATGTTCAAGTTAGGACAATTAGAAATGAAAGAAAAGGTTTTCTTAATCATACAGCGATTTAGGCGAGGCTATGTTGAACCTGTTGCGGAACCACTGGGGAGGGACTTATGCGTTTATGGCAGTAAGTGTTTTTAGGAGGGGTTGAAACATTCGAAGAGATTCTTAAACGTGAATGTTTCATGTTTGTTTTGTCCTTTTTATATCAAATGCGTCTCTATTCCGAGCTGCCGGACAAGTTTAGAAAATATGATGCTTTGAATTATGTTGGTGCTTGCTATTAAGAATAGGATTCTACTCGGAATCAGAACATTTTCAATGATTTACAGGATTATGTTGAAACTCAGGAAGGGTTGTATTACAAAGAGGGTTGAGAGATGAGTGAAAATACACTGCTACGCAAGATAACTATTTGCTGTTTTAAATCTTTTGGGACGGGAGAAAACGAAGTGGATCTGACTTTGGATAATATCAATATCATTATCGGGGCAAACAGATCCGGAAATAGCAATGCCGTTTAATTCTTTAGGATTATGAAAGCAACACAATGATTAAAAACCAGTGGTATGCAGTTATATCTTCAAAAGATGTAAAGAAAGGAAGACTCACAGAGGTAAAGCGTCTCGGCGAGGATATGGTCTTCTTCCTCGACAAAGACGGAGAGGTATGCGGTGTGGCAGATCAGAGTCCGTAGCGTGTGGTATCCACCGGAGCGGAACGTAGTAGATTGCCATGTTAGATGCCCGTTTCACGGATTACAGTTCGACGGTGACGGCAAGTGTGTGCTTATACCGGCAGACGAAAAGAGCCTCGAGGAGAATTTGAGTAGATGGCAGTGAAGTCGAAGAGAAACGTTTTTATCATATTAACAGTGGTCCTGCTGGTAGCACTGGCCTGTGCAGGTATTCTGATCAACGGGAATGGAGAGGCAACCAGTGATATCAGAGTTTATTGGGGTGATTCTGATAAGCTGGGTGTGGTGCCTTTTGAGACGGATGGCGAAAGTGAAGAATCCGGAGTGTTATGTTTCTTCTTGCCGTTTCCGGCAGAAAAAGATATGTATCGTATAGATTTTCCCAAGGATGACAGAGTATATATCGATAGTAATGAGTATTCTTCAGGGGATACTCTGCTCCCCTACGTGTCGGGTGAGAAGCACAGGCTGGAGATCATCAGGAAGTGGAGAACTGAGAGCAGGGATGTGATCTTTTATTATGCGGACGATATACCTGTAATCTCTATCGATATGGAAGATGGTGCGTTCGAAAAGATGTCCGCAGATAGTATGCATCTGTCCAAGAAGAACTCGACTATCTCGATATTAGACCCCAAAACTCATCTTAATACCAGCGAGTATTGCTATATTGGGGGACATGGTGGTTCCAGTTGGGACTGTGACAAGAAGTCGTATGAGATTAACCTGCTCAGACCCATTTCGTTTCTGGGGATGAAGGCTGCCGAGAAATGGACGCTGATATCCAATGGGATGGACTATTCAAACCTGAAGAACAGGGTGGTGTATGAAGCGGCATCAAGGGTCGGTATGGAGTACAGCACGGATTGCGAGTATGTCAATCTGTATGTGAACGGCAGCTATCAGGGATTATATCTCCTGACGGGACGTATCTCGGGAAACGGAGGAGTGGTAGACTTCGATCATGACCTGGATGTGGAGAACAGGATGCTGAACTCTGATGTGATCACGGACTCATCGCTTCCGGACCCGGTGATAGTGGATGAGGGGACGTTGAGTGAGGAGAAGTATTATGAGCTGAAGTACGAGCCGAAGGATATCACAGGAGACTATCTCATGGAGTTCGTGCAGTATGGGATACCACAGGCATATAACCCGGAAAGCACCTGGTTCCTGACTGACCGGATGATGGTGAAGATGAAGTCGCCGAAGATAGCGTCCGAAGGAGAGCTCCACTATGCCGAGGATTATGTGAGAAAGGCTGAGGATGCAGTCTTCGGGGAGGGCGACTACCGGGAGGTGATAGACACAGATTCCTGGGCGATGGTCTATCTATTCATGGATTTCTTCGGATATCAGGATGACTCGGCGGGGAGTCTGTATTTCTACAAGAAAAGGAATGATCCGCTTCTGTACTGCGGACCCATATGGGATTATGATAAATCCATGACGGACAACTTCTATGATGAGGAGCCTTTTCCCTACTATGGCAGAGCGTTCTTTGATGTGGTGTACGGGGAGAATGACAGATATCAGCTGTGGCATGCGAGGCTTAATGAGTATCCGGAATTCCACGAGCAGGTGGTGAGACATTACAAAGATGAGCTGGAGCCTGTGATGGATTCTATCCTGGACGAGAAGGTTCCGGAGTGGATCAATGAGACTGCTTCATCCGTGCGGATGGATGAGGTCAGATGGAATCGGGGTGAAGGTTTCGAAGCCGGACGTGCAAGAGAAGTGGAGACCTGGCTGCATCAGCGGAAGCAGCTCTTTGATCAGGTGTGGATAAGGGGTGAAGAATCTCCTTATGCGGAGAATATTTATTGAGAGATTAAAATCTAGCTCAGGAGGGTTTCTTTCTGGTCTATAGTAACTCTTTTGTATGAGGGATTGATGCGATGATCAAGAATCAGTGGTATGCAGTTTTATCTTCAAAAGATGTAAAGAAAGGCAGACTCACAGGGGTGAAGCGGCTCGGAGAGGATATGGTCTTCTTCCGTGATAAGGACGGAGAGGTCTGCTGCGTGGCGGATCAGTGTCCGCACAGAGGAGCATCCATCGGGAAAGGGCGTGTAGTAGACGGTCATGCGAGATGCCCATTCCATGGATTACAGTTTGACGGTAATGGTAAGTGTGTGCTGGTACCGGCGGACGGCAAGAGCTCAGAGGAGAATCTTAGCAGATTCAATATAAAGAAATACTATACACGCGAGATCGGGGATATCATATTCCTCTGGTACGGAGAGCGTGTGCCGGATAAGGAACTGCCGGTATTCGATGTGATGACAGATCCGAAGTTCAAATATGGTCATATAGATGACACATGGAACGTTCATTATTCCCGGGCTATAGAGAACCAGCTGGATGTATCGCATCTGGCTTTTGTTCATTACAACACCATAGGCAGGGGAAATAAGACTCTATGTAACGGGCCCAAGGTCGTCTGGCTGGATGAGAATACCCTGCAGACAAGTGCCTATAATGAAGTGGATATCGGACAGAAGCCTAGGCCTTCAGAGGAGTGTCCGATCAAGTCTACGAATCTGACATTCAAGTATCCCAACATATGGATGAATACGATAACGGAGAAGATGAGAATACTTGCGTTTTTTGTACCGATAGATGACGAGCATTGTATTCTGTCGGTTCGGTTCTATACGAAGATGACCGGCATAGGGTTCTTGGATTCTTTTATTGCCTGGATCGGAAAGTGGGCGGATCTCATCGTGGAGAGGCAGGATAAGCGGGTGGTGGAGACACAGCGTCCAAAGAAGAGCAGTCTGCGAATGAATGAGAACCTCGTGGCGGCGGATATGCCTATAATGGAGTACAGGAGACGCAGGGAGGAGCTGCAACTGTCGTGAGTGAAGCAAGTGTATAATAGTTGACTGATAATCATAGAGAAGAGGGATTTGGATGCTTGTATTGGAGGCGAAAAAAGTAATCCATCCCCATACCCGGCAAGGAAAACACTGATTTGACTGTAGGAGAGAGTTAAACTACGATAGTAAGCGTTCATAGGTAATCATCTATACGTCAGAGGGTACCCTTATCCCACTCCGACTGACAATTCGCTTGCGCCATCAAAGCCATCAAAGTTAAATTCCAATGCACCTCCCTATTATGAATATGATAAAATATGTGTTACGAGGCGCATATTGTTATTGATTATGAAAGGCGTATGTAATGATAGACTACTTGTATGCGAACAACTACAAATCTTTTGTGAATTTTAGAATAGATTTCAGCAGATCAAACCTGCTCATTGGAAAAAATGGAGTTGGGAAAAGCAATGTGTTTACACTGATTGCATCCATTAGAGATGTTGTCATTGGTGGTGGGCGAGTGCTGGATGTACTATTCCCTAGCTGGACGTGTACAAGATGGATGAAGAGCAATATTCAAACCTTTGAAATAGGGATATCAGATACCGAAGATCGATATGTGTATAGATTGGAAATAGAACATGACGTGGATCATATGAAATCCGGCATATTGTCAGAGCATGTAACATGCAATGGGGATACCTTGTATCAAATGGTAAACGGAAATGCGGAAGTATTCGATGACGAGCATAATGTAAATAGAGTCCTGGCTGACACAATATGTCAGGGACTGCGCTTGTACCTATCAAGAATACTTTCAGTAAGCTTAACAGATTTAGGGACCAGATGGCTAGTATTATTCTTTGTACGCCAAACCCCAAAAACATGCCGGATGCTGTACAAAATGACGTATTCATCCCGCAACAGGATTTTTCGAATATAGCATCTACCTTTGCGGGTGTTGTACTCACGGATCCTGAAATCTACGGAGATCTTGCCGAGACCTTCAAGGTGATAAGTCCGGGCTTTTGCAAAGCGAGGATATCGGTTGATCATTTATTCAAGAGACTCATCTTGGACTATAAGTATAAAGATGTGGCTTGCAGCTATTATTTTAATGAGTTGTCTGATGGAGAGAGAATGCTTTTCGCGCTTTATATTCTACTATATGGCTTTATTAAACAAGGGAAGGCTATCTTGCTTGATGAGCCGGATAATTATCTATCTCTCAATGAAATACAGCCGTGGTGTATAAATGTGGAAAAAGAGCTGGGGGAGGCAGGTCAGTGCATAATGATATCCCATCACCCGGAAATCATAGATTATATGGCCGAAACAGGTGGGGTATGGATGACGAGACTCAGTACGGGAGAAAGTAAAATAGCCGAAGATCCGACTATTGGTGGCAATGAGGACTTATTGACATATTCAGAAATGATAGCAAGGGGACTGATTGATGAAGCTGAATAGGAACTATCAGTATATCATTCTCTGTGAAGACGTTCAGATAGGTTCTTTCTATTTCGGCGATGGACAAGTATATTCATGATGTTGTGCGTATAGGTATTATAAAAGAGTATCGCGGTGAAAGACCTAAAACAACAAAGTATAATGATTTCCGAGTGAGTTTGGGATGGTTGGACAGTACAGATAATTTGTTAAATGCAGAGATTATGCTCGAAAATGAGATAATCCGACAACACGGTTACATAGCTTTTCAAAGTCCGAAAAAAATCGCAGATGCTCTTTCATACATATGGCAGGAAAACGATAAATGGGGAGCTATTAGTCAGAACATGCCAATATATTATACAGGACATAATATCAAAATTATGCTTAACAACATTATTTTTCGGAGAAACAAAATAGTTCATGAAGGAGACAGCGTAGATGCAACACTTCCGTTTTGTAAGCAGACTATAGAAGAAAAAGATGTTGAGGATGTGGTATCATTTGTCAAAGATCTAGTCAAGGCAATGCATATGTGTATAACTATATGAATACATCTGGAGCAAGTGTTATATGGGAATATATCTAAATCCGGGAAACGAGAATTACAGACAGATATCAGCAGCTGAGTACTATGTTGATAAGACCATGATGCTCGAGGTGATAAACCGGAAGATTGACAGCATAGATAAGTATATATGTATGTCGCGTCCCAGACGATTCGGAAAGACTGTAACACAGAACATGATGGCGGCCTATTATTCGAAGGGCTGTGATTCAAGTAAGCTCTTCGAGGGACGAAAGATAGCAGCGGTGCCGGGATATGAGGAGCATCTTAACAGTTATAATGTCATAAAGATCGATCTGAATAATGAGTATCAGAATACGAAGGACAGAGAGACTCTGATCGTGTCGCTACAGGAGAAGATAAAGATAGAGATGGCAGAGGAGTATGCCGATATCGTATTTGAGGAAAAGGATACTCTGGCTGAGGCGATACTTAAGGTGTATGCAGCCAAAAAGGATACATTTATCATCCTTATAGACGAGTATGATGTGCTGGTCAGAGAGCAGGTATCGAAGAAGCTATTCGATGAGTTTCTTAGCTTTCTTAATGGGCTTTTCAAGAGTGATACCCTGCGACCGGCCATTTCTCTGGCATATCTTACCGGAATACTCCCAATAGTCAGGGATAAAGTACAAAGCAAACTGAACAACTTCAGGGAGTATACGTTTCTTAATGCAGGAAAGTTTGCGGAGTACGTTGGTTTCATTCCCAAAGAGGTGAAAGATCTTTGCAAGAAATACGGTGTGGATTATGAGGAGTGCAGACACTGGTATGACGGTTATACTGTAAACGGATACGAGATATATAATCCTGAATCTGTGGTGATGTGCATGGAGGATGGGTATTTTGAGGGCTACTGGGGCAAAACATCTTCTTACAGGGTGATATCCGACCGGATCTCACATAACTTTAAGGGAATAAAGGATGATGTCATAAGAATGCTCGCCGGTGAGGAAATAGATGTTAATGTCACCGGGTATATGAACACAATGGATTCATTTTACACTAAAGACGACGTTTTTACCTACCTTCTTCATGTGGGATATATCGCTTATAACAGGGAGAAAAAGACCTGCCGCATACCTAACAGGGAGGTGCGCCAGGAGTGGATCAATGCAGTGGCGGCAGACAATGAATATGAGGTGACAGATACTATAATCAAGGATTCCAAGGCTTTGTTTACGGCTACTCTCAAAGGTGATGAGGAGGTCGTAGCTGAGGCTTTAGGTGTCAGTCACATACATGTTACAAGCAACCGCAGCTACAATAATGAGGATGCGCTGCAGAGTGCAATATATCTGGCGTATATCTATGCGCTGAATGAGTATACGGTAGTAAAGGAGATGACAACGGGGAAAGGATTTGCCGATGTTGTTTATATTCCTGTCAAACCGGGCAAGCCGGCGATGATAATCGAGCTTAAGCATAATAGGTCTGCGGAGAGCGCCATAGATCAGATAAGGAAGAAGGAGTATTTCGATTCACTATCCAAATATGAGGGAGATCTCGTCTTTGTTGGAATAAACTATGACGAGAAAGAGAAGACACATACCTGCAAAATAGAGCGGTTTGTGAAGGATGAGAAGAATTGCATTTGAATTACTGAGGATTTGTTTGGGGTGCTATAAGTAAGAGGGATATAAGATTCGGAGAGCCGTTAAGAGAGGAAGATCTTCATTGAAGCTTTTATTCAGAGCAGATGGCAATCCATCTATAGGAGCCGGTCATGTGATGCGATGCCTGTCTATTGCAGATGCAGCAGTGGATAAGGGCGTCGAATGTATATTTATGACGGCTGGGGATGAGTTTGCAAATATAATTGAAAACCGCGGCTTCAGGCACATTGTTTTAGGCTCTGATTATAGAAAGATGGACTACGAACTACCGCAAGTTATACAGGTCATAGATGATGAAATGCCTGTTGCTATGATCGTGGACAGCTATTTTGTGACGGAGAGCTACCTGGGGAGTCTCAAACAGGCATTGAATGCTGTGGGAAGCAGGCTGGTGTACATTGACGATATCCTTTCTTTCCCATATCTGTGCGATACTTTGATCAATTACAATATCTACGCGGACGAGGAAGCATATAAAGTGCTATATAATGGGTATTCTACACCGGACATGCTTCTGGGAACGGCATATGCGCCTCTGCGCAGTGAATTCAGATCGGCTGTGGGCAAAAAGCCTGTAAGAGCAGATCGGGGTAGACAGATTCTTGTATCTACCGGAGGGGCTGATATCGAGCATCTGATGATAGAGCTTGTCAGAGAGGCAAAGAAGGTCAAGAAGCACCATACATTTCATTTTCTGATAGGGGCTGCAAATGAGGACAGGAATCTGATCGTATCAGAGGCTGACGGTGAATCAAATCTTATCCTTCACGAAAATGTCACAAATATATCGGAGCTAATGCTTTCGTGCGATGCGGCAATATCAGCAGCGGGGTCTACATTGTATGAGCTATGTGCGTGCCGGGTGCCTACAGTAACCTATATCTTGGCGGATAATCAGATTCCCGGGGCAAGAGGATTTGAACAACGAGGTATCATGAAATGTGCAGGAGATATCAGGGAGACAGGGGCTGTTGAACTGTCAGCAAGGCTTATTGATATGGCTCTGGATCTGTGTAACAACGAAGGCGAGTGTGCGCTGATCGCTGAACGCCAGGGGAGTGTCGTGGACGGCAAAGGGGCAGAGAGGGTAATAGAGAAATTAACATTGAATCGCACAGGTTTTCGGGCAAAATAAAATAGGATTTTGTTTTACTCGAAAAATCAATTGTGACTATGTATAGGGGGGCATCAGATATTGCAATTGAAGAACCAGAATCTGGTACAGATAATGTTAATAGATTGCAGGTAATCCTTGTGGTTGCCTGCAGTTTTACGTGAACTTCCTGTAGAAAGTTCCACTAAACAAAATCTGGAGGTGACACAAAAGACGAATAACAGCTGAAGACCGCATAGAAACTGGGATTTACAGCAAAAAGCACTTGTGTTTGATGAGAAAACAT
>Ga0256405_10008631_pt1 | contig 14458 bp, 12 predicted proteins | sample RumenRJG_02DNA_FD_189096 | JGI IMG/M metagenome (GOLD analysis project Ga0256405, IMG submission 189096) | Bovine rumen microbial communities from Lethbridge, Alberta, Canada - RJG_02 | ecosystem: Host-associated > Mammals > Digestive system > Stomach > Rumen | place: Canada: Alberta...
AACGAGATCTGGATCATCGTTGGTATCGACTAATGCGAAGACTGGGATGTTGAGCTTGTGGGCTTCGAGGACGGCATTCTTCTCAAGGGTTGGATCGGCAAGGACAACCGCGTTTGGAAGACGGCGCATTTCCTTGATGCCACCGAGGTTCTTGTCGAGCTTGGCATACTCTTTGCGGAGTAAGGCAACCTCTTTCTTTGGGAGGCGATCCCAGCTGCCATCAGCCTGAGCAAGGTCGAGGTCGCGTAAGCGGCGGATACGGCCCTGGATGGTGCGGAAGTTGGTGAGGGTGCCACCTAACCAACGGTTGGTGATGTAGAAGGAGCCAGAGCGGACAGCTTCGTCGATGACAATCTGCTGGGCCTGGGCCTTGGTGCCGACGAATAAGACTTTGCCGCCAGCTTCGACGATGGCCTTGAGGGCTTTGTAGGAAGCGATGGTGCGTTCAACGGTCTTGGCAAGATCGATGATGTAAATGCCGTTGCGGGCGCCATAGATGAATTTGCCCATCTTTGGGTTCCAACGACGGGTCTGATGACCGAAGTGGACGCCTGCTTCGAGGCACTTCTTCATTGTGATGACAGGAGCATTTGGATCGTGGAAGACTTCTGCCATGGTTGGTTGTTCTGCCACTTCTGGGGCAGCGGTCTCGCCGGTTTCGGCGACGACTTCTTCAGTTTTGATTTCGTCACTCATGTTTGTGACCTCCATTCGTTTATGCCTCCCCCGTTTCGAACAACTGACCACCTTCTCGCTTTTTAAGCCTGCTTCGGCCCGGAAGGAACACGGCGTTGAATCCGCGGGGTGCGTATTGACCGCATCAAAAAGCGGCCGATGTGTATCTTACGCCTTATGCACATATACGCGCAAGAGGAAAATGCTTTGTGAGGAGAAATATTTCCGCTGCTGCTAATAAAGAAGCTGATTCAATCCAACTACAACGATACAAAAAAATTCCTCAAGAAAATGCATTTCGTTTTGTTCACAAAACGAAATTAGAGGCGTATTATTTCCCTCGTCTCGGAGGTAAACCGATGGGACGAAAAAGTAAGCTTGCCTGCCCCAAGAAAGGTTCGGAAGATGAAGGACGACAAAATTGTCTTGATCCTGATTCTGATGTTCCTGATCGTGGTACTGGTTAGGTGAAAGAAAAGGGCGCAGGGGTAAATCCCTTGCGTCCCAAGTAATTCACTTACACTATACTATAATCTGCAGGGCAGGCAAGCCCTTTTTTTGATGTTTTACCACCAAAACTGTAATTAATTACAGTGATGGCATCCCTTAGGTGAAAGAAAGGGCGTCGATCAAACACCGGCGTCCTAAGTACACTTAAACTATAACACAATCTACGGGGCAAACAACCCCAAAAAATAAGGCTATTGCTTTGCAACCTCATTGACAGATCTTCTTGGTGATTGCCTGGAGTTCATCCATTCTGGCCAAGATATCCTGCGCCAAAGCGATCTGGGTGCGGGCACGCACCAAGTTGTGGGTTTGGTATTTCGCGCCGAAATAGACGTCGCCTGCTAGATAATCGCCTAAGAAGCGCATCGCAAGCTCTTCGGTAATGACTAAGACCGCGTAAGGAAGGAGTTCCTTCTCTTTTTCGTTGATGACATCCTTCATCATCGAATAATAGCCGCGGAGATAGGCTTCATAGATATCTAAATCGGCCTTGAGTAAAGAGGTATCTTCAGAGTCTTCGTTATCTCCCGTGAAGAGGGAGCGCAAAGCATCGCCGAAGTCATATAAGAAGGTGCCCTTCATGACGGTATCGAGATCTAAGACGCAGCTGACTTTGTTCGTGGTCTTATCGAAGGCAACATTATTGATCTTCGGATCATTATGGGTGATTGCAGGATGAATCGAGCCATCCTTCAAAGCATCGACAAGAATCGAATAATCATTGACTCTAGATAGGATGAACTCGCACTCCTCGCGGCAACTTGGGATACGGTCCACCTTATTCTCCTTATAGACGGTCAAGAAGTCATTGAAGCGCTTCTTGGTATCATGGAAGAAGGGGATGACATCGCCAATTTGAGAGACATCGATATCGCTTAAGGCCTGATGGAATCTGCCAAAGCCTCTCGCCGCTTCTTCAACCATCTCAAGGTTTGGAAGCTTCTCGTAGGTTAATGAATTGCCAACATAACGATAGCCACGAAGGAAATCATCTCCAACGCGGTAAAAGGTTAAGCCATTATGGCAAGGAACCATGTTTAAGGTTGGCTCGCCTTTTTTTGCAAGGTGGTTGGTCACCAAAAAGATGTTATTCATAACCATGTCGACATTGGGGAAGACGGTATGGTTGATGAACTGGAAGATGTAACGGTCTTGCGTGGTCGTGACCAAATAGGTTTGGTTGATATGGCCATTGCCAAACTGCTGACAGGAAACAAAATCCCCATCGATCGCGAAATGCGATAGTAATTGTTTGATTTCCATAATGCTTCGCCTCTTAATGTAACTTTGGCAAGCTCGCTGCCGCGATGGATTGCCCTACCCTACGCATGGATTCGCTTGGCATAGTAAGATGGATGTTCGCATATTCTGGGAAATCCTCTTTCAGTGTCTTCTTCGCGGTGTTCAAGATGATATCGCCACCTTTGCCAGAGGTAACGCGACCAAGCATGATGACATGTTTGATCTTGTAGAATTCCGCATAGTAAGCAAGGGCATAGGCAAAATAGACGCCGATATTCTCGTAGATCTCTTTGGCCCTTGGGTCATCCTGTTCCATAAGAGATTGCACAAAGCTTAGCTTCTCTGCAGGGGTTAAGGATGCATCGACTTCAATGCCTGCTGGTTCTAGGAGTTTGATGACGCCATCCTGAGAAAGATATTTGGCACCGACGCCGATATCCTTGCTCCATTCGTCCATGATCGCATTCTCGTTGAAATCAAATGGAACGAAGGCGAGTTCAGAGAACCAACCTGGAAGATTGCCATTAGGATCGACATAACCACCGGCTTCAGAGGTGCCCATGGCAATGCCGAGGACGCAGTTATCCTTGAGGTCCACCGCACCTGCTAATGCGGTGACATCGCCGTCATTAGCGACGACGAATGGAATCTTATGTCCGAATTCCTCTTCTAAGCGTTTAACGGCATTGATATAGGCATATTTGACCAGCTCGAAATCTTTCTTTGGGACCTTGATGAAGATGGAGGAGACCATCGGGCGATTGCTGACGATAACGCCAGCGGCAGAGATGCCAACAGCATCCACATCGCCGCCTAGATGTTCCACGCCAATCTTCAGGGCTTTATAGATATTCTCGTAGTGATAATGGATATCTTCGTTGATCTTTGGATTCCAGACGACTTCCTCGCTATGGACGACTTCGCCGTTTAAAACAGAGGAGACTTTTAAGTCAGAGCCACCAACGTCAAAGCCGATGCGTCTGCCATCTAAATGTCCGCCTGCGGCCTCACTTGAGGCGAGTTCTGCAGGGATATTGTCATATGTGCACTCGACGACTTCGACTTCACGCTCAAAGGTCGTGGACCAGAAATCGTAGTCGAATTCACGTAATCCGCCAGTCCGATAGTAGTCTTTGATTTTTTGATAAACGACATGGCTGCCAGCGATATAGATCTTAAAACCGCCGACAACCCAAAGGATGGATTTGATGAGCCTTTCGGTGATAAATGTATTGCGTTCATCATCTACGCCATCAGGGAAGATGTCGAACTCTTTACGGTAGATATATCCGCCATCACGTTCGACCGCGACGATGAGATGCTGCCTATTCTCATAGGCTGAGACATCCTTCGCGAAATTCCGTAATTCAATGATTCCAGGACGGAATGCTTTATCTAAGCTTGGGAGCATATTATTTGACCTTCTTTCCGAGCTGATAGACCTCTTGGACATGATAATCTTTGCTAAGCAACACAATATCCGCTCTCTTGCCTTCTTCGAGTCTGCCACGATCATCCATATGCAAGCTTCTAGCGGCATTCGTGGATGTCATCTTAGCAAGTGCGACTTCAGAAGCGCCGGTAATCTTGGCGAGGTTACGAAGGCCTTGATCCATGGAGAGCAAGGAACCCGCTAATGGGCCACTGGTAAGATAGGCGGCATCTGGCTTGCGGATGCATGGTAATCCGAACAATTCGAATTCCTCGATATCGGTGTGTTTGACCTTGAGGGCATCCGTAATGGCCACAAAGCGATCTTCGCCCACCACCTTGTAGAATGTCTTCAAGGTATTGGGGCAAACATGGACGGTATCGCAGATGACTTCGCAGAATAGCTCATCGAAATACATTGCTGCCGTGACCACGCCAGGATTGCGGTGATGATGTGGGGACATCGCATTATGGGTATGGGTGGTATTGGTGAGGCCATGCTTGATTGCATTGTCAATATCATCGAAACTCGCATCGGTATGACCAGCAGCGACAACCACGCCGTTGCTAGTGACATGCTGAATGAATTCCATCGCGCCAGCTCTTTCTGGAGCCATGGCGATGTATTTGATGTTGCCTTTTGCGATTTGCTGAAGCTCATCGAATTCCGCGATATCGGGGTCACGGATGAATTCCGGGTTTTGAGCGCCTTTGTACTTCAAGCAAATGTATGGTCCTTCAAAATGAATGCCGCCTAATGATGGTATGGACTCCTTCACATTAGCCACGGTCTTGCAAACGCGGGCCAAGGAGGCCTTATCACTGGTCAAAGTTGTGGCCAAGAAGGTTGTAACGCCTTCTTCATAAAGCGAGTCTGCGATGACTTTGTAATCATCCTCTTTCGCATCCATGAAATCGATGCCGGCAGAGCCGTGAACATGAATATCAATAAAGCCAGGAAAGGCAACAAGGCCAGATTTATCAAAAACCTCAGGATCATTGCCTGAATATGAACCTTCACCGACCTTGATGATCTTGCCATCTTGCAAAACAAGATGACCAAGCTCGATCACTTTCGATGGTGTGATGATGCGTAAATTGTTAAGTACCATAGGTGCTCCTTACGTTGTTCTCCTTGAGAACATCAAATAATTATCCATAGAGTAAGCAGGCGTAGCAAGCAAAAGGCAGTTGCGCGACCTCCTTTATGGATGATCGTTATGCATTATTTGTAATCAAATACCTGATATTAAATATGCAATTATTGTGAAACAATTGCCCTAAAATCTCAAAAACCCTGCAAAAAGGGGATCAATGCTATTCTTCATCCTTCCGCTTTGGGAAGAATTTATTGTATTCGTCGATGATGTGTTTCTGAGACACATGGGTGTAAACCTGAGTGGTATTGATAGACTCATGACCAAGCAATACCTGAATGGTCCTTAGATCCACCCCGTCTTCTAATAGGGTGGTCGCGAAGGTGTGACGAAGCTCATGAGGGTGCAATCCAAGGTTCAAACCCAGTTTCTTATCAATGGAAGTCAGGATATGCTCTAACCCTCTCACAGTTAAAGCGTTGCCTCTAGCGTTCAAAAAGAATGCAGTTGGTTTTGGGAAGGCCTTGCTTTTGACAAGCAGCTGCTCTCGTAAACCAGTGTAATATGCCTTCATGGCTTTCTCCGCGGATTCGGAGAAATAAACCTCACGGTCTTTATTGCCTTTACCACCGCTGACGCGGATGCTGCGGGAGCGGTAATCAACCGCGGATAAACGCAGTTTAATTAGTTCAGACGCACGCATCCCAGAAGCATAAAGCAATTCCAAAATGGCCTGATCTCTAGGAGCGAGAGTGTCGCTTCTTTTGCCGTTCTCCTCTAATAGTTTTGCAATTTCATTTGGGAACAAAGCCGTAGGGAAAACAATGTCTTGCTTCGGTGAAGAAATCAAAAGAAAGGGGTTTTGCAGGAATTCTTCATCGAATCGCTCACAAAGGAAGGTGTAATAAGTGCGTAATGTTGTAAGCCTTCTAGCTAGTGTGCGCTTGCTCAATTTCTTTTGGTTGAGTTCGAAAACAAGGTATTTTCGAATGATGTTGAGATCGACATCATTAAGCTGATAATGGCCTTGGTCTAAGAAGGATTGGAAGTCATCGATATCGCGACGATAAGAAGCAATCGTATGCTCGGAGAATCCGCGCATGGATTTGCAATACTGCAGAAACAAAGACTCGCTTTTATTCATGGATGGCTTCCTTATAACGCATGATAGCAGTTAATGCAGCCTTTGCACATTCTTCATGATTGTTTTTGTTTGCCCCGCTATAAAGAGCCCAATTGGCGTTCATTGGGGCGAAGTTCGCCTCACTTGCATAACGGAGATAGCCAAGCAAGGATCCTAGCATCGTATCCGATGGCACATCCACATGGGCTAGGCCGAGTGCTCTACGCTCCGCTTCAATCGCGGCGACGATGCCCATTGCCGCGGATTCCACATATCCTTCCACGCCAGATAGCTGTCCAGCGACGAAGACATTTGGTTTGGTTTTTAAGGACAAATCTGGGTTCAATACTTTCGGCGCGCATAGATAGGAATTGCGGTGCATCAGCCCATAACGGACAAAGCTCGCATTCTCTAACCCAGGGATCAGCTGGAAGACGCGCTTTTGTTCTGGATAGGTGAGGTTGGTTTGAAAGCCAACCATGTTGTAGCAATCGCCAAGCGCGTTATCTTGACGAAGTTGCAACACCGCATAGGCCTTTGGATAGCCTTCGCGTTGCAAACCAAAGGGTTTTAACGGGCCATGACGGAGCGTCTCGATACCCCTACTCGCGATGACTTCGACCGGGAGGCAGCCTTCGAAATATTTGGTATCGAAAGCGTGGAGCAAAGCTTTCTCAGCATGGATCAACTCAAAGACGAAATTCATATATTCCTCTTTGCTGAAGGGGCAATTGATATATGCTTCATCATCCTGCTCGTAACGTGACATGAAATAGGCTTTCGAAAAGTCGATGCTCTCTTTTTTGATGATTGGGGCAGATGCGTCGAAGAAGGATAGATGCTCCCCTCCAACAAGGCTATAGAGCTCATCCATGAGCTTGCCACTGGTGAGCGGGCCAGTCGCTATAATAACAAGATCATCGCCGAAATCCAACGTATCCACTTCTTCGTTGACGATGGTCAAATTTGGAAAAGACCTCAATTTTGCAGTTATTTTAGAGGCAAAAAGCTCGCGATCCACGCTTAAAGCGTTGCCAGAAGGCACCTCAGATTCACTTGCGGCCTCCATCATAATAGAGCCAAGTTCTTTCATTTCTTCCTTCAATAATCCACAGGCATTGTCAATGCGTTTGGACTTCAAGGAGTTTGAGCACACAAGCTCGCCGAAGAGATTGGTCTCGTGGGCTTGATCATCATATCCTGGGCGACGCTCATGCAAGACGACAGGAAAACCCCTGCCTAACAAATAGAAACAAGCCTCGCTTCCAGCAAGGCCTGCTCCGATGACGTGTATGGTAGGTTTATTCACCTTCATTCTTTTCCTTTTTGTTGAGCCATTCCACATGGCGGCATTTTGGGAAATTCGTGCAGCCGATGAACTTCGCACGCTTGCCCTCTTTGATGACTAAGAAGCCATTTTTGCAGGTTGGGCATGGCTTAAGGTAATCCGCTTCGGTATAGACTTTCTTTTCCTTCTTCTCGATGACCGTGCCATCTTTATTCGCGGTATAACGGCACTCTGGGTAATTGGAACAACCGATGAAGGAATCACCTTTACGGTTCTTCTTATAGACGAGTTCGTGACCACATAATGGACATAGTCTACCGACATAGGATACTTCTTCTTTCTTGATGAATTTGCAGCTTGGGAAGCCCGAGCAGCCAACGAATTCCTGGCCTTTGGAGTTGCGTCTGACAATCAATGGGCGACCACATTCTGGGCACATCTCACCGGTTTGATTATTGGTCGCATCCATCGTGGAGATCTTGGTCTTCGCGTGGGCATAAGTCTCGGTGAATGGGTGATAGAAATCATCCATCGCAGAGACGCAGGTCAATTCGCCCTGCTCTACTTTATCGAGTTTGACTTCCATGTTCGCCGTGTAATCGGTAGAGACAATCTCGGGGAAGAACTCCTCTAACCATGCGACGGCTTTGATGCCATTTTCGCTTGGATTGAGAACGCCTTTGTTAGAGACGACATATTTACGTTTGAGCAATGTATCAATCGTGGTCGCATAGGTGGATGGACGGCCAATGCCGTTTTCTTCCATCGCCTTGACGATCGAAGCCTCGTTATATTGCGGTTCTGGCTTGGTGAATTTCTGCTGAGGATCGATGGAAAGGATCTCAATCTCATCGCCGAGGTTGATCTCATTTGGCAACGCGGATGGATCTTCCTCGTCGAACTCACCATAGATAACGGAGAAACCTTTGAATAAGGTGCGGGATCCGCTTAACGAGAAGTCCAACCCATTGCCAGAAAGGGTCAAGGTGGTACGCTCGCTGCGCTTTGGGGTCATCATAGACGCCATCGCGCGGCAATAGATGAGGCGATAGAGCTTTGCTTCATCTGGAGAGACGTATTTAGCGACAACCTCAGGGGTACGATGCGTGCCGGTAGGACGGATACCTTCATGGGCATCCTGCATATTGCCGGTCTTTTTGGCGACAGGAAGGGTGCCAAGGTATTCTTCACCATAGACCTCGAGGATGTATGGTTTTGCGTGTTTGGTATAGAAGTTTGGCGAGATACGGGTGCTATCGGTTCTCATATAGGTGATCAAACCGACATGCTCGCCGTTGACGGTCAAACCTTCATAGAGTTTTTGGGCGACGGCCTGAGTCTTCGTATTCGAGAAATGGAATCTCGCATAGGCTTCTTGCTGTAAGCTGGAAGTCTTGAAGACGGGTTTTGGATTGGTCACCACTTCTTTTTTAGCGATATTGGAGATGGTTAGACGTTTTGGCATCCGCTCAAGGATTGCTTCTGCTTCCGCTTTAGAGGTGCACTTAAATGGCTGACCATCCACTTTATTCAAAGTGATCTTGTATTCTTTGCCGTGGATACGGACTTTCGCTTCAATGACCCAATATTCTTCAGGCACGAAAGCATCGATTTCTTTCTGACGCTGAACGATCATGGCAAGGGTTGCGGACTGAACACGTCCTGCAGAACGCTCACCGATCTTGCGTTTCATCAGCGTGGAGACCATGAAACCGATAATACGATCTTCCATGCGTCTAGCTTCTTGAGCTTGGACTAGATTCATATCGACGTTAGATGGATTATCTAATGCCTCTAGGATGGCTGGCTTGGTGATTTCGTGGAAGCGTAAACGCTTGGTGGTGTCTAAATTCAAACCAAGCACATCGGCTAAATGCCAGGAGATGGCTTCTCCTTCACGGTCAGGGTCGGTTGCAAGATAGACTTCATCCGCCTGCTTCATCGCGTCCTTTAATTTCTTAATGACCGCGAATTTGCGTTTGGAGACTTCCCAATGCGGGACAAAGCCAGCATCGATATCGATACCGAGCCCGCCTTTGCCGCGCGTTGAAAGATCGCGGATATGACCTTCCGACGCCATAACCATGTAATCTTCACCAAGATACCTGGTAATGGTTTCACATTTTTTAGGTGACTCGACAATAATCAGTTTCATAAGTGGCTCGTATGATAATAACCAATAATCATAATGTCAAAGGGGGATTTTTCCTTTTTCCTATATATAAATAAGGTAATTATTTATAAGATTGGAAACATTTTTTCTTCCCCTGGATGTTTCTTGCAGCCGGTCATCATATCCAGTATGTCTTCCTTGCTTTCAATCATCCATGCACCTTCTTTGATCATTTGGTTGCATTCGCTGTGCTCGGTTGATCGATCTGGCAAGCAACCGACCTCCTTGCCATCATGCAAGGCGAAATTCACGGTGATCAAAGAACCGCTTTGAGGCGTCGCGGCCATGCACAAGGTGATTTTACCCGCAGCAGCGATCAAACGGTTCCTAGCAGGGAAATGACGCATTGCTGGGGATACATCAGGAGGATATTCGCTGATCAAAAGGCCAGATCGACCGATTTCATCCTGCAGTGGAGCGTTATCCGCAGGGTAATAACGACGGATGCCATTGCCAAGAAAGGCAACAGTCTTGCCATATTTGATCGCGCCTCGATGCGCGGCCGTATCAACGCCTCTAGCTAAACCAGAGACAATGACATAGCCATCCTCTGCTAATTCTCTAGCGAGGCGCTCTGTTTCTTGCAAGGCATAATCGCTAGCCTCCCTTGAGCCAATCATGGTAATGCAACGTGATTGATCGCGAATTAATTCCAAATTGCCCTGATAGAACAATACGAAGGGCTGACAAAGAGTATGACCAAAGCATTTCGGATAGTCTGGGTCTAACAATGTAACAACTTTGCAGTTCAGATTATTGTAGATTTTATCGGTTACGGGGTTGCGTCGAAAAAAACGCGTTTGGATCGCATCGGATATTTTGCGGTAGTCGCCATTATGCAAAAGGGCTAGATAAATTAAGATTTCTCTTTTCTCCATAAGTTTTCCTCTACTTACTTATTGGCAGGAAAACCTCGTTTTGGAGAAAAAATCGTTCAAAAAGTGCTAAAAAAGTTTCAATTGCTCACTGTAGAAGCGTTTTACAGGGGCAAAAGACTTACGATGAACACCCTCGATAGGACCATATTGCTCGAGCTCATCCATATGTAATTTGGTGCCATAACCTTTATGTGTGCCGAATTTAAACTGCGGATATTGCGCTTCTAATTGTTCCATATAATGGTCACGCGTAACCTTCGCAAGAATACTCGCGCCCGCGATATTCATCGCCTTCGCATCACCTTTGATGATGGGAATAACATCGACCCCTAATCCTTTTAATGGCATCGCATCGGTTAGAATCAATTGATAATCCACATTGATCATCGCGATAGCTTCTTTCATCGCCTTCTGCGTAGCCATATAGATATTGAGGGTATCAATCTCTTCTGGGGTAGCGAAAGCAATCCCATATGAGAGTGCGTTTGCTTTGATATAATCGAATAGAGTTTCCCTTTTCTTTGCGCTTAATTGCTTAGAATCATTAATCTCTTCGCAGGTGAAATCTGGAGGAAAAACACAAGCTGCCGCGCATACTGGACCCGCCAAAGGACCACGTCCAGCTTCATCCACGCCAACGATGAGTTTTACGCGCTCATCATAATAACTACGCTCAAAATCAAGCATGGGGCTCCTCGATGGAATAACGTCCAACAATGCCATCTTTGAATTCTTTGATCAGCAAGTATGCTGCACGTTCTAAAGATGGTTCTTTCTGGACTAATAGATATCGTTTATTCGCGATATGCAATAAAACATCGTCGTTTGTCAAAGAGGATAAATCCTCAATTTCATATCGATTTTGCAAGGATTTTGAGTATTTTTGACGTAAATAATCAATTAAATAGCAGCCTAGATCATAAGTTGGCAACACATCCTCTCTCATCGATCCAAGGATGGCCAAGCGGATGGCTTGCTCTTTGGTTGGATAATTCATCGGCAAGATCCCTGGGGTATCTAACAATAGGAAATCCTGGTTCAATTTAATCCATTGCTCGGCTCTTGTGACACCAGCTTTATTACCAACCTGGGCGACTTTCTTACCACCAATATTATTGATCAAAGTGGATTTGCCAACATTAGGAATGCCGATAATCATCACCTTAACAGGCTGTGGCTTCATGCCGACACGCTGCTCTTTCGCGCGTTTCTTTTCTAGCAATGGACGGCTTGCACTAGCAAGAATATTCACAAAGCGATCTTTTTTCAAGTTTCCAGAAATTGCAATCAATCCCTGTTGCTTATAATACTCTAACCATCTAGATGTGACTTCAGGGTCAGCATAGTCATCTTTAGACAATAAAAGCAAGCATGGCTTAGCGCCCACCAAAGACTTCAATAACGGGTTTCTAGAGCTTTCTGGGGCACGGGCGTCTAAAAGCTCGACCACAAGGTCTACCGTCTTGATATATCCTTCCATCATACGCAGCGCTTTCTGCATATGACCTGGGAAATAATGAATGTTCTGCTGGGCCATACTGTTATCCTAACCTAAGATAGTCCCAAGGCATCTTAATATAATCCAGACGGAATTTCACATCATAGCTGTTATTATCCGTTAATTCTAATTCACGCATGGCCGTGACTAGATAAGCCTTTCCATAGATCCAGCTAGCCTTGATTGGACCATGATTACGGCTATCATCCGAATACGGTCCACCGCGATTATCACCCATGACATAATATTCATTCTCGCCTAAGGTCACATTTGCATATGAGGCTACATTGACCTTATCGTAATGCCTGCCATTAACGTCAGGATAATCCTCAGGGCCATATAAAGGCTTTAAGAGCTCACCATTGATTGTTGTCTTGCCCCATGCCGTATTGCCAGTTTCATCATTTACATCGGTAGGCATAAACGTCACCGTCTCTCCTGGCAAGCCAATCAAACGTTTGATCTTTGGCTTCGCGTTATCTTTTAAGACGGGCTCATCCGCGAATGGATTCTGGAAGTCACTTTTATAATAGACGATCAAAATATCATAACGCTTAATAGAATCGCGCCAAGAGTCTTTATCCCCGGTTTTCGCATAGCCATAATCCACGATATCACCCTCGCTATTATCGCCATCCGCCCACGTAAGCGCACGATAGCTGCCATCGTTATTCTTATGCTGACCATCATGGTTCAATGTTGGATACATCGACATGCCATTGACGAAGAATGGTTCAGTATAAGCGGCCGAAAGGTAAATGATATTGGTAGAGACCGCAATAACTGCCACAAAAGCCACAACTAAAACAACATCGATGACAACGTGCCACCACTTGGTTTTCTTCTTCATTGGCTTTGGGTCGCCAGTAAGATTCGCTTGTGTTTGGATGACTTCTTCGGCCATGGCGTAATTATAGTCTTCTCAAAGCCCTGCAAACAAGGAAAAGGGCACCCTTTCGGATGCCCATTGCCTAACCCCGTTGAGGCTACAGTTTTGGCCGGTTGTGATTTGGCCATCTCCGTCCATCCTCATCAGAAGTTACAGAGCCGATTTACTCAGCGCTTTCCTTATTTTTGGTTTTTCCCAATCTATGCGGCCCCAAAGGTCGGCTGCACTAGATGGATCTTACAAAGCCTGACTCGAAGCAAATCAGCCGTTGATTATAACGGTTCCGCCGTCGTAGACCAGGTTCGTTTCGTGGTTGTCGGCGAATTCGACGGTATTATTCTCGGCAAATCTGCCACCGATATAAATGCCCAAGTATTTGTTTGCCTCGTTTCCTTGGTTGGCGGTTTCGCTGACCGAAGTTTGAATGGCAACCTTCAAGGAAACGTTCTTCAAAGTCGTATTTTTGACCTTAAGGGTGCGATTGTGATTGCCATCAGCATAATATCTGCCAATCAACGAAGCGACCTCTCTATCATAGGCTTCGAGAGAGACTTTAACCACGGTGTTGTTTTGCACGTAGGAGACGTCACTTGCCGAATTGTAGATACCAGTCAAAGCACCGACTTCGTGGTCTAAGAGACTTCTAGCGGAGGAGTTGATAACCAAATTGTTGTTCATTTCGCCACCATAGTTGGCCGCAGAAAGAATACCACAAGTACCACCAGCGACAATGGTTGCATCAGAGACGGTGATATTGTTAAGGGTATTGCCCAAATTCCAGGTTACAACAGCGGCCGCTTGCGCATTGCCATCCGATTCGCTAACGTGAATATTGGCATGTTCCAAATAGAGGTTGGAGATGCCCCTGGCGGAAGCGAATAATCCACCACCGCTAACGATTTGAGTGACTTTCAAATTAGCAACGTAATTATCCTTGAAATCGATGGGCATGTTGCGAGTGACCGATACTGGTTGCCATTCTTGGTTCCCCAAATCAATAGATTCGGTTACTTCACAGCTCCAATTGTCATAATAGTAGGCGTTAAAGATAGAATCGGTAGCATCATATTCAAGCATCGTCTTTGCCGGGAAGTAGACGTCGATCATATTCAAGGCCTGGAGAGCTTCCGCACTTGAAATGGTGATCTTCTTAGCCTCTTTGTCGGCAGCAAAACCAGGGATGGATTCGACGGAATTGACATATGCCTGAGCGTTGGCCAAAGCCGTGTTATACTCACTATCGCTTTCAGCGGCAACGGCTCTACCTCCGTTGGACCCAGGGGTAATGGTCGCCGTAGGTTTTAAAATGTACTTTGCGAAATCGTCGCCCTGATCTTCGCGCTCTCTTTCGATGGCCAAGAAACCCGAACCGGCATTAATGGAGTAATCAGTCGAATCTGATTTGGTTCCGAACCCGCCGAACTTGTACAAATAATCTTTAACAGTTTTGTGTTCATAATTGGTGCCATTCCAAGTATCAACGACATCGGCGTTGCCCTGGACGGCTTCATAGCCAATGACGATTTGGCAGGTCTTGCCCTGATATTCGTTTCCGGCTTCCTTGGGAAGTTCGATGGAGACGGTGCCATCAGTGAGTTCGGTCGTTGGGAAGGCAGCTTCTTTTTCCAAGTTCTTCCAAACTCCGCCTACCGGG
>Ga0256405_10008632_pt1 | contig 14456 bp, 17 predicted proteins | sample RumenRJG_02DNA_FD_189096 | JGI IMG/M metagenome (GOLD analysis project Ga0256405, IMG submission 189096) | Bovine rumen microbial communities from Lethbridge, Alberta, Canada - RJG_02 | ecosystem: Host-associated > Mammals > Digestive system > Stomach > Rumen | place: Canada: Alberta...
TACATCTTAGATGGTTTCCCAAGAACAATTGCTCAAGCAGAAGCTCTTGATAAAGTTACTAAGATTGATGTTGCATTAAACTTTATCGTACCATTTGATGTTATTATTGAACGTTTATCCGATAGAAGAGTATGTGTTTGTGGAGCAACGTATTCTGCAAAGATGCTTAACGGAGAAACAAAATGCAGCAAGTGTGGAAAAGAAGTTTTCCAAAGAGACGATGATAAAGCAGAAACAGTTAAAGCTCGCTTAGATGTATATCAAAAGCAAACAGAGCCTTTAATTGGATACTATACATCCAAAGGTATCATTGCAGACATTAAAGTCAGCACAATAGAAGGTACATTTGAGGATGTAAAGAAGGTACTTGGAAAATGATATTCGTAAAAAGCCCATCTCAAATCGAGAAAATGCGTAAAGCGGGCGATATCATAAAGGGGCTTTGGGATTTATTTGAAAAAGAAGTAAAACCAGGAGTCACAACCAAGCACCTAGACAAACTCGCATACAACTACATCACATCCCACAATGCAAAACCATCTTTCTTAGGATATGGTGGTTTCCCAGGAACGATATGTGCATCTATAAATGAACAAGTAGTTCACGGGTTCCCAGGAGATGTAAAGCTCAAAGAGGGAGACATAATTGGAGTGGACGTTGGTTGTATCCTAGATGGATGGCATTCAGACTCAGCGAGAACCTATCTTATCGGAGATTGTTCAGACGAAGTCAAAGACTTAGTTAAAACAACGAGAGAAAGTTTCTTCAAGGGTGTAGAGCAATTCAAAGCTGGAAACAGACTAGGAGACATATCCCACGCTATACAAGAACATTGTGAAAGCAGGGGATATGGAGTTGTACGAGAAATGGTTGGCCACGGAATTGGTAGACAATTACACGAAGAGCCAAACGTACCAAATTATGGAAGAGCTGGTCATGGACCACTCCTCCAACCAGGAATGGTACTAGCAATAGAACCAATGGTGAATTTAGGGACATATGAAGTGATAATAGATGGTTGGAAATGTGTCACAAAAGACGGTAAGCCATCTGCACACTATGAAAACACGGTAGCTCTAACCGAAAAAGGAGCAGAGATTCTAACGTTATGAGAATAGGTGAAGTTGTTTGTTCAATAGCTGGGAGAGATAATGGAAGATATTACATTATCACCGAGATAGAGAGTAAAGACAGAGTCAAAGTAGCGGACGGAGAAATCAAAAGTATCAAAAACGCAAAGGTAAAGAATGTCAAACACATAAAGCAAAGTGGAGATATTCTTGAAAAGATAGCGCAAAAACTAGAAAACGGAGATCAAGTATTTGATTCTGAAATAAAGAGTGCGCTAAGAAGTTACAAAGAAGGAGAAAACAACTGAATTTATGTCGAAATCTGATGTAATAGAGGCTGAAGGAAAAGTAATCGAGGTATTACCAGGAACAAAGTTCAAAGTTGAACTTACAAACGGAATCGTTATCATGGCATATCTCGCAGGAAAAGTACGTTCCAATAACATTAGAGTCCTTGAGGGAGATACGGTAGTTTTAGAGATGTCACCATATGATCTCACAAAAGGCAGAATAATCTGGAGAAACAAGTAATAAAAGGAGAAACATTATGAAAGTCAGACCAAGTGTTAAACCAATGTGTGATAATTGCAAAGTTATCAAAAGAAACGGAAGAATTATGGTTATTTGTTCAAAATATCCTAACCATAAACAACGTCAAGGCTAATTAGATCAAAAACAAAATACACGGGGCGGCTGGTTGTCTCATTCCAAATACAGGCAATTACCCGAGTATAGCAAATAGAGAAAAAACTTATTTATTTTATTTGGAGGACAAAGTATGGCACGTATTGCCGGCGTGGACTTACCACGCGAGAAGAGAATCGAAATCGGTTTAACTTATATCTACGGTATAGGTTTACCAACATCAAAGCAAATACTCGCTGAAACTGGCGTTAATCCTGACATTAGAGTTAAGGATTTAAGCGAGAATGACGTAACACTCATAAGAGATTACATTGAAAAGAACTTACATGTAGAAGGTGACTTAAAGAGAGAAGTTTCCATGAACATCAAGAGATTAACAGAAATCGGATGTTACAGAGGAATTCGTCACAGAAAGCACCTCCCAGTACGTGGACAAAGTTCAAAGCGTAACGCACGTACAGTCAAAGGAAAGAAGAAGACTGTATCACGTGGAAAGAAAGCTAAATAAGGAGGCAATGAGAAATGGCTGAAGGAAAAAAAGGCGGAAAGCTTCGTGTTGAGAAAGGCATAGCACATGTTCATTCTTCATTCAATAACACAATCGTTACAATCACAGACACAGCTGGAAATGCAGTATCATGGTCTTCTGCAGGCAAATTAAAGTTACGTGGAAGTCGTAAAGCTACACCATTTGCAGCACAATCTGTTGCTGAAGAAGCAGCAAAAGCAGCATATGATCGTGGAATGCGTTCAGTTGAAGTTTATATCAAAGGACCTGGCCAAGGACGTGAGTCTGCAATCAGAGGTTTAGCAAATCAAGGTTTAGAAGTTACACTCATCAGAGATGTATCCCCAATCCCACACAACGGATGTCGTCCACCAAAACGCAGACGTTTGTAATACTAGGAGGAATAGAATATGAAATATACAGGACCAGATTGTCGTCAATGCAGACGTGAAGGATGCAAGTTATATTTAAAGGGTGAACGTTGCAATTCAGATAAGTGTACACTTGTCAAGAAATATGCAGCCCCAGGAATGCATGGCAAAGGAAAGAAGAAGCAATCAGGATACAGCTTACAATTACGTGAAAAGCAAAAATGTAAACGTATCTATGGTTTAACAGAGAAGCAATTCGCACTCTATTACAAGAAAGCAACAGAAATGCGTGGTGTAACAGGTGCAGTTATGCTCTCATTATTAGAGCGTCGTTTAGATAACGTTGTATATCGTCTTGGCTTAGGTGCATCTAGAGCAATGGCACGTCAAAACGTAACACACGGACACATCACAGTAAACGGCAAATTAGTTAACATACCTTCATATCTCGTAAAAGTTGGTGATGTTATTTCTGTAAAGGAAGCACACAAAGATTCAGAGATGTGGAATTCCATCAAGGAGCAAAAACAATTATCATTAGTTAAATGGTTATCTTTTGACAATACAACATTAACAGGTACAGTTGTTGCACTTCCAGAAAGAGAAGACATCAACGATGTTGAGATCAAAGAGCATTTAATCGTCGAGTTATATTCAAAATAATGTAGGGAGGATAAAGCCATATGATGGGAATCAAAAAACCAGAAATATCATTAAACGAAAGCGAAGACAAAGCATACGCTCAATTTACCGTAGAACCACTCGAAAGAGGCTTTGGTATTACAATTGGTAATAGCTTAAGACGTATACTTTTAGCATCTCTACCAGGTGCAGCTGCAGTTGGAATCAAAATTAGTGGTGTAGACCATGAATTCTCAACTATCAAAGGTGTAAAGGAAGAGGTTACAGAAATTATCCTTAACATTAAAGAAATCCGTTTCAAGATGAAAGAAACAGATAGCTACTCAAAAGTTAAATGTTACTTAACAGCAGACAAAGCTGGTGAAGTTTATGCAAGAGACATTGTTACAGAAGCTGGTGTTGAAATCTTAACTCCAGACAAACTCATCTGCACACTTGATGAAGGTGGCAGCATTGATATGGTAATTTATGTTGCAACAGGTCGTGGCTGGGTTCCAGCAGATAAGAACAAGGGCAAGAATGATCCAATCGGATACATTGCAATTGATAGCTTATTCACACCAGTTGTTAAAGCAAACTTCCAAGTTGAGCCTACCCGTGTTGACAAGAGCATTGATTATGACAAACTCACAATTGATCTCACAACAGATGGAACTATATCTGCAAAGGAAATCATTTCACTTGCTGCTAAGGTATTAAATGACCATATTAAGTTATTTGTAGACTTAGACGAAACAATCAAGAATGCAGGCGACATCTTCCCAGTTAAGGTTGAAGATGATGCAAAGAAAGTTCTTGCAACATTAATCGAAGACATGGAAATGTCTGTAAGAGCTCACAACTGCTTAAAGAGAGCTGGCATTTCAACAATAGGCGAGCTCATCGAAAAGACAGAAGATGAGTTATTAAGATTACCAAACTTTGGCAGAAGAACATTTGATGAAATAAAAGCAACGTTAGAGAAGCTAGGACTTCACTTAAAGTCCTCAGAAGACTAATTGGAGGAACATATGAACAGTAAATTAGGAAGACGCAGCGACCAAAAGTTAGCCATTGTTTGCAATCAAACATCAGAGCTATTATGGTACGGACGCATTGAAACAACACTTGCAAGAGCTAAATCAGTAAGATCTGAAGCTGAGAAAATCATTTCTCTTGCAATTAAAACATATCAAGACGAAGTCAAAGTCAAGAAGACAAAGACTGATGCAAAGGGCAACAAATCAGAAGTTGAGTTCACAAATGATGGACCAAAGAAGTTAGCAGCACGTCGTAGAATGATGGCATCTTTAGTTGATATTCCAGAAGTTAAGAAAGACAAAGAAAGCAAAAAGAACTTCAAGGCAAGAATTAAAGATGTTAAGAACCCACTCATTGAAAAGATCTTCACAGAGTACGCACCAAAGTACGATAAGAGAGCACAAGAGAAGGGTATCGGCGGTGGATACACACGTATTATCAAGAAAGATGTACGTCGTGGTGATGCAGCTGAAGTTGTCATCTTAGAGTTAATTTAATTCTAAACACAATTAAAAAAAGAACTAGGAGCGAAAGCCCCTAGTTTTTTATTTATCTATTTTATCCCAAAGTTTAGCTCTATCCGGATTATATATAGCACCTAGAATATTTTGTTTTGCGTTAGGTACTTCTTTATCTAATTTCTTTATAAAGTCCTTTGCCCATTCCCTTTGAGAGTGTTTATTTGCAGGGCAGTGGTTAGTAACTATTGGAAGTTCTAGCTTATTAACTGCATATACAATATCTTTTTCAAGAAGGTATATAAAAGGTCTAATCATTGTAACATTTGCACGAGACATATGTGCCTTTGGTTCGAAACAGTTAATTCTGCCCTCATAAATTAAAGACATCATGAATGTTTCGGCCACGTCATCTGCGTTGTGAGCGAGCGCAAGCTTTCCCCCGCCCAATGAATTGATTTTATCGTTAAGTGCGCCCCTGCGCATTTTAGCGCACAATGAGCATGGGTTTGTCTCTTGTCTGACGTCAAAAATAATCTCTCCAATGTCTGTATCGACAATATGAAGAGGTACAGACAGACTATCGCAGTGTTTTTTCATGTTCTCAAGTTCTTTTTCATCCAAGAATTTTCCAGGATTAATTGTTATAGCCTGGAGCATGAACTTTTCTGGAGAGAATATCCTATAATTTGCAAGAGCGGTGAGTAGGAGGATGGAATCTTTTCCACCAGATAATCCAACGAAGATGTTATCTCCATCTTGAATCATATCAAAATCCTGAATTGCTCTACGCATAGGACTTAAAACTTTTTGCATAATCTGTTTATCTGTCATGGGTATATTATAATACAAAGATTAATAAGATAAAAGAAAAACAAGGTCCCAATTTTATGGAACCCTGTTTCTTATTTAATTAATTGTTTAATTATGCTTTTCCTGCGCATCCGAGAACGTCTACAAGTTTATGTTTTACAACTTTCTTAACTGCTTCTCTTGCTGGCCCTAAGTATTGTCTTGGGTCGAAGTGAGATGGGTTAAGTGCCATATGTTCTCTAATAGCTGCTGTAACTGCAAGACGTAAGTCGCTATCAATGTTAATTTTACATACTGCCATAGTTGCAGCTTTTCTTAACATTTCTTCTGGTACACCTTGTGCTCCAGGAAGTGCTCCGCCATATGAGTTAACAATCTTTACTAAGTCTTGTGGTACAGAAGATGCTCCGTGTAATACGATAGGAAATCCTGGTAAACGTTTGGATACTTCTTCGAGAATGTCGAATCTAAGTCTTGGTTGTCCCTTGAACTTGAATGCACCGTGAGATGTGCCAATTGCGATTGCTAAGCTATCTACACCTGTCTTTTGTACGAATTCTTCAACTTGATCTGGATCTGTGTAGTTTGCATCTTTTGCATCTACTTTAACATCATCTTCGATTCCTGCAAGTTTACCAAGTTCTGCTTCAACTACAACGCCGTGGTCATGAGCATACTTAACAACTTCTTTTGTGATATTAATATTTTCTTGGAATGGATGTGCACTTGCATCAATCATAACAGAAGTGAAACCATTATCTACGCAGTCTTTACAAATTGCGAATGAATCACCATGATCTAAGTGAAGAGCAATTGGAAGACCAGATGTGATAACTGCAGCTTCAACCATCTTTGTTAGATATGTTGTGTTTGCATATTTTCTTGCACCTGCACTTACTTGAAGAATAAGTGGTGCATTTTCTTCTGTTGCTGCTTCAACGATACCTTGGATAATTTCCATGTTATTTACGTTGAATGCTCCGATTGCGTATCCGCCTTTATAGGCTTTTTCAAACATTTCAGTTGTTGTAACTAGTGGCATAATATGTGCTCCTTTGGTTAAATTTATTTCGCTAACAATTATAATTCACAATCAAAGTAAATACAAGCATTTCAAGGTATACACGAGTATAATTTTTAAAGTGGCGAAAAATAGATAAAGTTGACTATATTTTATAAAAATATGTATAATATTTAGGTACTCAAATAGGGGGTAGACATAATATATGAGTGAAGATTTAAGAAAAAAGACCCTAATTCTAGGTATTTTAGACATTGTAACATGGTTAATAGTTATGGGTGCTTGTGCATTTATGATTTTTGGTGCATATGCATTAATTAACATTGATGAGTTTGAAAGTGTTGGTGAAGCATTAGCTGGAGTATTTGCAATAGTAATCTTAACAGCCATGTTTATTCTTGCTGCAATTGTATTTGCAATTGTATCACTATTTGTTCTCGCATCTGGAATTATTAATTTAAAAAATGCTACAACGAAAAAGGAAAACGTTATTATAAATGGCTACAATATGTTTATAGCCGTTTTAAGTTTCATCTATTTTGTTGGATTAGTAATTGGATTCTTTGTTTCAGTAGCTGATTTAGCAGAAAAGCAAAATGCTATTGAAGCAGTACCAATGGTTTTCTGTCTAGTTCTTGCAGGTTTATTCATGGCAGGTGGAATACTTAAGATAAAAGCATTCAAGCAAGCAAAAGCAGAAAAAGCAAAATTAGATGCACAGCCAGTAGATGATGCAGAATATGAAATCGTTAGCGTAGGTGAAGTACAAACAGAGGAAGAACAAAAATAAGAGGGTATAGATATGAAAAAGGTTACAGGTAAAACTATTGTTTTAACAGGTGCAAACAGCGGTATTGGTTTAGAAACACTAAAATTACTCGCAGCAGAAGACAACAAGATACTTGCTGTTGATTTACGTACAGACAAGATTGAAGAATTTGACAAAGAAAAGGTTATCCCATTTGTATGTGATGTATCTAAAAAAGAAAACGTAGATTCAATCTTTGATAAGGCAACTGAAGTACTTGGATCTATTGACCTATTTATTGCTAACGCAGGTTTCCCATACTATGAGGTTATGGACTATGTAAGTTGGGAAAGAGTAGAGAACATTTTCAAGGTAAATGTATTCTCACCAATTTATTCATATCAAAAGTATGTTGAATACTTAAATGGTAAAGAAGGAAGATTTGCGATTACAGTATCTGCAATTGGCAAGATGGCAATTCCAGGATACACGCTATATAGTGCAAGTAAGTTTGCAATGCAAGGATTCCAACAAGGTATCAGACTTGAGATGCCAAAGAATGTTAAACTTACAACATTATATCCAATTGCAACAGATACAGGATTCTTCAAGAAAGCAGCTGAAGGAAGTGGAAAGGTTATTAGAGAGAAACCATTCCCAGTACAAAAACCAACACACGTTGCAAAGTGCTTCTACAAAGGATTAGCAAAGGGAAGAAAGTATGTAAATCCATCTAAGTTATTTACATTCTCAAGATTCTTAATGGCTATTTGTCCACCAGTACGTACAATTTATTGGAATATGGAATATGGCAAATTAGCAAGATATGAAGCTCAAAAGAAAGAAGCAGAAGCAAACAAATAATTATATATAATTAATATTGAATGGCGGAGCGTTTTTTAACGACTTCGCCTTTTTTATTTATTGTAAAATCATTATCTAAGAAAACTTTATATGGTGCTTGTTGTGCAATCATGACAGCAATGAATACAAGTATTACACCGATTGCTTCTTTAACGGATGCACTTTCATGTAAGATAATTGCTCCAGCAACTAATGCTACAACGGATTCTAGACTCATTATAAGCGTTGCTAAGGCTGGTGCAACCATTCTTTGGCCAATTGTTTGGCAAGAGTATGCAAAGCACGTAGAGAGGATTCCAACGTATAGGATAGGTCCAATACAATCTGCTACTTGAGATGGTGTAGGTATTTGGTTGGAAGCACACATCCAAATAATACCTATAATGCTTGCAGTGAAGAATTGAATGAATGTGATTTTAAGTGGATCTACATCATCAAAAATATCAAGAAGCAAGATATGGCAGCTAAAGAGGAGTGCGCACATAAGTGTTATAGCATCTCCCATTGTTACTGTCATATCATTAGATATGCTCATCAAAGCAAAACCTAAAATAGCAACTGGTATTGCAATCCATCCAAGAGCAGGTGTTCTACGGCTAATAAGCAAACCTATTATTGGAACAAATGCAACATAGAGTGCTGTAATAAAACCAGATTTTCCTGCAGTAGTTGTTTCTAATCCGATTTGTTGAGTGGTGGTTGCAAAGAAAACACAAAAGCCACAAATGATTCCACCTATTATTGTTGCCTTATTAAACTTTTTAATAGGCTTGTTTAATTTATGTTTTATAAGGTCTGAAAGAACTATAACGATAAATAAAACGCAAGTTCCTATTGATATTCTTATTGCATTATATGCAACAGATGTTAAAAAGTTAGATGCAATACGTTGAGCAACAAAAGAAGTTCCCCATAAGAATGCGGCTATAAATAGTATTAAAGAACCTAAAAGGGAACGATTGCTTTTCATTTATTCTAAATAATTAGTTTTCCACGAATCTATTTGTTCCTTTGTGATGCCATACACATCTAAAAGGAAATCATCTATTGTTTGATATTTTTCAAAAATTGCATTATATGCACTATCAATTAGGCTTTGTGCAACGCCCATTGCAAAGTATGCAAATTCTTTTTTGCCTTTAGACATAGGAAGAAGGGATACCTTAAACTTAGTGCGTTTAATCCAATCTTTTCTTGTCTCATTAGAGAGAAGGTATTGCTCAACAATTTGGTCATGGTTTCTACCAAGAGCAAGTTCAACAAGCATAGCGCCAACACCTGTTCTATCTTTACCAGCAGTGCAATGGAATGCAAAATTTTTATTTTCGTTCATACATTTAAAGATTGGAGAATATGCTTGAGTAGCATAAGGAAGGAAAGCATACATTCTATGCATAAGTGGAATTAGGCTTTCAACTTCTTTTGTGGACATAAAGAACAAAGCGTTTTGTTTTTTCTTTGTTGGGACTAAATTGCCAAACTCTCCATCTGAAAATGCAGATGCATGAATATATTCAACATTATTTGGGACATCATCTTTAACTTCTTCTAATTCATAAATAGAGCGGAGGTCTATGATAGCATCTATATTCATACTAGATATCAAGTCCCTATCTGCTTGAGTGCGTGGTTCAAAGATAGCGGTTCTGTAAATACGTCCGCTTTTAATTTTCTTTCCATCTTGAGTCTCAAGACCACCTAAATCTCTAAAATTTAGAAGAGTTAATTTGTCATCCTTATATTTTGTCATAACAAAATTATAATTGGTGGACTTGTTATAAAACAACAAAATAATAAAAATATTTGAAAATAAAAAGGAGGCAATGTATAATACATATTACTTGGGGGCATAGCTCATCTGGTAGAGCGTTTGAATGGCATTCAAAAGGTGGCGAGTTCGACCCTCGCTGTCTCCACCAAAAAAAATCCGTGAGCAATCGCCCACGGACATTTTTTATTTTATAAACTCTTATTGTTGTTCTTCAGTTGTCTCTTCTTCTACAACCGCTTCTTCTTCTTTTTCAGCTTCTTGTGCTTTTAGAAGTGAATCACGCAATCTATTCGAATCTTTTCTTACAAAGTAAGCAGGGATTAATGCTAAGACTGCAATAATAGATGCAGCAAGGAACATACTATATGGTGGTTTGAAACCAGCATCTCCTGTATCTGTATTGTTGAGACCAAGAATTAGAGTAACCAATGGTCCAATAATCATAGGAATTAAAACGCTGAAACACATACGAACACCTTGGAATCTTCCTTCGTATCCCTTTGGGATATAATCTTGGAATGAGGACATTAATATACCACTTAATCCAAGCAAACTACCAAGCATAAAGATACCTATAATACAAACTATGGACAACCAAAGTGTATAATTCATTTCATTCAATGATCCCATGAACTTCAATAAGTACATTAGTAAGGTTCCAATAATTGAAACTACCAACATAGGATATATTATATGCTTTCTTCCGAACTTATCACTCAAGAATCCAGTTAAACCAGTGATAGCTGCCGCGCCAAGAATGATAACTGCAAGAGGAATAAAGTAGTCTACAACTCCTAAAGTGTTTTGTACAAAGTTAATAATGTATGAGAAGAATGTCTGTTGAGATATTCCCAAAAGTGCAAAAGTAGTTAAGCATACATAAAGCATTTTATTATCTTTAGCAACACTTGGTCTAAATCCATAAAAAGTTTCCTTTAAGAAATTTGGATTTGTATTCTTAATAATATTTGGGCTATCCTTCATCAAGAATATAGCCACAACACCCGAAACCATAGGTATTGCACCTAAGACTACGAAGAATAACCAGTTGCTAGTTGCATTTGCTTTATATAGATTGCCAAGACCAATAAAGACGATTATGGTTGCAAAAACAGGCATTAGAGCAAGAACAGTATTTATTCTTCCTCTGTTTGTTGTGTCTGTTACGTCTGTAACCCAAGTATTAAATGCAGCATCATTAGCAGTGGATCCTGCAAAAGTCATTACACAGTCAAAAATAATTAACATTGCTGCAACACCTGCAACTTGACCTACACCAGCCTTCATAGGTATTGCGGCAAATAGCATAATTGTTGCACCCCATCCAATATAGCCATATGCTACGAAAGGTTTTCTCTTTCCAGTTTTGTCACACCATCCACCAGCAAATATGGTTGTTACTGTTGCTGTTATTGCAGACAACCAAACCATTAATGTGGTTACCAAGTATGATAAATCTGTTCTACTGGAGTTTGCAAAAATATCTTGGGCGAATGTAGCGAAATACATATTCTCAACAACCCAAGCAATTTGACCTACTAATCCAAAAGCTATGGCTGATATCCAAATTCTAGCACCTAATGGAGTTGCTTTTTTTATGCTAATATCTTGTTCCATAATTTCTCCCAAAACATATATATTTATATATATCTAGATTATTTTATTAAAGACCAAATGTCAATATTCAGGTTTGTAAAGAAGCAATGAATTTGCTCAAACATTTTTATATATTTAAAAATGATTTTCGTTGTGATATAATAAATTTTAACAGCATATGGAGGATTATTATGGACAAAAAGATTGCAGTTGTTGGAATGGGACAAGGCGGAATGGTTGCAGCAATTAAACTTGCAGGTGCAGGATATAATGTAACTGTTTTTGAAAGAAATGAAGAGGGTAGCGTTGGATATCCTTGGCGTGATGATATAACAGCAGCAGTTTTTGAGGACTGTGGATTACCATTTCCAGACAAAGATGTATATGTCCAAAAAGCAAATTGGGTATTTGTTTCTCCAGATGAAAAAGGCGCATTAAGAGTTCCACAATTTCTTCCTTTAGTTGAAATTTCACCAAATAGACAAAAGTTATCTCAATATTTTGCAGATCTTGCAACAAAAGCAGGCGCAGCTATTAAATATGGCATAGCCATAGATAAGTTAGTAATTGAGAATGAAAGAGTAGTTGGTATAGAGACAAAAGATGGTAAAGAGTTATTTGATTTGGTTATAGATGCAACTGGAATGTATTCAAAATTGAGAGGACAACTTCCAGAAAAATACTGTGTACAAAAGACTCCATCCGATTATGATACTATGTTTGCATATCGTGCATTCTTTGAAAAGACAGAAGGAACTGAAACATTCTTAAGTGATGTAAGCAATACTATGATTTTAAGACATATGGATACAGATGGCATTGGTTGGTGTAACCTAAATGAAGAGGGAAAGGTTGATGTTCTTTTGTGTAATATTTCAAGACCATTTACAGATGAAGAGATTCAAGAGCGCTTGGCAGATTTAAGAGCCATGAATCCTATTTTAAGTGAAAATAAGATTTATGATAGAAAGGTTCCTTTAAGTGTTAGATCCAGTATTGCAACACCAGTTGCAGATGGATATGTTGCATTAGGAGATTCAGCTTTCATGACAATTCCAATTATGGGAAGTGGTATTGAATCTGGAATGCACGGAGCTGCATTTTTTGCAGACTATGTAATTGAAAATGAAATCATAGATTTCACCGCAGCAAATATGTGGGGATTCTATGTAAAATATTTTGCAAAATATGGTAAGGGATTTGCTCTTTTAGATATCGTACGTCGTCATGCTTTAAGATTCAAAGCAAAGTATATCAATTGGGCACTAAGTGGAAAATTTGTAACAGATGATACTTTAAAATATATTATGCTAACTCCAGAGGACGAGAGACGTCCAAAATATAAATTTGGTATGTTCTCAGCAATTCTTTGGAAACTTATCTTCTATCCATCATTTTTGAATACTATTTTAAGAATGGCATTTGAGGGTATACATGCAATGAATGTGGCCTCTAAAATTCCAAAAAAGTATTCCTTTGAAAAAATGGCGAAGTGGAGCACAAAATATAATCATCTTATTGAAAAGTGTGAAGCAAAAGCCGAAAAAAGAGCCAAAAACAAGTAGTAATATTAAAAATATTTTACTATTTGTTTACCCTATGGTAGAATTTTACCATTAAGGGCGGGTTATTCATGATTAAATTTAGAATAACGGATGATGAATTTAAACAGTATACAGAAGACTTTTCTGTAAGCGAATTCAAACCACTAGATGCGGTTGAATTTTATTCGCCTAAGGAAATTCCAACTCCGCCTCAAGAAAATTTAAGTATTCAAGAAGACAGTGGTAATTTTGGTCAACAACAATATGATCAAAGAACCAGTGATTTCCATCAAGATATCAATAGAAACACATCAGAAAATAATCAAAGTGAAATAAGCAGTAACAATAGTGCTTCATCTAATAGTAGTGGCACAGGTTCAGAATCTGGTGGAGCCTCATCTTCATCAGGTGGTGGTACATCTACATCTGGTGGGGCAAATGTTACAGGCGGTGAAAGTCTTTCCGCAGCATCTTCATCAACTGCTGCAGCATCTGGAGCAAGTGCTTCTGCTGCATCTGGTGCAACAGCAACTGCGGCTTCTATTGCTGGATCTGTTACAGTTGTTGCAGCTGCAATTGTTGCAATTGTTGTAGTAGCAGCAAATATTATTAAAGCCGCACCTACAGTTATAATGCAAGCTTTCTTCGCTGGTACAAACTATGTTTCATTTGAAATGAGTATTCAAAATCTAGATCCAGAAGTACAATATGTTTTAACTGTTACAAATCCTAGTTTTGAATATACAACAGAGCTAAAATTTGAGGACAAAACGCCCGAAGGGAATGTGTCTGAATTAATGGAGGATTCGGATTCACACGATGTACAATTATTAGCAGATGGTACATTAACTGGATTAGTTACAGGTTTGACTCCTAACAGAACATACAAAATACAAATTTTATCTGTAGAAAAGGAATTAGGTGGTTTTTCTGCGCCTCATTATACTTACGAATTCACAACATCTAAAGAAAAGAAACCAGATGCAGTATCTGCATTTGAATCGGCTATAGATTATAATGGCAAACAATTTAATTTAAATTACAGCATCTTTATTTCAGATGCATATAAGACAGGTTCTAACACACATGTAGATTTCTATGTTGGCGATAGTTTAATTAAGACAGATTCAAATATTGATAAGAAAGGTTATATCAAAGGAACATTAAGTAATCTTCGTGACAAGACTACAGTTATAGGTGTAATTAAAACCACATACTACGGTGAAGAAATAGAACTAGATAGAATAGAATATAACATAGTTTATCCACCTGAAATTATTACTGCTGATGCATTTATGGCAACATATGATTTCTCATACGAGAGTTCAATTGGAACAAATGATGAATGTTATCAATATGTATATGCAATAAATACGAGCTTTGAC
>Ga0256405_10008635_pt1 | contig 14450 bp, 12 predicted proteins | sample RumenRJG_02DNA_FD_189096 | JGI IMG/M metagenome (GOLD analysis project Ga0256405, IMG submission 189096) | Bovine rumen microbial communities from Lethbridge, Alberta, Canada - RJG_02 | ecosystem: Host-associated > Mammals > Digestive system > Stomach > Rumen | place: Canada: Alberta...
AACAAATATAGAGTATGAGGAAGATTCTGCAGTAGAGTCTGAAGAATAAATAGAAATCCCCAACTCTAACTTAAGTTGGGGATTTTGACTTAACCCATAGTTACAGAAATTTGTTCAAAATATGGGATGGTTACAGTAGCCTCACAACGGCAGAAAAAAGCATTGAAATCCACATGAAAGAAGAGCCCCGGCTTACGCTCGGAGCTCTTCTGGTATATTAGACGACAGACAGATTATTTCTTCTGTTTTCTGACTCTGCCTTCCATTACCGCTGCTTCATTATAAGGAGCCACGGAATCACGTTCAATAAGGTCAGGAATAAACTTCAGATCCTCACGGGTAAACTCAATGATTTCGTGAAGATCAAATTTCTTCTCATATCCCTTATTGCTTTCCTTTTCCTTACGTTCCTCATATTCTTCGCGTTCTCTGGTGTACAGAACGTTAAGGGCAAGCTTTGCCGCTGTTTCACCCACTTCCTCTATAGGATAACGGACAGTGGTGAGCTTAGGCTTAATGAAGTTGGTAATCAGATTGTTATCGAAACCGATGGCGCTCACTTCCTCAGGAACACTGATATTGTTCTCTGCAAGAGCACTCACTGCACCTACGGCCATGGCATCGTTATAAGCCACGAATGCGGTGAAACCTACGTCCCTCATAAGAAGAGACTCAATTGCGTTGTGACCGCCGTTTTCATCAGGAAATGCCAGACTTACCAGATCTTCATCATATTCGATACCTGCGTTGCTGAGTGCTCTGCGGTAACCGTCCATACGATCCTTGGCATCCTGATTGTTAACTTCGTCTGAGGCTATATAGGCTATACGCTTATGCCCCTGTTTTATCAGATGATTAACGGCTGTTTCCATGCCGGAGCTGATGTCAACCCAGACGCATCTGTCCTCGAGAGTCGGTACAAGACGGTTAACAAATACGATAGGCACATCGGAACGGGCAATTTCAATAAGTTCCTGATCGCTTAAGGCCTTGGAATGCACTACGAGAGCATCACAACGTCTTAAAAGGAGTGCTTCAATACTGTTCTTTTCACGATCATGTTCGTGTTTGCCTGACATTACGATTACAAACTTGTTAGCAGGCAGAATGACGTTTTCAATACCGCGCATCATCTGGGCAAAGAACGGACCGCCACAGAGGTCGCCAACCAGAACGCCGATGCAGTTTGATTTCTTGTTCACCAATGCCTGCGCAAAACTGTTCGGCTGGAAATTAAGATCTTCCATGGCCTTCATTACGGCTTCAACCTTGTCGGGAGAAACCTTGGAAGACTTGTTTATAACTCTTGATACTGTTGATATGGACACGTTTGCTAAACGGGAAACATCTTTTATTGTAGCCATATACCACCTAAAAAGTAATATGCTTATTATTTAATTAGTAATTACAACCGCCATTATACTACTACGATTATGGTAAAAAGTTAACGAAATGCGACAATTATTGCGAGTATCATTCTATAAATAACCAAAATCCTTACAGTTTGTTTACTTTTTAATAAAAAATTAAAACAAAGTGTACAAATTATGCAATGTTATCTTATTAACTTTATTTTTAAAAATATTTCAAATATAAAAATAATTCGCAGTAATCTCTGCATCATACAGCTTAAATACCGCTGATTTTTCATTAAACGTATCGTATTTCAGGCTTATTCTTAAACGTTCCGACGGGTAAAATCTCACATATTTTCCAAAAGCCGATCATCCGTCGGATTCCTTCTTCGTTTTTCCTCAGCATAAGAAAGCGACTGAGGAACTCAGTCCACAGTCGCAGCTGCGGGGAGGGTATCATCCCTGCAACGGAAAACTGCTCTAGTAACAGTTTTCCTTCTCATTTTCGTAAATGAAAACAGGTTCCTTCACGCCCAGAAGATACTGATACATGTAGTCATAGAAAACCACCTTCTGAACATAGTTTCTGGTTTCATTAAACGGAATATTCTCCACGTATGTCGCAAGATCCCTGCACACACCGTCGGTACTCTGCCATCTTATGGCCCTTCTAGGACCTGCATTGTAGCCTGCGGAGGTGAATATGCGGTTTCCGCCGAAGTCACTCATGAGATCCTTGAGATATGCAGTACCGAGCACCACATTAACCTCAGGTCGCAGAAGATCCATCGGTTTGCTGTAGTCAACCCCGTATTTTCTGCTCACTATCTTGGCCGTTTCGGGCATAATCTGCATAAGTCCCATCGCGCCTACCGGAGACTTTGCTTTTGGATTCATCATGCTTTCCTGACGGGTTATGCCGTACATGAATGAAAGAGAGACATTGCGGGCATCGGACTGTGCGTGATAAAGATCCCTGTAGGTAACCGGGAATCTCAATGAAAGCACGTCCCAATCCTGCTTGTAAATAGGCTCCCACAGGGCAAGTTCATAATGCCCGCGTTCCAACTCAGCCTTGGCAATATACCGTGCGTCCTCAACGCTTGCCTGATTCATGAGTTCCTTCCATTCGGTCCTTAGGCCTTTGCTGTCACCGAGGAACTCATACTCGGCAAAACGCTGATATGCCGGGTACTTAACCATGAACCCGGCTCTCTGTCTGTCATTCAGTGCGGGAACAGACACCTCGTTCACCGAATAAGGAACGCCAACCCTGTCGGCCGCGAGATAACCGTAAAAGCTTCGCTGCATGGCCAGATCCCTCATGACGGCGTCAGATTCTGCCTTTCTGCCAAGCTTTTCCAGAGCAACGGCATGCCAGTAACGATAATTGTCCTCTCGACGGCTTTCAGCAGAAAGACGGTTCAGATACTTTTCCACGCTGATGAAGTCACCGTTCCAGATTGCAAGACGAATGCGCTGCTTGAACATGTCCTCGTCACCAAGCTTAGGCAGTTCAGCGTCAACGAAATCAAACGGAATGTCATATCTCTCAAAAAGAAGGGATATGAGAATGGCCTTCTTAATTTTACTGACGTCGTTCTCTGAAGGATGATACTTTTCAATAAATGACTTAAGCTCGCTCAGTGCATCGCGCGGTTCCACCCTGCCGTATCTTCTGAATACGGATACCGCGGATGCAGTATCCGATACCGGGATGGCCCCGTAACCTGCCGGATTGTCATAATATTTGGCAAGATACTTAAGCGTTGCGGAGTATTCCTTGGAATTCTTCAGCATTGCGGCCGCTGCACGATAGATACCCTGCTTGTTCCTTGTCCAGTACGACTCGCGAACACGGGCATATATGTCGGATGGTTTGAGATCACCTCCGGCAGACAGCACGGAAGCAAGCCCCATGCATGTTGCATTGAGAGGCACAGCATCGGCAAACTTCTTTCTGATGAAGGAAACCGCATCAGGCCTGTCACCGGTCTTATATTTGGCCTTAAACCACAGGCAGCGGAGATCCTCACTCTGAGGAATCGTAGGAGACACCTTAAGGATGCCGGCATAATCATTCTCCTTGTCAAACCTGTACATATAGTGGCTCTTCAGTCTTGCGGACAGAATTTCATGCCTGTCGGAACGGATGAATGACAGCACGTCGGAGAGTTTGGCATCTGGTCTTCTGAGCATCAGATACTCTATGTTTACGGCCAGAGGATACCCTGCAAGATCGCTGTTAAGAATTCTTTCGACCTCGTCATATCTGCCGGCGGCATATTCATCAAGGGAAAGAACATAGCTGTCTCTTTCCTTTCTGAATCTGTCATAATCATGGATTTCAGCTTCCGGAATTACGGCAGCAGGTCTCATGGACACATCCATTCTGGCGGTATTTTCTTCGAATGAAGGAGGAATGTCGGCTCGCGCACAGGAACACAGAACAGCAGACTGCAGCACGGCGGCAAGAGTCAGAGTAGCGGCTTTAACGTATTTCTTCTGTTTGATCATATATCTTTAAATCGCCCGGTATCAGCAAATCAGATAAACAAATGAAAATTTAATGGAAATTATTATCCGTAAAAACGGAGATTTCTTCCGTACGGCAGCGGATAAATGTTCCTTTTTCCAAATCATACGGATATTAACAATTCTTTTCAACGATGCGGCTCAAACTGTATGCAATAAGACACATAAATTTGATACTGACATTTTAAGTTTTCTCAAAAGACACTGAAAAGAATGTTTTTTATCAATGCAGTTACCCTAAATTATAACAACTTTGAGCCAAAACCCAACTGTTATTTTCAAGTTTTTTCAACCCCCAAAATACGGATATTTTTTGGTGATTTTCCTATATTTTTAATAGTCCGCAAAATTCCAAGATATTGATTTATTAATATTTTTTAAATACTTAAATCATAGTTATGTATACACCCTAATTTGTCAGACATTTTTTTAAACGCAAGACGTGATAAATGTCCGTAAATCAGGCCAAAACCGACGCTTCCAACCGTAAAAAACAGAACAACGCAAGTACCGACCTCACAAAGCTTATGCTGATTATGATGAACGGTTCTTCATCAGAAAAACAGCCGGTACATCCGATACATTATCAAAACATACCGAACCTAAATCTCATGGCACGTCAGCATACGCCGGTAACCGAGGAACGAACAAACGGTACTGAATACGCAACATCTTTTCATGAATACAAAAAAAGAATGCCGTCCACAGGACGGCACACGTAGAATTAAATTATTCGGACGGTCAGAGATCCGTAGGCACCTGCCAGCATATAGGCTTCTTGCCGTGAGCAACAAGATACTCGTTGCATTTCAAAAAATGATTGCATCCAAAAAAACCGCGATACGCACTTAAAGGGCTGGGATGAGCACTGGTGAGTACCAGGTGTCTGCTCTGATCCACGCAGCGACACTTCTTCTGTGCATGCGAACCCCAGAGCATAAATACGGTATGTTCGGTATGCTCGTTAATCTTTTCTATAACCACGTCAGTGAATCTGTCCCAACCGATTTTACCGTGACTCTGCGGCTGTCCCTCTTCAACGGTAAGGGTATTGTTGAGCATGAACACCCCCTGTCGTGCCCAGCTTTCCAGATAGCCGTGTTCGGGGATCGTGAAGCTGTCACCGTATTCGTTCTTCAGCTCCTGATAGATGTTTCTGAGAGACGGAGGTATCTCAACCTCAGGTCTGACGGAAAAGCAGAGACCGTGAGCCTGATATGGTCCGTGATAAGGATCCTGACCAATTATTACCACCCTCAGATCCTCCAGCGCCGTATATTTAAAGGCGTTAAACACGTCAGCACGCGGCGGATACACGTTTACGCCGGAAAGACGACGCTCCTCCACGTAGCTCATTATATTCTTAAAATAGTCCTTTTCCTTTTCGGGACCGATAACGTCATGCCATGAAGTCATTGACTCACCACCTTTAAAAACTGTCTGCGGAGATGCACTGCACCTGCTTAAAACACCTTACGAAACGGTAAATGAATATAACATCAAAGCTACGCTTAGGCAACAACGCTCACCCCAGTAATGCCTCACCTTTAGTGAAAACATTTTCACGGATTTGCGTACTACTTCTTATACAGAAAACGAGAATAATTCTATAATGATTAGACTGTAATACGATATTTAATCTTTTATATATTAACTTTTTATAAGTTAAGCAATAAAAAACAAATTACAGGACGGAATTTTTTGGGCTTTTACGTACACGGGAAGACACGGCAGCATAATCTGCCCGCATGCTTTGTTGAAGCTTACGGAAAACTCCGCACGGAAGAAAGGATTCAGTCAAAGTAAATGAATCAGCCGGGCCTCCGGCCTGAGTCTGATAATTATAAAGAGAAAAATGAAATGGCTACAAGGAATAATAACGACACTCCGATCATGCAGAGTCTGTATCAGAAGCTCAGAGAGGAAAAACTCCTCGAGCCCAAAGAAGAGCACAGGCTTGCGGAAACCATCAAAAACAGCAACAGGAACATCTGCAGTTTTATAGCTGAGGCCATTTTTATAGTCAAATTCATTCTGGACAAATATGACGCCGCACTCTCAGTCGATGAAAAAGATGACGGCAAGCTGTTTATTGAAAAACTTGTCATAGGCTTCACGGATACCACACCTGTTGCGACGGGTGGCAAGCGAACCAGAAAAAGCGCAGGATCCGATCTGGAAAACGAATCCGACGCTCCGGAAATCATTCTGCCCGGAAACGAGCTCTTGGAAACTGCACCGCTGAAATTTGCAGAGCTCAAGGATCTTTACAGTCGAACGGTCAGATCCATCCGGACTCTGGGCAAGCAGCATGAAACCACGACAGAACTGCAGAAGAGTCTTCGGGATCTAATCAGCACCTTTATATTCACTCCTGCCCTGTTCAACGAAATAATTGAGCACATCAACCTGCAGTTCTCACGCGTAAGGGAAATCTGCAGATGCTTTAAGGAAATACTCATTGACGATCTGAACACGGGTATCCGGAACTTCAAATCCATGAACCTTCAGGCTCATGGTAAAGGAGGATTGGCCTCGAAGGAAACACTTTACTGGATTGAGTCTCTCGATGTTCTGCCCGATAAGGCCCTGAACAGACTGAAAAAGGATCCGGAAAAGGAGTTAGCCGTAAAAACAGCCCTTCACAAGCTGAAGCAGCTTGAAAGATTCACGTTCCACGACATCGGAGAAATCATCAACATATACAACAACATCAAAAAGGAATTCGCGAAGGGCATCGAGGCCCGTAACATCATGATAAGATCCAACATCAGGCTTGTCATGTACGAGGCCAGGAAGTTCAACAAGGACGACGATACCTTCAATGATCTGACTCAGTACGGAATTCTCGGTCTTATCAGAGCCATTGAAAAGTTTGACTACACCATGGGGTTCAAGCTCTCAACCTATGCCACCTGCTGGATCAGGCAATACATGAACAGAGCGTTGAACAATGACTTCAAATCCATAAGACTGCCTGCCAACAAGGAAGAAAAAATAAAGAAGATTAAACGCTTCAGCATTGATTTCTACAAGAAAAACGGCAGAGATCCAAAAAACAGTGAAATTTCAGAGGCAATAAAGATCCCGGTAGCCGAGGTGGCCAAGCTGAAGTTCTATTCCATACCGACGGTCTCACTCAATGAGTCGGTAAACCACGAAAACGGTGACGATCTTTTTATAGAAAACGTCTACCACGTGGAAGATCAGGACACACCTCAGGACAATGCAGAAGCCATGGGCATGAACGAAAGCATCATGGAGGCACTCAAGATTCTTCCGCATCAGGAATGTGACGTGCTGAAACGCAGATTCGGACTCGGTTCCTTTGATCCACAGACGCTTGAGGAGATAGCAAAGCTTTACGGCGTCAAGGCGGAAAGAATCAGACAGATTGAGGAACAGGCGCTGCGACGCCTTAAGACCAATTCCAAATTTGATTTTCTTAAAGACTGGGTCGGCAGCACAAAATAATTAATTCTTTAAGTCCTAAGGAAGATATAATGACTAACCGTTATATCTTCTTTTTTTGGAATAAGCAGTACAAGCATTATCTTTACCGGCAAATGCATAACCCAGGGAATGAGCTTCTCTGGCATATCTCACATTTAACTTAACACGTTACGGCCATGAATATTGTTGATAATCTTTTCAGGAAACAGAAGCCAGTTCTGTCAAAACTTGAAAACTTCGGTTTTAAAAAACAGGGCGGAGTTTACGTCTTATCCAGATTTTTCATGAACGGCGACTTCCGCACCGACATAACCGTTACCCCCGGAGGTTCCGTGACGGCCAGGGTTACCGATACGGCCACCGATGAAGAATACCTGCCGCTTAACGTGGAATCATATACCGGAGAATTCGTGGGAAAAATCAGGACGGAATTCTCCCTCATCCTCGAAGACATCCGCACCTGCTGTTTCACGGAAAAAACCTTCATATCGGATCAGGCCAACAGAATGACCGACATCATTCTTGAAAAATACGGAGAATCACCTGACCATCCCTTTAAAAAGGAACCGGACTACGGGGTATTCCGTTATCCTGATAACCGTAAGTGGTATGCCCTGATAATGAACATCCGTAAAAATCTTCTGACAGGGAAAAAACATCCGCCGGCACCGAATGATGAGACGGTGGAAATAGTCAATCTCAAGGTAAAGGAAGAAAAACTTGACGATCTGCTGAAGGTTCCTGGAATATACCCGGCATACCATATGAAAAAAACCAGCTGGATAAGCATCACTCTCGACGGAAGCGTGAATGACGGACTCTTAACCGAACTCATTGACGAAAGCCGAACCTTTGCCGTTAACGGCGAAAAGTCCGTAAAACGTGCATCAAAAGACAAAACCGACCTGACTTCGCGAGCCCCGGTCACATGGATCATTCCGGCAAATCCAAAATACTTTGACATTGATGAAGCCTTTGAAAAAAGCCGCGAAATTCACTGGAAACAGAGTTCAAACGTACTCCCAGGAGACCTGATTTACATGTATGTGGCATCGCCGGTATCTGCCGTAAGATACAAATGTCTGGTAACCGATTCGGACATTCCCCACAGCCATAACGGCAGACATGTTACCATCCGTAAACTCATGAAAATCAGACTGCTTAGAACGTATCCCGAAGATTTCTGCACGATTAAAAAACTAAGGAAATTGGGAATCACTGCTGTTCGCGGACCTCGTTCCGTCACTGAAAGTTTTCTTAACGAAATGGAAAAGGAATAAACCCCCTCAAAATCCGTCCCAAATGAAAAGCCCGCCTATAGGCGGGCTTTTATGTCAGTGAAAAGTCTTTACCTGACTCATCACTTAGGGAATATCAGCATTATTCCCATTCAATGGTTGCAGGAGGCTTGCCTGACACATCGTAAACCACGCGGCTGATGCCGTTGATTTCATTGATGATGCGGTTGGAAACACGACCGAGCAGATCGTAAGGAAGTTCAGCCCAATGAGCGGTCATGAAGTCAATGGTCTGTACGGCACGCAGTGAAACAACGTAGTCATAGCGGCGACCGTCGCCCATGACACCTACAGACTTAACCGGCAGGAACACAACGAATGCCTGAGAAACCTTGTGATACCATTCAGCCTTGTAGAGTTCTTCAATGAAGATGGCATCAGCACGGCGTAAAAGATCGCAGTATTCCTTCTTTACTTCGCCAAGGACACGTACGCCGAGTCCAGGACCTGGGAACGGATGACGATAAAGCATTTCATAAGGAAGGCCGAGTGCAAGACCAATCTTTCTTACTTCATCCTTGAACAGTTCTCTTAAAGGTTCAACGAGGCTGAACTTGAGATCTGGAGGAAGACCGCCCACATTGTGGTGAGACTTGATAACCTGAGCCTTACCTGTCTTGGCAGCTGCTGATTCAATTACGTCAGGATAGATGGTACCCTGTGCAAGGAAGGTAACGTCGGTAAGCTTTCTGGCTTCATCAGCGAACACGTCAATGAATGCCTTACCGATGGCCTTACGCTTGGCTTCAGGATCGCTTACGCCCTTGAGCACTGAAAGGAAACGGTCTTCTGCATCAACGTATACAATGTTAAGACCGAATTTGTCACCAAACATTTCCTTAACCTGTGCACCTTCGTTTAAACGTAAGAGACCGTTGTCAACGAATACGCAGGTAAGCTTGTCACCGATTGCCCTGTGCAGAAGAAGTGCGGTTACAGATGAATCCACACCGCCTGAAAGACCGAGCATAACCTTGTTGTCACCAACGGTTTCCCTGATTCTTGCAATAGCATCTTCGATGATTGCTTCAGGAGACCACAGGCAGTTAAGCTTACAGATCTTCTTAACGAAATTTTCGAGCATTACTGCACCACTCTTGGTATGGGTCACTTCAGGGTGGAACTGTACGCCATAGAAATTACGCTTCGGATCGTAAATGGCAGCATACGGACAGCTTGGGGTTGATGCGGTAACTTCAAATCCTTCAGGGATGGCGTCTACCTTATCACCATGGCTCATCCATACTTCAAGCTGCTTTCTGCCGTTTTCGGTCTTATCACAGATACCGTCAAACAGCGGATTATTGTCGTTGAGGAGATCAACAGCGGCATAACCGTATTCGCGCATGTTTGAACACTGAACGCTGCCACCCAGCTGTGCGGACATGGTCTGAAGACCATAGCAGATACCGAGTACAGGCACACCGGCTTCAAACACATATTCAGGAGCTCTAGGAGAACCTTCATCGTTTACTGAGCACGGACCGCCGGAAAGAATGATGCCGTCTGGATTGAATTCCTTAATCTGTTCGGCAGTCACGTCGTTAGCCCACAGCTCACAGTAAACACCGATTTCACGCACACGGCGGGCAATCAGCTGAGTAACCTGGGAACCAAAATCCAAAATCAGGATTTTTTCATTGTGGATATTTTTTTCCATAATAAATAAATTTCCTAAATAAAAAGCCGGACTGACAGTCCGGTCCGGCCTTGTGTGATTACAAATTAAATTCTGTAGTTAGGTGCTTCCTTGGTGATGGTAACATCGTGAACATGAGATTCCTTAATACCAGCACCGGTGATACGTACGAACTTAGCCTTGGTACGCATGTCATCAATGGTTGCACAACCGGTAAGACCCATTGCGGAACGGAGGCCGCCCATCTGCTGATGAACGATGTGCTTCAAAAGTCCCTTATATGGAACACGAGCTTCAATACCTTCCGGAACGAGCTTATCTGCAGCGTTGTCAGACTGGAAGTATCTGTCGGCACTGCCCTTTGACATTGCACCGAGAGAGCCCATGCCACGGTATGACTTGAATGATCTGCCGCCGAAGAGTTCAACTTCGCCCGGAGCTTCTTCGGTACCTGCAAACATTGAACCTACCATTACGAGGTTTGCACCTGCGGCGATTGCCTTGGCAATATCACCTGAGAATCTGATACCGCCGTCGGCGATAACCTTGATGTCGGTGCCCTTTAATGCTTCAACAGCATTGGAAACGGCAGTAATCTGAGGCACACCGCAACCGGTTACGATACGGGTGGTACAGATAGAACCAGGGCCGATACCTACCTTAACGGTGCTTGCGCCTGCTTCAGCAACGGCTAAGGCCCCTTCAGCAGTAGCCACGTTACCGGCAACGATGTCAATGTTAGGATAAGCTTCACGGGTAGCCTTGATACGATCAAGAACGCCCTGTGAGTGACCGTGTGATGAATCGATTAAGAGAACGTCAACACCTGCTTCAACGAGAGCCTTAACACGTTCCTCGTTACCAGCACCGGCACCTACGGCAGCACCGCAACGTAAACGTCCGAGCGCATCCTTACATGCGTTAGGCTTGCTTTCAGCCTTCTGGAAATCCTTAACGGTAATCATGCCCTTTAACTTGAAGTTTGCATCAGTTACCAGAACCTTTTCAATACGGTTCTTCTGCATTAAGGACTGAACAACTTCTCTTGATTCGTTTTCGTGGCAGGTTACGAGACGATCCTTAGGAGTCATGATTTCGTATACTCTCTTGTTGAGATCTGTAACGAATCTCACATCACGACCGGTGATGATACCCAAAAGGTCACCTTCGTCGTCAACTACAGGATAACCTGCAAAGCCGTTCTTATGAGTTAATGCCACGATTTCAGCAAGTGTGGTTTCTGGATGTACGGTTATAGGATCAACAACCACGCCGCTTTCAAACTTCTTTACGCGACGTACTTCATCCGCCTGCTTTTCAATTGACATGTTTTTGTGAATGAAACCCAGACCGCCTTCCTGAGCAAGAGCAATTGCAAGATTTGACTCGGTAACGGTATCCATGGCTGCTGAAACCATAGGAATGTTAAGAGTGATATTGGCGGTTAATTTTGTACGTAAATCTGCGGTATTAGGCAGAACGGTTGAATGAGACGGAACTAAAAGGACATCATCAAATGTTAATGCTTCTTCAACGATTCTAAGCATGTGGCAAAACCTCACATCAAATAAATTAATGGGTAATTTTGCGTTGATATTATAGGCATTTAGGTGTCAAAGGTAAAGAAAAATTTATCATAAATCACACTTTTTATTAAAAAATCTATAATTAGCGGTCATGCAACTACCTTTTCAAGGAAAAACAAATACTCACCATGCGAATCTACATGAAAAAACCTGTTCATGACAGGACCGGTCACTGAACGCACCTTTGCCTGCGCACATAACCGATTTTCCCTGCGAAAAAATGTCTGCAGAAACAGGAACAATGACCGACAGACAAAAGGACGGAATCACATCAGCATATAATCTTATCAATGTAATATATGATAAAATATTACAATCCGTTTCCCTGTCAGAAAGCAGTCAGAAACAGTTACAACATTCGCTTAAACGGGTAAAAACATGAGCTTTTGGAAATTTCTGGATATTCTCGGCGGAATAGTAACCTACGTCCGCAATTTCGTAATCAACTTCATCTTCCTCATAATTGCGTTTTTCGTGTTCATTGCGATATTGGCATCAATCGCCACAGAACCTGAAGAAACCGTCTGGGAAGCCAATCAGATTGTCTACATCAATCCACAGTTCACCATCTATGATTCCCCACGCATGGAATCAAGAATTGAGGTTCTGCTAAACGCCATTAACGGAACCAGGTATGAGCATCTCTATACCGAACAGTTAAGAAAAATTTTTGATGCTGCAACCGATGACTTTAATGTAAAGGCTGTCGTTCTGGATCTTTCATCCACCGAAGCTGTAAGACTCGACGTGATACACTCACTCACCCCCGCAATTGAAAAGTTCAAAAAGGCAGGCAAGAAGATATTCGCCTATGCCGACTCATATTCACAGTCAACATATGCCCTCGCCACCTTCGCCGATAAAATCTATCTTTCAAAGTTCGGCGACGTGTCCGTCACCGGCGTTAACGCCAGAAACCTCTATTTCAAGGATTTACTGGACAATGTTGAAATAACAGTCTACACACCTAAGGCCGGTACCCACAAGAGTGCGGTTGAACCGTTCAACCGTAACGACATGAGTCCTCAGGTAAAGGAGGAGATGAATCTTATCACCTCCGAGCTCTGGAACCAATATACCGACATCATTAAAAAGAACCGTCCGGATCTGGATGTTAACAGCCTGCTTTTCGCATCTGACAAACTCATTGCCCTTGAAGAAAGCACTCCGGACGACAAGAACATCTATCAGGAGGCCGGAGCCGTTGACGGCATCATGAACAGAAATGCCTTCTTCAAAAACATTGCTAAGGCTTATAACATCGACTACAGATACAACCATCTAAAGAACAACTACGAATTCGACACCACCGATGCCGAACAGTATTTTGACGGCATCTCCTCCGCAGATACCCTCGATCCGGACAAAGAGAAAACCATCGGCGTAATATACGGCCTCGGCGAAATCTCCTATCAGGATCCGAATGATTCCGACCTCACGAAGTTCACCCCTGAACACATTGTTCCGCTTATACAGCGTGCCATCAAGAACAATTACGCAGGTCTTGTTCTCTATCTTAACACTCCGGGCGGAAGCGTAACCGCCTCAGAAGAAATAAGGGCTGCACTTCAGGAATACAAGGAAAAAACAAATGGCAAAATCGTGGTATACATGTCCGGCATGACAGCCTCAGGCGGCTACTGGATTTCCACCGTTGCCGATGAAATCGTAGCCCAGCCGTCAACCATAACCGGTTCAATCGGCGTGTTCGGCATGCTCTTCAACGGCTCAAAGCTTACCGATAATCTCGGGATCCACGAAGACGGTGTTGGCACGAATCCTAATGCCAACATAAGCTTCACCTCTCCTCTGACCGATAATCAGAAGAAGGTTATTCAGCTTGAAATAAACAAGACCTATCACAGCTTCCTGAAGCTGGTTTCCGACAGCAGAAAGATTGACATTGACAAGGTTGATGAGCTTGCACAGGGTAAAATCTACACCGGCTACCAGGCACTCAATCTGAAGCTTGTTGACAGAATCGGTTCCTTTGACACAGCATTAAATACCCTGATAGACATTACAAAAACCGGAAATCCTCAGGTTACCGTGCTCATGCCTAAGGACGATAACAGCGTAAGCTCCGTATCCAACCTTCTGGTTAAGGCTGTTGCCCGCTACGACAGACCTATGGCACTCCGTCTTCTCGACAGAATGATTGATGATAATCCTGCGGTAAAGGCTGCCGTAAAACACGGCTACGGCATAAACGGTGAATCCCAGATAATGATCCAGCCGTACAGCATTAGCTACTAGGACCCCGTCCGGGCACCGGCTTCACACACAGCACGGTGCCCGATACCAGAAAATCCGGTTAAGAATGACCAATAGGAATTATTCCGGACGAAAAAAGGTCTAAGGAAAAGAATAAGAGTACTTACCAGTTATAAAACTTAAGACCAAAAAACTTGTAAAAACAAAGTCTTCAAAATTCATAATTCAACAGAAGAAAAATATAACCTAAAAATTAGATAACCATTACTCAATCTAGATTTTTTTTTAATATATTTGATTTTTTAGCTGATATTTCTTTGATTTATCAGCATTTTTTATTGCTTTTGTATTGAGTATATATTATAATATA
>Ga0256405_10008636_pt1 | contig 14446 bp, 10 predicted proteins | sample RumenRJG_02DNA_FD_189096 | JGI IMG/M metagenome (GOLD analysis project Ga0256405, IMG submission 189096) | Bovine rumen microbial communities from Lethbridge, Alberta, Canada - RJG_02 | ecosystem: Host-associated > Mammals > Digestive system > Stomach > Rumen | place: Canada: Alberta...
AGAGACAGGATGTGATCCTCGAGATCCTCGACGAGTGCAGAAAAGCCGGACATCCTGACATGGTATATAAATTCATCTCGACATCGAAGGTCACATTTCCTGGTTCAGGACTTGCAGCCATGGCAGCTTCAAAGAAGAACCTCGATGATGTCAGAAGCTATATGTCAGTCCAGACTATCGGACACGATAAGCTGAACCAGCTGCGCCATGTCCGTTTCTTCGGTAACCTGACGAATATGAAGCAGCACATGAGACGCCACGCTGAGATCCTCCGTCCGAAGTTCGAGGCTGTATGGTCTATTTTTGAGAAAAATCTCGGAGACCTTGAGATAGGCGAGTGGACAAAGCCGAACGGAGGTTATTTCATCTCATTCGACTCCCTTAACGGCTGCGCGAAGAAGATAGTCGCCATGTGCAAAGAAGCCGGAGTTACTCTTACACCGGCAGGTGCTACCTATCCGTATGGAAAGGATCCGGACGATAAGAATATCCGTATCGCTCCGTCATATCCTCCACTCGAGGAGCTGAAGGAAGCAGCAGAGATCTTTACAGTATGTGTGCGCCTTGTAAGTATTGATAAACTCATAAGCGAGAATGATAATTGATAAATTTAGAGGAGGTGCTCCTTTATGAAGAGAATACTTGTAGTAGACGATGACATGGTCACTAGAAAGACAGCATCCTATATCCTTGGAAAAGAGGGGTATCATGTGGATTCGGTGGAGACAGGACAGAGGTGCCTGACTACACTCGCGAACGAATACTATGACCTTGTCCTTCTGGATATAGAGATGCCGGTGATGGACGGTTTCGAGACACTCCGCTACATCAGGAATAACCCGAGCACGAAGAAGCTCCCGGTCGTATTCCTGACAGGAGATAACACAGTAGATTCAGTCATCAAGGCATCATCACTGAATGCATCAGGATACATAGTCAAACCATTTATCCCTGAGAATCTGATCGGGAAGGTAAGGGATATACTCGAGGGGTAAGGCATGAAGCTGATCTATAATATCGACTACTCTATAGCCGCGGCGATCTTTCTATCTATTTTTATCCTTTTTGTCGTATTTTCATACGACATGAAGGTCAGGAAGAACCGCGGCTTTCTGCTACTCATGGTTTTCATTCTGGCAGCAGATATCCTGGATATCGTTACGGCGTACACGATAAGTAACGCCGACACTTTTCCGGTAGTCTGGAACATCATTTTAAATGAGATCTACTATCTGGTGCTCGGGGCTCTCGGATATATTTTTCTCAGATATTCTCTGTCAGTCACTACGACATACAAGGAGCCAAGGGAAAAGGGAAGGGTACCGCTAAAGACACTTTACCTGATCCTGACTTTCGTCTATCTGGGACTTCTCATCATAAATATACCGACAGGCATTATGATGTCATTCAGAGACGGACAGTACATACACGGGCCGCTCTACTTCGTTCTGTTTTTCTATCCGTATCTCGAGGCGTCTTTTGCCTTTACGAGAGTCATAATGAGGGCGGACGAGTATAAAAAACGCGGCAAGCGGGCTCTGGTCTGGATCTACTTCGCATTCTGTGTCAGCTGCGCCGGGATCCAGCTTTTTGTCACTCCGCATACACTCATATCTATTTTTGCGGTGGCCATCGGACTCACTTTTCTTTTGATACTGATGGAGACGCCTGATTACCAGGGCATGATGGCTGCGATGGAAAAACTCCGTGAAACGCAGCACCAGTTAAAGGAACAGGCTGACGCAGCCCAGCAGCGTTCGATGTCAAAGACCGAATTCCTGCTCCATCTATCTCACGAACTCAGAACTCCGCTCAACGCGATTGTCGGCTATTCAGAGGTCATCCTTGGCGACAAGAAGAAAAAGGCCGCTGCCGACGATGTGAAAAAAATCCGTTCAGCCAGCAGAAATCTCCTTTCCATAGCTGAAAATATCAAGAATTTCATAGAGATAGAAGATGGAAGTGTCTCGATAGAAGAAGAGGACTACGACACTGTAGAGCTTGTCCGGGACATGAAGAGCAAGGTATTTTTCTTAAATGCCGACAATGGCCTGAAGATAAATATAGACGTCGATCCGAACCTTCCGACCACACTCTACGGTGACAGGATAAGGATCCTGCAGCTGATGGATACGCTGAATGCCAACGCCATCAAGTACACGAGACAGGGTGAAGTCGACATCAAGATAGTCTGGACGGGCTCCGGGATCACTTTTTCAGTCGAAGATACTGGCATCGGCATGAAGCCACAGGACTTAAAGCGCATCGGAGAGATTTTTTACAAGGCAAACCCTCAGGAGAACGCTTCGGGACTTGGACTTGGTCTCGCCTTTGCTACCCGTCTCCTTAAAAAAATGGACTCAAAGCTCGAGTACGAGAGTTCATACAGGGTCGGCTCGCGCTTCTGGTTTACGATAAAGCAGACGAATGTCTCATTTGACCGGATAGGCGAAGAGGCTTCGCGAGAGCTCTATGAGATGAAAGAGAATACTTCGCTCTCTGCAGATGACGGAAAGCAGCTGAAACTCGACATCCTCGTAGTAGATGATAATAAGATAAATATCGATATCACGATGAAGCTGCTGTCTGGCATCGGTGCTCATGTAGAGTACGCGATGAACGGAAAAGAAGCCGTAGAGCGTGTCCGCGACAGAAAGACAGCGTATGATATCATCTTCATGGACCATCTGATGCCTGTGATGGACGGCGTCGAAGCTATGGAGTGTCTGAGGCGTGAGAACCTCTGCCCGGATACACCTGTCATAGCTCTTACCGCGAATGCGGTGACAGACGTCGAGAGAGAGTACATCTCACACGGATTTGCAGCCTATATGCTTAAGCCCGTCACGAAAAATGATCTGCTCGAGATGATAAGGCGCTACTGCACAGACAAAGCTCCTGCGGAAAAGAAGCCGGAGGAGAAAAAAGAGGAGAGAGCTGAAGCGCTCTACCATGTGCCGGAAGTAAGACAGACCGAGGCTGTAGAAAGGCCTGCACCTCCTCATAAGAAAAATAAAATGGAGCGCCTTTCAGAGTTCTTAAACACTGAAAGCGGTCTGACCTACTGCGCCGGAATGCAGGACTTTTACATCGAGATAATAGGCGACTATATAAGCGGTGACAAGAGGGCAGAACTCGATCAGGAGTTAAAGGACGGGGACTACGAGAACTACAGGATAGGTGTCCATTCCCTGAAGAGTTCGAGCCGTACCATCGGAGCAGATGCGCTGTCGAACCGCGCGAAGCAACTCGAAGATGCCTGCAAGGCTGATGATAAAAAGTACATAGCCGATCACCATGAGAAAGTCATGGAAGAGTATGGCACTCTCCTGGATAAACTTAAAAATGCTTTAAGTGATGATGAGCCCGAACCAGAGGAAAAACCACAGGAGAAGGCACCGGAAACTGAAGAGGTACAGTCTGAGACACCGGCAGAGGAGACTACTCCAGAACCTTCAGAAGAAACTGCGGATGATCCTGATACCGGAAGACAGAAGCGTGTAAAGATACTTCTCGCTGTATCATTCGGAGTCGAAAGAGACGTGCTCTCCTATCTGATAGGACGTGACTACGAAGTCATCGAGGCTCCGGACAGGGAGACGGCTTTTGAACGCTACAGGAGGGAACAGCCGGATATGTGCATTTTTGACTCGGAGATGACGAAGGGACATGAGAATTCGTTCCTCGAGATAAATGTACCGCTTCTCTTCCTTACAGATGAAAGAGACAGACAGGCAAAGATCCGCGCGATGTCCTGCGGAGCCGCAGATATCATCGAGCGTCCGGTAGATGAGAGATTTATGAGAAGAAGGATCAGGGGCGTCCTGGCATCAAAGGGGGCGGCAGTATGATAGAAGAGATCTTAAAGCACATAACCACAGACGTAAATGTCAACTTCGAGGAAGTCGCAGCTACCTTTGGAGCTATCCTCTGCGTCTTTGTGCTTCTCGACAGAAAAAATAACCTGCGCTCGTTCAGAGTCATGTGCATCGTGACGGTGGCGTCGGATTTCTTAGATATCATAGTGACGTATGTGTCATTTACGATAAATCCGGCATTTCCGTATGCTCACTTCTGGGTGTTGCTCTTAAATACTTTAAACTACTGTGGATTCGGCTGCATAGCATTCGCGCTGTTCAAGTACCTGAGAAGCTATATGAGGCCTACGCAGGGACTTCACCAGGCCAATATCCTGATGAATACGGTATTTGTCATTTATCTGGTATGCCACGGACTGAATGTGCTCCATCCCTACATCATAGATTTTGATTTCAAGCAGCAGCACTTTATCAGGACGCCATATTCATTTGTCATAGGCTACGGTTTCCCGCTTCTTATCGTGACGATGGCTCTGATACAGATGGTCCTTCACAATAAAGAGTTTACGAGAAAGCAGCAGACCACACTCACCGTAAGCTACATCATAGTGCTCTGCGGAGTTCTGTTCCAGGCTGTGATCGACGCAAAAGTGCTGATAGCGCATGGAACCGGCGTAATAGCTGTATTTGTCGCTTATTTTTCACTGGAGTCGCCCGATTACAGAAAAATGTCCGAACTCCTCCGGGAAAGCCGGGAGGCGCAGAAGAAAATCCGTGAAGCGCAGAGAGCCCGTGATGACCTTTTTGCCGGAATGACACATGAGATCAGGACTCCGCTAAACGCTGTGATCGGGATCGACCAGTTGATCCTTATCGAGGATAAAGACCCGACAGTCCAGTTTCTCGCCGGCAAGATCAAAAAAGAGGGCGAGACTGTTCTCTCCGTGGTAAACCGGATTTTGAACCAGGCGGTCGAGGAAGCAGGCTCTTCCAAAAAAGAGGGTGACATCACTGTTCCGGCTCTTGACGGAAAGAAAGTCTTAAGCATCGATGATACTCCGATAAACTTAAAGATTATTGAAGGACTTTTAGAGCTTACCGATGCTACGGTAGTGTCCGTAAAGAGCGGACATGAGGGACTCGAGCGCATGCGACAGGAGCATTTTGACTTAGTACTCATAGACCACCAGATGCCTGTCATGGACGGTATGGCTACCATGAAAAAAATGCAGGAAGCCGGGCTTAAAGGCGATATCCCTGTGATCATGGTGACCGGAAATGACGGTGAAGAGTATCAGAAGATGTACGAAAAAGCCGGTTTTGACGGATATGTGACAAAGCCAGTCAGAAAAGAACAGCTCTTTGCGACGATAAATGCTCTTATCAGAGAGAGAAAGGAGGAAGGTTGATGTTTCATGTTCCGGTAAATATCTATTTCAACCTGGATTCAGCCGTTTTCGATGCCATCCTCCTGTTCTTCCTGGAGAGACAGTACGGAAATACCTCGCCTCACAGCAAGGCTTTCAGGACCTGGCTCTTGAGCACTATCTTCGCATCGATTGCTGATGTGCCGCTTCGTATTATTTATACGACGTATTCGATAAGACCGGTCACCAGGTGCATATGTTTTGCGATGGATTTTCTTATCATGGAAGCCGCCATGGTGACGATGTTTCGTTATTCCTATCTCTACTATAAGGAGAAGAAAAATACTGGCTCAAAGGTTCTGATCCTGGCTGCTATCGTAGCAGCACTCTGCATCTCCGGTGAATTTTTCACGAAGAGGGCAGCCTTTGTGCTCTGCTTTAGCTCGTTCCTTTTATACATCATTTTCCTGGCTGTTGAGTCGAGGGATTACCGTCAGATAAAAATCCTGATGGAGCGTGTAGAAAACGAGAACAAAGAGGCACAGCTCGAGACTGAGTCCAAGGAGAAGCTCTTCTCTGATGTCTCCGAAAAAATAAGCATCCCGCTTCACATGATAAGAGTTGATGCGATGCATATAGACCAGGTGTCGGGTAGGTCGCAGACGAAGGACTACGCCAGGCAGATCCTCTCATCCTCTGAGATGCTCGGCTTCCTGATAAACGACATCTTTGATATGGTCGATCTGAACGGAAAGGAGCTCGAGCTCAACGTCCGCCGTTTCCACCTGTCTGAGATTTTAAACGACATCCGCAATATGATGTCGGCTATGGCTGAGCAGAAGGGTCTTGCTTTGGATGTAGTCCATGCACCGGGGACACCTGATGTATGGGAGGGCGATGACGACCGTCTCCGCCAGATTCTGATAAATATCATAGCGAACGGCATCAAATACACCGAAGAGGGCGGAGTAAAAGTTCACGCCTCTCAGAACGAAAAAGGCGAGCTTGTCTTTGTGGTTGCTGATACTGGTATCGGCATCAAAAAAGAAGACTTCCCGTACCTTTTCGCTAAGTACAGGAGGTTTGATAACCAGAAAAACAAGCACATCCAGGGTACCGGGCTTGGTCTTTCCATTGTGTCCAGTCTCGTAAACAGGATGAACGGCCATATAGAGGTCGAGTCTGTCTACGGTAATGGCTCGAAGTTCACTGTGTCGCTGCCGCTTGCTGAAGGGAACAAGCTCTCGCTGAAGCGCGGGTCGTTTCTCGATACGACTGCCGGGCTCTCATACTTCGGTGAGAGCATCGGCGATTACAGGGCTGCTCTGAATATCTTCTTAGATCATGCTTCGCAGCTCGAACAGGAGCTCAAAGGGCTCTATGGTCAGCCGGCGATCGACGTGTACAATATCTGCCATCCGCTCGCCTACTTTGCCCTGAATATCGGGGCGATGGAGCTGGCGGACAGAGCCTTTAAAAATCAGCGCGGCGACAATCCGAAGCAGACGATGGATGAGGTGATCCCGGTATTCAATGAGACAGTCTACCGCGTTCGCGAATACGTCGCCGGCAGTAAGTTCATGTAGGTGACGGCGGCGCGCCGCCGTATTACATGAACATTAGCCGCAGATGCGGAGGATCGCTTCCGCGTAGACTTCGACTGCGATTTTCAGATTGTCAATATCTATAAATTCATCGGCGCCGTGCATGTGGGTATCGATGTCTGGGAGGACAGCCCCGAATGCGACGCCGTTTTTTATGTCATGGACGTAGGTGCCGCCGCCGATGCCGATGGCCTTTCCTTCAAGTCCTGTTACGTCCTCGTAGGCAGCGAGCAGGTTCTTTACGAAGTCTGAATCTGATGGAACGTAGTGTGGCGGCACGATGCCCGGTGTCTCGAAAGTGAAGCCGGCGTTTTCGCACTTTGATCTTGCGACGTTTAAGCAGTTGTCATCGTCTGCGTTCAGCGGACTTCTCGAATCAAATGAGAATGACATGCCATCCTTATCTACGGAGAAAAGGTCGAGGGTGGCGGAGAGTGAGAGTCCCTCTTTGTCTGTCATCGCGATGCCAAGTCCTGAACCGTCGTATACTCCGTATGGGAAGAGTTCGAGCACTTTTTTAAGCAGAGTGTTTCTCTTAGTATCCTCAAGTGGCAGATAGTTAAGGAGAGTGATTCCAGCGAGTCCTGCGTTTACGCCAGCTTCAGGTGTCGATGCATGGGCGCTCTCTCCGATGATCAGCACGTGAGTGTCATCTGCTATCTCGTAGTCTACAGGGATTTCCTTTTTCAGCTTTTCGCAGGCGGTTTCGAGCGTTTTTTTGTCGGTGCCGGAAAATTCCATCCTGCAGCGGTTCGGGACTGCGTTCAGTGCGACTCCGGCATCTAAGGACATGAGTTCCACGCCGTTTCCTGTCACAGGAGCTTCAGCTTTAAAGGTTCCGCGGAACTGACCTTTTTCTATATTTATCAGAGGGAACTCTGCATCTGGTGAAAATGTCAGGTCGGCTTCTGGCTCCTTCGCGTAGTATTTCGTGATGTCGATAGAACCTGTCTCCTCGTCGCTTCCAAGGATCAGACGGACATTTTTCTTAAGAGGGATGCCTGATTCTTTTATCGCACGCATGGCATAGAGGGCGCAGAGAACTGGTCCCTTGTCGTCGCTGGTGCCTCTGCCGTAGAGACGGCCGTCCTTCTCGATTACCTTAAAAGGCTCGGTGACTGTCCAGCCTTCGCCTGCCGGAACTACGTCGGTGTGCCCCAGCATATCGAGATGCTTCGGAAGGGTGGTATCGAAGTCGGCTGCCACGCAGTAATTATCGTAGTTTGTGGTCTTAAAGCCGTATTTTTCACAGATGTCACCGGCGGATAGAAGAGCTTTCTTACACTCTGCTCCGAATGGCGCGTCGCCGTCTGCGTCTGCAAGGACAGACGGAATAGCGCAGAGCTCTGTGATGTCAGCCTTCAGTTCATCGATATGACTTTCAGCAAATTTTTTAATCTTTTCATTCATTAAATAAATACCTCCGTAATACCGATATTATAGCCATACAGCGTGATTTTAGCAATTCTTTATTGATAAATAAATTGAAACGAATTATAATGAATGATGTATGTAAACTAAAGTATAAGCACACGAAAGGACACGAAAATGGAGAGAAAGAAACCAAAGAAACAGCAGAAGATTGTCCAGAAGATAGTATCAGTTGCTATTCTGGCGATACTTATGGTATCAGCAGTACTTACTATTATGGCAGTGTTCAGCCTCAGACGGACATACTACTCAAATGTCCAGAATGCTCTTAATTCATCATCATACCTGATGGATGCGGTGCTTTCAAATGAGTACGACGGTGCGTGGAAGGTAGACAGCGACGGTACTCTGAATAAGGGAAGCACGAACGTCCAGAAAGAGTATCTGAATATCCTGAGCAAGGCAAAGAAAGCCACTGGATATGATTATTCCGTCATCATCGGACAAAAGACCATCATCTCCACATTAAAGACAAGCGGCGGAGATATGTCGACAGCCTCCATTTCTGACAGTACTGTAAATGATGTGTCAAAGAACGGCTATCGTTTTGAGCAGAAGCTCCATATAGAGGGCGATGATTACTGTGCCTACTATCGTGCACTTAAAGAAGATAATGGAACTACAGTTGGATACATTTTTGCAGGTGAGAAGACGGACAGAGCCGAAAAAGAGATTGGCGGTACTACAGCTGCCATGATCGTAGTAGCTATCATTTTTGCAGCTGTTATCTCAGCTATAGGCTTTATCGTATCCAGAAAGGTATCTAAGGATATGATGGAGCTGTCAGAATCTATCGAGACACTGGCAGAAGGAAAGCTCGGTCTTAATTTCGATGAAAGACTTGAAGCCAGAAACGATGAGCTCGGTGCTATGGCGAGAAGTGTTCACCTGCTCGATGACAAGCTCGGAGAAGTTATCCGCCAGACAAAGAAGATGACAGGTGAGCTGAATGACTCATCGTCCAATCTGTCGAATTCTTCAGATCAGGCCACACAGGCTTCGACACAGGTATCTGAAGCAGTCGATGATATCGCAAAAGGCGCTACAGATCAGGCTGATTCAGTCCAGAACGCAGCAAACGACACTACGAACATGGATCATGATATCGACCAGATCTCTGAGAATGTAAGTCAGCTGAAAGACTATGCAGCAGACATGATGGCCAGCTGTGACAAGACAGTTGACGCTATAAGGCTTTTAGCACAGCAGTCTGAAGACGTCACAGAATCTGTTACTGAGATCGGTGATACGATAAGTTCCACGAATGAATCAGTTCAGGAGATCTCGAAGTTCTCCGGAGCTATTACAGATATCGCAAAGCAGACAAACCTCCTTTCACTGAACGCTTCTATCGAGGCTGCAAGAGCAGGTGAAGCAGGTCGCGGATTCGCAGTCGTAGCTGATGAGATCAGAGATCTTGCTGATCAGAGTAAGAATTCAGCCGATGAGATCTCAGCTATAGTAGAGAAGCTCTTAGCAGACTCAGAGTCTTCAGTTGCCACGATGGGTAAGCTGAACGACAGCTTCAACGCTCAGGAAGAGAAGCTCAATGCTACCCGCGATGAGCTCCGTGCCATGAGAGACAAGGTAAACAGCGTGGCAGATGCCGTAGGCGGTATCGCAGAGCGTATCGAAGGTCTGAGTACTTCGAAGAAGTCACTGACAGATATCATCTCAGACCTGTCAGCTATCTCAGAAGAGAACGCCGCTTCTACACAGGAGACCAACGCTTCGATGGAAGAGCTCGCAAGTACCTTTACAGTCATAAACGATGCCGCTTCATCACTGAAGCAGCTCGCATCGAACCTGAAGGAGACAGTTGATTACTTCCAGGATTGATAGATCAAGTCAATGAACCCACGACTAAAGTCGCGGGCTTGTCCAAACGAGCCCACATTGACTAGCCTAAGTCAAGACGGGCAGGTCGGACGACAGTCCGATACCATCCGCATAAGACTACGTTAGATATGTTATCACACCCGCGGACGTAATACCTAATCTGCGGCTCTGTGCGGGCAACGTAAACAATCTCTGTAGGGTAGGGGATAGGCGACCCGGGTACGGCCTGCACTATTTGCAGGCAAGCATTTCTAACATTGGCGAAGGTATGACAACTGACGGGACGGACATATTTGAAATTCAGGATATGGCGCTCCGGTAAGCATTACTACTCAGGTGTAGTGGAAAGGTAACTTATGGTTTATGTATCAGATAAGGATGGGCAGCCGCTCATGCCGACAAAACGGTATGGCAAGGTCCGTCACTTGCTGAAGGAGGGTAAAGCAAAAGTCGTAAGGCGCATGCCGTTTACGATACAGCTTTTGTATGACAGCGGAGAACATACACAGCCCGTGGATCTGGGCGTGGATGCAGGAAGTAAGCATATCGGTCTGTCTGCCTGTTCAGATAAAGCGGAACTGTTTGCCGCCGAAGTGGAGCCGAGGGACGATATCTCAAAGAACCTGACATCCCGGAAGGAGTCCAGACGTACCCGGCGAAGCCGCAAGACCCGCTATAGGGAACCGAGGTTTGATAACAGGACTCATCATAAAAAGGAGGGCTGGCTCGCTCCGTCCGTAAAGTGCCGGTGCGAGACGCACTTAACCGCCATACGGAAGGTAATGTCCCTGCTTCCGGTAAGTGGCATCACAATAGAGATGGCACCATTCGACACGCAGAAACTCAAGGCAGACATCCTCGATATGAAGGCTCCTTCGGGAACTGACTATCAACACGGTGAATCTGAAGGCTACGATAACATCAAAGCTTATGTCAGATGGCGTGACGGCTATAAATGTGCCGTATGTGGCAGGGAACACATACCTTTACAGGTACACCACAAAAAGCAGCGCAAGGATGGCGGATCCAATATGCCGGCGAACCTTATAACTGTCTGTGTTGACTGCCACAAAGCTTATCACGCCGGGTTGCTGCCTGACGGACAGGCGGCTGTCATGCAGCCGGATACAGATGTAAAACCCATGCGGGATGATGCGTTCATGAACATTATGCGCTGGGCGGTATGGGACAGACTCAAAGAACTGGGATTACCGCTGCATATGTCGTTCGGATATATCACTGCCCGGCAACGAGAAAAATACGGCATAGAGAAATCCCACCATGCTGATGCGAGATGCATATCCGGGCATGGGGACCTGCCGCCTGCTGGCGAATGGTTCTGCTGCAAAAAGGTAAGATGCCATAACAGGCAGATACACAAAAAGAACCCCGGCGCGGGCGGGTACAGGAAACTGGCACAGCAAGGACATGTAATAAAAGGCTTCAAGCTTAACGACACCGTGCTTTTTAGCGGTAAAGAATGGTTTATCCACGGCAGGCGCGAAAAAGGGGCTTTTGTACTTGAAGATCTTGACGGCAACCGTACTGAACGAGCGCCATCAAAACTTAAATTTGTGCATCCGAACGGCACACTACTGATCGAAAGGAGAAAACTCATCCAGGGCGGCTCCTCACATGACTAAAGTCGCGTGTCCCCGCCGCTGGTCGAGAACACAAATATGATGGAAGCCTATGCATCAGCCTCAAGATTCTTGAAAAAATGATTACCGACGAAGGAAACTGTAGGTCCTAAAAGCAGTGCCATAAGGATATTGCCGATATTTGGCAGGTGATGTCCGATCAGCATTCCGATAGCTATACTTAAGAAATCCCAGCACATCCTGACAGGGGTGAATGACTTGATGTGCATATGGTCGTAGACCATTTTAGGGATGCTGTCGTATGGCACGAGACCGGCGTCGAGATTCATATAGATGGCGCAGCATATGACAAAACCGATCAGCCCTACTATAAGAAAAATGATCCGCACAGGGAGATGTGTGAAAAAATCAGCCGGCAGTGTTTTTGACATGATATATCGTGTCAGATCGGAAGCGTACCCGATCAGGGTCATATTCGCGATAGTGCCGACACCCAGATACTTCGTCCTTGAAAAAATCAGCATCGGCACGAAAAGTATCACGTTCAGTAGCACCTGCCACGTCCCGAAAGTGATGCCGGTCTTTTCAGCCAGTGCCAGATTCATAAAAGTACATGGGTCAGTTCCGAAATTCGCATTGATAAGAAATGACAGAAAGAATCCTGTGACGATCTCCGTGATGATCACAGCGACAGCATTTTTCCAGTTAGCACCCCACCATTTTTTTAAAGCGTTCATATAACCTTCCTTTTCTAAAAACAATAATACCTGAGGCCGGTTACAGCATCGAAATTCATATTAGCACACTTTATGACAGATGGCGAGTGATTTTTAGCAGATATAATACTTCTGATTTTTCCATATGTCCTTTCCGTTCTGAAACTCAGACTTCAATGAAAATTTTATAGTAAGATGACATTTTTGCTACTATGTGATACACTTAAAAAAGAATTTGATCTATAGTATTTGATGAATAATCAACCGGTCTATACAAGGGAGGTAAAGTCTATGAATAGAAAAACATTTATCACAATACTCATAACTGGCACTATCGTCTTAACCGGCATAGTACCAGTGGCTCCCGTCTTTGCCAAGACAGCTGATACAACTCCGAAGTACACCTATCAGCTGAAAAATGATCCGCAGTACGATTCGCTATACACTAAGGATCAGAAGCAGCAGCTTATTGGCGTCACCTATGATCATTTGGGTACAGTGACGCGGACTGATCCGGATACGGGAGTGAAGGAAGCTCCTGCGACTGCTATTGACAAGGCCTTATCCACTGTAAATAATGAGGTGGCAAAGGACGACAAGCCATTTGTAAAGGACAATACAAAGCAGGCGCGTAAGGATTATAAGGCAAATAAAAAAACATTTGCTCCATATGTATGCACTGATGACCTGACTCCGGTAAGGTCTGATGACCATACTATGACTGTCAGAAGAGACAGGTACATAGATCAGAACGGAGCCCATGGGCTTGAAACAGTGACGGCATATAGTTTTGACGGAACTACGGGCAAGCGGCTTCTACTGTCAGACGTCATGAAATACAAGAGCAAAGACAGGCTCTCTGGGATTCTGGCAAAAGAAGTTTTGAAAAAATATGGAAAGACCGTTCTCGGGACAAATGAAAAGGGCCTGAAAAAGAAAATAAAAGCTCTGGTAAATAGCAAATACTATACCGGATCAAACGATACTAAGGCACTCACCTGGTATGTAGATATGGGAGGAGTCAGCTTCTTTTTCAATACGTACGATATAGCGCCGTATGCCGCAGGTACTTTTTCTATAAAGCTCACTGCTAAAAAATACCCGGAGATCGATACCTACTATACAAAGTCTCCAAAGAATTACATAAGAAAAGTGAATGCTTATAGTGACAGTGTCGATGGGAAAAAGCTCACTATATCAGGGTATCCTGATGAGTACGATACCTATAACAGCCTCAAAGTGAAGTATGGAAAAAAGTCTGTGACCTTCACACCTTACGTTTTTTCTTTTGAGCCGGTGCTTGATGTGACTTCCACTGGAAAGTATCTCTACATAAACACTCATGAGGATAATGACTATCAGACGATCTATGTGATAGACCTTGGGGCAAAGAAGCTGAGAGCAAAGGCTGTGGACCTGGGATTCTATGGAACTATCCCAACAGACCCTGACAATATGCTTCTGATGACACGTGGCAATATCCTGAGCACTGTCACCCTGTCGAGGACATACAGTACTGGCAAGTCTGGAATTCCTGCTGCGAAAAACAGGTATTTTCTGGTAGACAGTCCTGTGCTGACGCTGAAAAAGAAAGTGAACCTGGATGTGATCGATTCGTACACATCGGTATCTACCCATGAAAAAGAATTTTCCAAAGGAACGAAGCTTACCATTTTCCGCACTGATAATAAAACCACTGCCGATTGCCTGACTACCGACGGAGATCTGATACGCCTCACCGTAGACCAGAACGCATATCCGCAGAAGATAAACGGGAAATATACAGAGGATGAACTGCTCGAAGGAGCGATGTTCGCGGGATAAACCAAAAGCCGTCACCGTACATGGTGGCGGTTATTTTTAGTATGATCAAAAATCTGATCATAGGGGGTCCTGATAATCTATTTTTTTTAGAAATCCATCAGGCGAATATACTGGATCATGGTGAATTGAAGTTTTCGTATAGTAATCCATTAGTCTTTGTGATAAAATAGGACACGGAAAATTCACAAAAACAAGGAGACTAAGAAGTTGAAGTTTAAGAGATTCGCAGCGGTTGTGCTGACTGCA
>Ga0256405_10008637_pt1 | contig 14446 bp, 22 predicted proteins | sample RumenRJG_02DNA_FD_189096 | JGI IMG/M metagenome (GOLD analysis project Ga0256405, IMG submission 189096) | Bovine rumen microbial communities from Lethbridge, Alberta, Canada - RJG_02 | ecosystem: Host-associated > Mammals > Digestive system > Stomach > Rumen | place: Canada: Alberta...
GCTTCTTTCCATCTTCCCCACGCGCAGAAATTTGTTTATCAAATAATGCGAAATATTCTCTTCTAAATTTTACATCAACAACGCCATCTGTTGTTAATAAAGTCACTGAACCTTTATTTTTATTCTTCGCTATACAAGTTCCACAAATCTTATATAATTTGTACATATTGATAGTTTTTCCATTTTTTGTAAATGTTCTATCAATTTGAGGTTCTGGAGATAAATCATAAAAATTCACAAAACCATATCTGTTATTATCTATATGCGCTAATTCATGTTCATGATAATAAAAACATAATGCTTCCATTTCCCATGCTGAAATTGTTCCTCGCGCATATTTATTCCAATCTTCTAAAAAAATCAATTTATTATATTTATTTAATATTTCATCATGATTTTCTGTTAGCCAACTTCGATAAACATTCATCCATTTTTGATAAATTTTATCCCAATCAGTTTTTAACATACAATAAATACTACCATTTTGACACATTAATTTTTCTTGTTGAATATCCATTAAAAATGCCATTGCTCGTTCATCAAGAACATAATATGGTTTTAATTTATTCGCAGGAATAGTTATTGCTTTTAAATATCTATTAAATTCATAAACTCTTCGTGCCATTACCTAATCTTCATTTTCTTCTGGCACTAATTTATATTTCATTAAACCAGCTAAATTCTGAAGATTAACTTTTTTCTTTTTGTCACATACTTCCCAAATATACCAAGCCATACATTCTTTTCTATCCATCATATGATCAAAAGCCCCGCCTTTAATCAATGACATCATAACTTGTCGTTTAGGATCTACTTTATTTATAAAATCTCTTGGAGAAGCATATGGACGATGCTGAATAATTTCATCAATTATATCATCGCCAACATTTAACATACCTTTCATTCCAAAAAGAATTTGATTATTCTCTGGATCAGGAACAAATCCAAATTCTGAACGATTAATATCTGCTAAACTTACTTGAATACCTGCGGCGCGAATCTGACTAATTGCTTTTGCTAATTTTGTATATGAAGTTCCATCTTGTTTTTCATCATCAATATCATCTTCACTATCTAATGCGCCACTATTTACAATAAGATATGCTGTATTCCAATAAATTGGATACTTAATTCCTAAATATAATGTCTGCATTCCAATAAATGAATATGCCAAAGCATGAATAATACTGAATGAATAACCCATCTGTGGTCCAGCACCATACTTCCAGATATATTCACCTAATTTTCGTGAACTTGCTTTTTCTAATACTTTTTCACGAAGTGCTGGAATTTTACTCATTTGTTTCTTACCAACAATTTTACGAGCTGCATTTGCTTCTGCTAATGAAAATCCGCAAATATGTTCATCCATTAACATTCTCATAAGCTATTCTTGGCTTGGTGGAACTCCATAAGAAGATTTGAAATATGGTTCAATATACCTTTCTTCTTCTTTTGTTAATCCACAAGCATCCATTTCATTATACCATTGACTAATATCATTTTTATATCTAACATATTTATCTAATGGCATTTCTGCACCTGGCTCACTCGCCATAAGTCGCATCAAACCATTTGCGTCTGCCATTTCTAATGGATTATGTGGTTTAATTTTCTTTGCCGCCTGCGCACCAACTGCCCCTTCAAACTGGAAACATCCTAAGACTTTTCCATTTGCTAATGCGTCCCACATTTCTTCATCATCTTGTGGTAATACATTAGGATGAAGATATTTATTATATACTTCTCTTAAACTTAAAGTGGGGTCAATAACTTCATCAGCCTATAACAGATCAATTGTCTCAATTATAATATCCTGTACTGCTGTAAGAAGAAAATCATACTTAACACTTCCCGCTGCTTCTTGGTCATGAAGATCCCATTGAGTTGTTAAATTACCATTTCTCGCACGCATAACAGCTGCTTCATCAAATATATTTTCATCAAATAAAATAACACCCGACGCATGAATACCACGACGAGAAATTAACCCCTCAATTCCTTGCATAATTTCCAAAAGACCTGGATACATGTTAATCGTATTAAGAAATTGAGTTTGTGGTTTCTTGCCTTTATCTGGATCTCCATATACCATATCATGAAGATTCCAAATAATTCCCCTTTCTTGTGGAATTAATGATGAAATATATCTCGCATCATCTACATCAATACCTTCGGGATAATCTTCTGACCTATATCCACGACATGCCGTTAATACTGCTGACTTAGTTGCTTCTGTTCCAAATGTACAAACTTGAATAATTCCAAGTTCTCCACGTTCTTTACGAATCTCTTCAAATATTTTTGGAAGTTTACTTGGCGCCAAGTCAAGGTCGATATCACCAAGTTCTACACGTTCATCATTCAAATAACGCCAGAATGGAAGATTCCATTCAATCGGATCAAGCTGAGTTACTCCTAAAAGATAATGATTCAAACCAGAACATGCCGAACCACGTCCCGCACCTACTGTACTGCCGCAACGCCAGAACAAATCAATATAATGTTGAAGAGTATTTGGATAAGCAAACATACAAGTTTCAAGTTTTTCTCCAATAACTCTTTTTACTCTGGCTTCCTCTTCTAATCTATCAAGATATTCTTCTTTTAATCCAATCCCTTTGTCAATTAATGCTTCAAAACATTGATTAACCCAATATCTTTCTTGAATATTATCACTATTAAAAAGTTCTGTTAATATTGGATATTTATTATAAAATTCATCTAATTGGTCATTATAACCATCAAATGAACCCCCAAAATATTCTAAATATCCTTGCTTTTTATAATTTATTACTTCGACCTCTGGGATATGTTGATGTTTTTCTAATGAATAAAAATCTATTTTTTCTTTTACTTCTAATGAGTTTTCAAATATCCAATCAATATCTCGATCACTCATTGCCGCACTTAAATGTTCTCTTACTTCTTCTGGTGATTGCATATATGAATATTCATAAAATTCATCTACTTCACGTTCACCATCTTTTGAATTTAAAAATGCTTTATGAACAAATCTATCTTCTTTTTTAAGATAATGCGCATCTGTTCCTACAACCATCTTTAAATTAAATGCATGAGCAACATTTAAAAGTTGTTTATTTACAATAACTTGATCTTCTTTAATACTTGGCGCACATTCAATATAAAAATCATCTTTTCCAAATACATCAATACAGAAATTTATGAAATTACAAGCATTATTATAATATTCTTTTTCTGCTTCTTTATCCTGCGCTTTTCTTGCTAATGCTAATCCAAGAAGATTGGTAGATAATTCACCACCAATACATGCTGTGGTCGCAATAATATGACCTTTATATTTCTTCATAATTTCTTGAAGTTCAGATTTTAAAGTTGGAACTCTTTCAAGACGACGATCAACATAAAGATTATACCATGCTGTACTACTTAATTCACAAAGACCTTTATATCCTAATCTATCTTTTGCCAAAAGAATAAAGTGATAATATTTTTGCCCTCTATCTCTTGTATCTGTAAGGTAAATTTCATTACCTAATGCTATTGTAAAATCTGGATATTTTTCTTTTATTTCTTTTGCGTATTTATTGACTATCATATGCGAACATAAGGCTTCGTGATCAGTTATACTACATCCACTAAGCCCTATTTCAATCGCTCTATTGATTAAGTCCTTAGGATGGTTAATACAGTCTACCAAACGAAGATTAGCACTAAGAATACTCAGTATGAGCATGGACATCAAAAAAAGTATTCATCTGAGTATTTATATTAATCATCCCCTTTATTTAAAATATTTTCAATAAAATAGTCAGATACAGTGTGTGTTTCTTTTTTAAATATATTCCATTCTTCCATAGTCATATCTCTTTTAGCTAAATTTTCAAATGTTGTTAAAAACTAAAAATTTTCTAATATATTTTTTCCACCTTTTGAAGATGGAATAATATGATCTAAACTAGGCTTTGCCCAATCATAAAATGTCTAATTTTTATTTTTATTACTCTACCAAAAATTTATTATCTATTGTAATTGCTAATCATTCCAAAAATAATCAATAATTTGTTTATATTCCTCATGATTATTTTCATAATAAGTTAAAGAATTTCCACTAGTTCTAACTAATGCTTTATGAATTAATAAAAATTTTTCAAAATTATCTTGAAACTAATCAAAATATTCTTCTGGTAAGCTAATATAACTAGTTGATAAAAATGCTTTTTTCTTTCTATCACATCCACAACTAGTTTGAGTATAATTACCATTGCCAGTTAAATAACTGACAGGAACCATTACTTCATTACCACATTCACATCTACAAAGCCAATAATTACCATGAGTCTATGAAGGCCGTTCTTCTTTTTCAAGCTAACGAATACAAGTTAATTTTCCAATTTTTTGATTTGTAAAATTATATTTTTTCATTTTATCTTCTCCTATCATATTTCTATTTTATATGATAATCTAACAAGATAAATTATTTTCTTTTGCCCGACTATTTAATATATATAAAAAGAAGTTTTTTATATTCTGTATGAGCGTGACAATCAAAGAATGTCTATACCAAACTAAAAACTCCTTTTCATATTTATTCTATGAATATTATATCATATATTTTATTAATTGTCAATCACCAACTAAAATAACGGCTTTTTCAGCTCTAGTTACTAATGTATAAAGATACTTCTTATATTCATCTGGTTTTTGTCTTTTTAACCAACTTGCTTCATATCCTAACACATATGGATACTCACTACCTTGAGCCTTCCAGCAAGTAATAGCATATCCATAATTAAATTGATATGGAATATCTTTAGAATACCGCATCGCATCAAACCAAGGGTCTTTTCTAGCTCTAGCAGATAAAGATTTATTATATCCGCCTAATTGATATTCTTGCTTACTTGTTAATGATGCGTCTCCAGTAGTTAAACATTTATAATCTATTGGTAATTGAGAAAATTCATCATCTTCATCTACTAACAAATTAGTATATATTAAATCAGTAGGTTGAAAATCTTTAAATCTATCCAGTCTTGGATATTCTTGTAAAAAATGTTTATAATCTATAATAGTGCCAATAGCTCCATTAGTTAAAGCATTACCATTTGGACTAATATCATCCCAATGATTTTTTAAACTAATAATTTTATCACCCGGCTCTGGCTCACTACCTTTTCCTAGTAATTCTCTAATGCGAAAATTAAGTCTATTACGTTCTTGATTTGTTCCACAAATTACTTGACTTGCTTGTAATAAGCACAAATCTTCATCAGAAAATTCTCTTTTATGAGGAACAATTTTAACTTCTCCACTAACAGTAGGAAAAAGACGGAAATCTTTTCCTTCTCGTATATGCATAGATAATCTAATAATAGCACTCTCTTGCGCTTGCCGCATTACTTCATCTAGGAATACATGTGGCTTTTCTAAAATAGGATTAGCTTCTTCCTTAACTGGAGGTAATTGACCAGGATCGCCCATTGCTAATACATAAACTCCATGAGATAATAATTGATACCATAATTCTTGCGGCAGCATAGATACTTCATCTACCACAATTAATTGATAATCATGTTCTAATCTTTCTCTTGGCGTAAATGCATATGTTCCATCTGATCTTTGATGAGCACGATATAATAGTTTATGAGCAGTCACGGCATTAGGGCAACCTTTATTTTTAAGAACTGTTGCCGCTTTACCTGTATAAGCAACATATGCTACTTCTTCTGGATAAAAGCCTAAAGCAGCAACAATATACTTGACTAAAGTAGATTTTCCTGTTCCAGTCAAGCGTAGCCTGAAATAACAGTATAAGGCATTCCTAAATTATAACGATTAACCGCCATTTTAAGTCCTTCTTCTTGTTTATTTGTCAGCTACATTTGGCCTCACCTACCTTTATTATTAATATATAATTCATTATATAACCCAATGCCTTTCTATAAATTCATTATGCCATTTAATATCAGGAAATCTAGTTTCACAATATTTTATAAATTCGTCTTCGGCCATCCAATTAAAAATATCTCCCTAAAAGAAATCCTCATGTTCTTCCATATATGCCCAAAATTTAGGATTTAATTCATGCGGTTCCATTTCGATAGCATCTTCAATAGCATGACGAATTTCCCAAACTTCAGCATCCTTTTTTAAAAAATCTTTAATAGGAAGTAAATCTAATGCTCCATATTCTATTTTTAATAATTCATCATAACTCATTTTTCCATACCCATGTAAATTTAACATCATTTTATATCACCTATAATTATTATATTATATAATTTAATAAAAATCAACTTTTAAAAAAGAAAGAATGCCGCATTCGCGCTTCATCCGGACGGCATAACCTGGTTCGCGCCTTTTACATAAAGGCAATAAATTCGCTTGAAAAATTTCCAAGCGAATTTTTATTTCATACCTCGGTGTCTGCGCCCACAAACCAGGCAGCGAGCACTAAATCAAAAATCCCATTTCGTCCTTTTAACTATTTCAAAGTCCTCCAAAAGAACCTATGGAGTTACGCTTCCCATATAATGATTTAATTGACATTTACCAATAGCAGTTAAAGTTAATGTGCCGCCTTGAGGATCTAATAATAATTTTTGATCTTCTTTCATATGGAATTTAATCATTGAAGTTTTGCGGCCGGGAAATGTAAGTTTAAGAGTATTTTTATCACTACCTAAATATTGAATTCCTTCACTATCAATCTTAATATTAGTAATAGCAATTAATGGTTCTTCTAATCCTTGCCCCCATAATGTAGCATTTGAACCAATGGCAAATACTTCATTATCATTTAACTAATCAGCAGTAACTTCTAAATCAACATAATAACAAGGAGAAAAATCAAAATCTGATAATTCTTTATTTGTTATTTCAATAAATCTATTAAAATTTTTATCAGCAATAGATGCGCCGAATGCGCTGGCATGCAAAATTCAAATTATTTCTAATTTGTTTAGACTATTTCTTACTGTAAAATATTTACAGAATCCCATTTCGAGATACGTATCAATAGTATCTCTACTCTCTGTCTAACCAGAGATAGTCGTTACAGGTTATTTATTTTCTTTATATTTCCAAATATATCCTAGACCAGTTGATATTTTTCCAGTAGCACATGCTCTAATTGTGCTTGGATTACCAAATCCTAAATATTGTGCTGCTGTTACAGCATCTTTAAATTCTTTAATTATTTCTTTACTATTTATATCAATCATTTGTATTGGTTTAGATTGCTAATTATTTTTTCTTAATGGATAATCTAATGATTCATCAAAAAAATTCTACCCTTGATTAATTGCAGTAACAGTTGTTCTTCCAACGTTATATTTTTCTCCAATTTCTTTTTGAGTTAAATTAGAATTTAATAAATCATTTTTAATTAAATTAGCACGTTCGATTTTAAAATTTTTATTAATTTCTTTGCGAATAGGATATTCTAAATCATCATTATGCCAAATTATTCCATTATTAATTCTTTCAATTGCACTTCTTGAATAATTAAAAGTTTTTGCAATTTCTAAAACAGATAACTTTGTACTTTTTAATAAATAAATAATTTTTTCAATATCCTATAAGTTATGCATAGCATAGTGGTGTTTTTCACCAGTCGGATGAGGAGGATCATCTCCTCCAGCAGTCATATTGTATCCCCAACTATTTTCTTCTTCTATATAACTATTATAATATTTTATCCAATACTTTTCTCTTTCATTATAATTCTCTATTGGGCCTTCAATAATATCAAATGAAAAATTTTCAATTCCATATTTATTTATAGCATAATATAATAATTTGTTCTGTTCTTCTACTCCACCACAATTTTTATGCTCTCTAAATCGACGATTAATATTATTTGTCTAACCAATATAAACTTTTTTATTAATATTATTTGTAATTTTATAAATATATTTTTCCATATTAATTCTCCTTAATATAAATTAGGAGAGAAAATAAATCTTCCCACGAGATTACCATGTATATTATTTTCTCTAATATATTTAGGTTTCCTCGTTAGCCATTTAATCAAAAATGTCCTTTCAACATTTTTATTAAAAGACCCCCATGATGAATGGGTAAGAGATTTAAGGGCCATGCTATTAACCCTATGCAAGTTCCATACAACCAGTATCTAAACAAAACTATCTAAAGTTTTCTAATTTAGAATTTGTATAATTACGACCTGAACCTGCGTATAATATTGAGCCATCAGGTTGATTAATTACTCTTAATACTAGTGTAGGTCGCGCGTATTTATTAGCCAACTAGTTTGCAATAAGACCTGCTAAATTCTTATCAACTTCTTCTTCTGGCACACGCAAAATTAATAATTTATTATCTAATAAGTTTTCTTCTTCGATACGTGCTTCTATATTTGCTAAACTAGTATCTTGCGCACGTTTCTATCTGCTTTTTACATTTACACAAGTTCTTCCAGCCTGTTCATGCCGTGGTTCAATCTATCCTTTACATCCTCGTTTTGTAGATGGAATCATTTCATCACTACGCCATTCAAGCATTGCTTCAAACATTAACTATTTTTCTTCCATAGTGCCTGAACGAGTCATAGCATTAATATAAGGAACAATATAAAATGCTATACCAATTGGAGTAATTCCACCTTCAAATTGAAATTTCTAACGGTTCATCATTTCAATAAAAAATGGATTTCTAATTCTCTAAAGGCCATCCTAAATAATATAATGAGTTTCAAAATCCATCATATTCATCATATCACCTACAAGGCCAAGCGCTGCTAAATCTTCATAATCAATAGCATATTGAGTTTTCATAATACTATCAATATAACAACAGAATTTCCAGACAACCGCAGCACCACATAAAGATTTTGTGGGATAATTTTTAGATAACTAATTATTAATAGTTATAGCATTTTTTGAATATCCACCATCTGTTTCATGGTGGTCTAATATTAAACAATCAACATGATTGTCTTGTAATATTTCGTGCTAAATATAATCATTACTTGAACTATCAGGACAAATAATAAATCTAATATTTTTATTTAACCAATCAAATTCTTTTAAAGTATCTTCAAGGCCATGTTGTTTTCCTGAATGTATAAAATAATAAATATGATTCTATACCCAGCTTGGAAAGAATCTATTTAAATAATTCATTAAAATAGCACTAGATGTATAACCATCACAATCACTATCTACTACAATTAAAGTATTACTTTTTAGATCAATATGTTTAATAAGGAGTTTAACGCCTTCGCGCATATTATCCAAAAGTAATGGATCAATTAAATCATTTTCATCAACTGTTAAATAATGATTAATATCCTATCTATTTTTAAACCCTCGATTTAATAAAATCTATTCTAATAATGTTGTTCCATCTATACGAGGAGCTATTAATTTATATTCCATAACTCCTCCTTAATTATAAATAACATACTAATATTTCTACATCCATATCTTCAAATATATCTTTTATAAGAGCACGCACAATAGGCCATTTTAATTTGTCTAAACCGCATCCAATTAATGGCATCGCAATTTTATCAATATATAATTTTTCTAATGCGGTTCGTAGATGAAATAAGGCTTCATACATTGTTTCATAAGTTGGCAGACTTTGTGCGCGTCCTTTTGTAATCATACTTAATACTGGTTCGGTATATATACAATTTCCTACTGGTATAGAAAAAGGTTTTGCGCGAGACTAAATAGCATCACGTGTTTTATATCTTTTTTGAAACTCTAAAGCAATTCCTTTACCGAGAGCAAAATCAGCAGAAATACAATGAACAAAAGTATATGAATCATCTACTGTGAATAAATCTCTTTTTTCTTCGTGATAATACATAATTATTCACCTACATAAATGTATCTCATTATTAAAATATTCAATATGAGTTAATGGTTTATTATATTCTTCAAATATTTGATTACATTTTTCAATAGATGTGGCACCAATATTTATATGACATACATCACAATGTAAATGCCATGGTGTATATCCCCATTCATCAAGATGATATGTAATCTCATTATTACAATTTGGGCATCTCATAATCTTACTCTCTCTTTAAATAATTTTAAAAAAATTTCTTTATCCAAGTCTATTGGACTATCTTTATAGCCAGTTAGCATATTTCTATCATAAATAATACTTATATTAATATCATTTTTAAATCTATCATTTAATTTTTCAAGATTTTTAATATAATGTTTATATTCAGTATTATTTTTTTCTTCCCATTGTCTATCAAAAGCAATGACCATTTCTTGACAATTTAAATCTAATAAATATTGAACCTAATATGCTGATATATTACTACCACAACAAGCAGTAGAAATATCATTATCAAATCCAAAATATGTTTGATATTTTAAACAAGATTTTTCTGCTTCAAATATAATAGCAATTTTACTTGTCTAGATATTGTTTTTACTATTATTTAAATTATATAAATTCATACCAAGAGGATGATTATATTGTTTGCGGCCTATAGTCATTGGTCTATATTTACCATATCTTTCAGCATCTTCCTTAACTAGTGTGCGGCCGCGCAATCCTATAAATTTTCCATTAATATCATAATGTGGAATAGTTATTTGACCTGTTGGAGGAAAATATCCAATTCTTGCTTGCCGCATACTTTCTCTGCTGATACCTTCATCCTCCCATGGCTTTATTCTCACATTGTAATTTAAATTATTTAATATATTATCATCATATTCTTTTAATTCAATATGATAATCTTTTAAACTTAAATCTTGTATTCTATCATAAGCATCAAATGTTTTCCAATCAATTAAGCTATCTTGTGCATCTAAATCAGCATAACCAGCTAATCCAAATTTAATTGCTATATAACGAACGGCAGCATTTAAATCATATTCTTTATTCCATTGAATTCTAGCAACTTTAATTAAAAGTTCAAATATATCAAAAGATCCAGCGCAGCCAGTATAGCAAATAAATAGATCAGTATTTCTATAATAGTATAATTTTCTACTACCTTCTCCAGGAGGATTATGACATATTGTAGCACTCACTATTCCAAAATCTGAATAGGCTGGTTCACCGCCCCACTCTTCAAGTAATTGGAATATCTAATCAATACTTAATTTTTCTCTTATTTCATGCTTATTATATGTAATCATATGGTAGTAACTTTAACGCAATTTCCTTTCAGTCCAAAAGTTTCATTTACTACTTTACAGAGATATGCCTATGGATGCATATTTTTATCTGCGCCTTTTCGTTCATTAAGAATTTCTTTTGCCATTAGCTTTGGCATTTCATATTCAATTCCACCATAATAAGGTTTTGCCCATACACTTTTAGATTCATTATTCATTTTATATACCTCTTAATTAAAATTATTTACTGTTTCAATTTTCAAATTATTAATTTGAATAAGTTCATAACTCCATGTTGTAGCAAACATAGGCTTTACTCGACAAGTTCCTAAATCTGCGTCACACCATAGATATATTCCTTTATATCTACCACGACGGTTTTTATAAATTGAAAGTTTTAAATTAGGTTTTTTAAAACCAGTATTTACAATTATTCTTTCAAGATTTTCTTGATCTTCATTTGTTGTTGATAAAAGAATACTGCCATAGTCAATTTTATCAGCAATACTTTTTGCTCCTCGTAAAAGATTTTGGTCTGGAGTTTCACTAGTCTGATAATCGGCATTTAATTGTGTCGATGTCATAATAAAAACTCCATATTGATTACATATATCTTTTAAACGAATTGATAACATAAAAAGAATATTATCTTCTCTTAATCTTACTCCACCAGATCTTTTAGAAATTTCTTCTAAAATTTTTAAACTAGTATGTATATAATCAAAAAAAATATACTTTACATCATGATCTCGAATATTCTTTTTTATTTTATTTTCAATATCTGTTAATGAAAAGTCTGGTAATACTTCAATATATATAGGTGAATCTTTTAAAATTTTAGCTGCTTCTAATACTCTATCTTTTTCATCACCTTCATATTTACCATTCAAAATATGTTCTTCATTTACACAAGATAAAAAAGCCAACATCATAGTTTGTACTTCTGTCAACTCTTGCTCCGTTGTAATAAATAAAGTTGGTTCAGAAGTTCCATTTCTAATCCATCCGAACGCATCATCATATATTCTATTACAAGCTATATAACAAGCATCAGCAATCATACTACGAGATTTCCCAATACCAGTTGCGGCCGAGCGCAAATATAATTTTTTTAATCTTGCTCCACGAGTTACTGTATTAATCAATGGCCCATAAAGAGGAACACCAACTTCAGGAGACTTCTCAAATTCAGCAATTAAATCTTCTAGTCCTTCACCAGCTTGATAGGCTTGGCCCCAAGAACCATCTACATATGTTGCTTTTATTTCGTCTAATTTATTTTGAACTAATTGTGCTAACCCTTCTAGGCTAGTATTATCAATAAAATCTTCTTGCTATTGGCGTAATTTTAAATCAACAATATTATCAGGATCATAAATATCCGTAACGTTAATACCATAATTATCCATTGCTCTTAACAATGTCATTTTTTTCATTCGATTATAATAATAATCAAATGAAGCAGTATTAGCATTTTCGGCAGCTTTTAATAACCATTCTTCACCTTTTTGTTTTAAAAATATTGCTTCACTTTTTGGACGAGAACTTAAATAATCTAATATACTATTTAAACTAATTTGTTCAGCACCAAGTTCATGTAATTTATAAATTGTTCCAAAAATAATCTGATGAAATATATCAGGAAAATCATTTTCTGTAATAGTATATTTATCAGTATAGTCAAGTAATTGAGGAGTTTTAAAAACACTACCAATCACCTAAACTATACTGGGAGTATCAACATATTTATTTGCCATCAATATTATCCTCTTCAAGAAAAGTAAATAATCTTCTCTTGGTTACTTTCTTCTCTGGTGATTTAATCTTTATTTCTATATCTTTTGGAATGTATTCTTTATAATCCTAAATTTGTTCATTCTATAAATTAGCTAAATATAAAGCATAATAATATTCTTTTGCCTGATTATAAATATAAGGAATAATTCCAATTCCTCTATTGGTATCTAATGGATTTTTCTTTACTTCATACCAATATTTTAAAGCCTTTAACATTCCACTATAAGTAAATTCATAATCTTTCTCATATTGAGTGACTTGTTTCATATAAGCAGGAGGAATATAATTATCTTTTAATTTATATAATTGAATAATATAAATCATTAGTTTTTCTAAATCATTCTCAGGATGCTTTGCCGCACAATTCTTATGAACATACCTATTTGGAAGTTCAGGCATTGGAATAACATCTTTACTATCTATTTCAATTGCTTTATGACACCAAAAACAAGTAGATGCTTTTGCTGGGTCCCATATCTTATAGATCTATTTTTCTTTTCCTTCATTAACTGCTTTAGTATAACATTCAGCATGTCCATATCGAAAAACTTTACCCCATGGGATTTGAACAAAAGCAACTTTTTCCCTATCAAATTGTTTTTTACAATAACGACAATTAACTGTTGCCATTACATCAACTCACTTATATTTTTTCTATAAATATTATATCATAAAAAATAAAAAAAGTCAATCCCATCTTAGGATTGACTTTTTTATTACTTAACATTAATTAAATCGTCTTCAATTTCAGTAACTACTAAATAAACAAGTTCTGCTTGATCGCGAGTTACTCCAGACATTTTCTTTCCTTTTCCAAGATACTTTTCAACAATTTGAGTAATTCTTGGAGCATAATAGTCTTGGTCTTTTCCCATCAAAATTCCGACATCTTCTTCAAACTTCTTCATATATTCGTCAAAGTCATATTCTTTAACAATAGAAACAGTTTCTCTTTCATCAGTAACATATTTATTATCATGCTCTCCTGCTTCTTTATCAATTGCTTCTGTCAATGCTTTAGCAAGACTATCATAATTGAAATCAATTTCAGGGCTGATATATTTAAATCTACAACCACAAGAAATACCAGAACCACCAGGAGAACGAAGAGTAAGTTTCATTTTAGTTGTTCCATCTTCTTGCGCAACGCCATGAGCATAACCATAAAGGTCGGCCATATTCTCAATGATCTTTAATGCAGAAGACTGTGTTGAAGGTTTAGTTTCTGTTCCAATGTCACGACCAGAAGCATCCTTAATATTATTAGTGGTTGAATGAGAAATAAATACAACAGCATATCCCATCATTGTTAAACCACGGAAAACATCTTCAAATTCTTTCTTATATTTAGACCAGCTATTTTTTACCCAGCCGCCTTCGCCCATATCATCAATGCCTAACTGACTACAAATATATTTCTAACAAAGATCGGCGGCGATATCAACTGTATCAACAATGATTGATTTATAAACAGCTTGAACTTCTGGCTTTTTTAATTCACGGAAAATCTGTTTCATTTCACCCCAAGTGGTTACATCTTG
>Ga0256405_10008639_pt1 | contig 14444 bp, 15 predicted proteins | sample RumenRJG_02DNA_FD_189096 | JGI IMG/M metagenome (GOLD analysis project Ga0256405, IMG submission 189096) | Bovine rumen microbial communities from Lethbridge, Alberta, Canada - RJG_02 | ecosystem: Host-associated > Mammals > Digestive system > Stomach > Rumen | place: Canada: Alberta...
CACCACCCCGGTTTCCGTGTCAAGGACGAACGGTTTCCGGCAGTCAAGGTCCATGACCCATTCCTTTATAATCGGTTCACTTTCAAGTTGCGTATGGCCGCAGATGAACACCACGTTCTCATAGTCATTCCCAAGGTCCGGCTCATCTCTCTTGGCGTATTCCCGGATGTCGGCCCACACGATTGAGCCGTCGTCCCAACCGTCCCATCCGCGGTATCTGGAGTAAACCCCCAGGGCCCACTCAAAATCGTGTGTCATCTTGTCGTTTTTGTCACGACCGTTGTCATAAATAGCGTGGAACAGGTTGTTGAAATAATCCGCGGGCGGGAGCTCGTCGCTCTCCCAGCTGAAAAGACTGCCCCTCACCCACGTGTCAAACCAGCCCTTTCTCACCCCGGCATGGGAGAGGAAATAACGCTTATCGTCAATCTTTGTCTCCCACGCGAGGTCAAATGACTTGATGTTGTCAAAAAACATTCCGTTTATCTTGTTCCAGTTCACCCAGTCGGTCCGGCACTCGCAAATATTGCTGTTGATGTAAGAAAAATCCTTTATATTCGCAACAGGTCGTTAATCTGTTGCCGTTTTCACTGCTCATATTTGAATTCATATGAGAATAGACTATCTCTTCGCCTCCGACATTACTCGCTGAGGGTGGGGCATTTGGAGGGACTTCCCCCTACTTCCATTTCAGGAATAGTCGTTGAACGTTCCGGAATTCCGGCTTCGCTGCTGATTGCCATCTCAGGTGTTCCAGCAATTAACCCCATTTCACTTAATGATTTCTCACTAAGAGCACAAAGTATTTCTTCAAATTTTGTTTTTTTTCGTTCTCCGTAAATTGTTGCAGAAGAGTACATTATATCATATAACTTATACAGGTTTTTTCTCCCAGAATACTCCATCATACAGTGTCTATGGTCATTTTTTGCCTTTGAATAATTCAATTTTGTTTTTGTAAAACCATATCTTTCAACAAGATAGTCCTGCAAAAATGGAATGAATGTGTTACTTCCAGTAAAATTAAACTTTACATTATGAACAATCCTTTCTCTATATTCTCCGGGCCGGTAATCATTTTTCACAATCATTTTTTTTCGTTTGCCATTCCATACAGACCCATCCCCATCAAAGTACCCACGAATAAAATGTGGCATCAATTCATCGGAAATGAAAGTCGGAAAAGTTAATACTAATGATTTGTTATGTACTACGCCCAAAGCATTTAATTGCTCTTCAATTTTCTGACCATACACGTAAAAAACGAACCGTTTTTCTTCGTTCCCGTGTTGATTTTTTTGTTCGCTAATCGGGTATGTTGATTTCATTGCTTTTTTTATTTTATAAAGAATATCAACATCCCTTTCCATTTGTGCAATTGACAATTCCCCGGTCGTTGGGTGTTTTACATTGCAACCATCCGCATAAATAAATCCTAGGACATAAGCCTTTTCTTCCGTGTCAATTTTATCAAAGAACGACTCATCGTAATCATGTTTCCTATTCATAATTAAATTCCTTTTATTATAAATAGTATAATAGATGATTTCCGACAGCTAAAAAGCAAAATTTACTCTATGATTTCCGAGCAATAAAATAACTTTATCCCCGGTTTCTTTTTTAAAATTCACAATTTCTTTTAAAACCTCAATTGCAGCCTCATTTGTTATCCCTTCGGCTGGATAGGGAGACACAAAATCACCCAAAAATACGATTTTTTCAAATTCATTTTTGTAGTTCAGGCACGGGTCTTCCCAAAACCTCCTCCCGTGTGTGTCAGGAATAATTAAAATCTTACCCATATTCTTGTTTTTTATTCATTATTTTACCCATAATTAGTTCTTTTTCAGTTTCCCGACCTCCCACGAGAGGTCGTCAATAAGCTGCGCGGCCGCCTCAACGCCGTCATTGTAGCCGGCCTTGTAACCGTCATCATAAGACTCCTCCAAGGTGTCGACCCTCTCCTTCTCCGTGACACGCTTGAACAACTCGTACATGCAGGTGACGGTCTCGGCGTCACCCACACCGAACTCCACGCAAATGTCGTGGATTACCGGGACGCGGAAAAACACGGCGTCCGGTTTCTCAAGATTGAATTTTCCCATTTTTTATGTCTCTAAAATAACAAATGTCTTCTCAGTATATTCTCCGCCGTCCCGCTAATCCTCGTGTTATCACGGACAAACGCGATGTCATATGAGGAGGCGGCGGTCATGGCCGCGTCCCTCTCGCGGTCGCTCTCAAAACCCCCGACGGTATTCTTAATCTTCGGGTTGATATTCCTCGGGGCCTCTAGCATGTGGTAAACCGTAACTCTCTCAGGGTCAACGCCCAGCACGTCAACAAGGTAGTCCTGCGCCATAATGTCAGCCCCCTGACAGTCCCCTATGACAAACCGGCAGTCCGGGACGGTGTTGACAATGTCCTCAAGGGCCAGCTTGTAGTTCCTCTCGAACTCGTCCCCGGTTATATCCCTGTGGCCGGAGACGAAATAGGTGACCTCCCTGGCCTTCTCCCTCTCCATATACTCCCGGTACCCGTTCTCAATGTATTCCTCTGGGAGCGGCTCCAGCCTCTCGTACTCATAGCCCCTCTTCTTGACGACCTCGTTGAACGTCCTCCCGTTCGACCCGCTCATGCCGCCGCTGACCATGTACACATAGTCCCCGAGGGACACGTTCTTATACCTGTATGTGGCCCCGTTGTTGAACACCACCGTCAGGTCCCCGTAATTCTCGTCCGGGTCCTCCCTCATCTCCGTGTACTTGAGCATTGACGAGTCGTGCCAGACCTTCTCGGTCAGGGTCTTCTTGTCGTAATATTTTCCCGTGTATCCCATGCCTTTTCCTGTTCTTATACCCTTAATGTACAAAAAAATATTTATATGGCAAAACGCGCCTCCGGAAAGCGATTTGTTTTTCCCGGAAAAAGCTTGTATAATAGTTGCAGAAACATTTATAAACGGTATCATAATGACTCAGAACGAAAACTACACAAACGAGCTGAACAGGCTCCTGGGATTCATGGAGAACACCCTGGGGAGGGAGATGCCCACCCCGGTGCTGACACTTGAGTATCTAATCCTCGCGATTCTTGACCAGAAGGACTCGAACATCTACAGAATCATAGACGACTGCTGCTCAAACATGGCGAAAAACCGTATCTACACGACCTACCGCCAGATTCTCCAGGGACGCGCGCTGAGCGCCATCAAGCCCAACCGTGAAATCAAGTACGACTCAAAACTGACGGACGCGCTGGCCGGAGCCGACGCCGAGAGGAAACTGCTCGGGGCCGACAAGCTCGGGAGCGAGCACGTCCTGCTCCATATCCTCGCCGACGACTCCCCGGACAACAGCATCCGCAAGGTCTTCAACGGCGCGGGACTCTCATACCCGATACTCCTTGAGAAGATAAGCTCGGGAACCGGCCGCGAGAAGGCCCCGAAGGCGGGAAAGCCCCAGGGAGGGGTTATAATCGGCGGGATTGACACGGGTGAGGGTGAGGGCTCGTCCATAAAGATAATCAACACGCCCGGGGGACCGGTCGTAATCAAGTCGGCCATGTTCACGGGCAACCCCAACGAGGTTCCCCCCGAGGTCCTGAAGATGCTCGGCCTTGACGGCAACGCCGAGCCGGGCATACCCAAGCTTGGGGACAAGCCGAAAAAACCCAAGAGCCAGTTCATTGACCAGTACTGCACCGACCTCAACGCGCAGGCGGAGGCCGGGTCAATTGACAAGCTGGTCGGACGGGAGAACGAGATGGACAACATCATCAGGACCCTGGGCCGCAGGAGAAAGAACAACATCATCATAGTCGGCGGCGCCGGTGTCGGGAAGACATGCCTCGCGGAGGGCCTCGCTTACAGGATTGTGGAGGGCACCGTGCCCAAGTTCCTGAAAAAGAAGAGGCTGGTCTCGCTTGACATGACCGCGCTGATGGCCGGAACCACCCTCAGGGGCATGTTTGAGGAGCGGGTGAAGGGCCTGCTTGACGAGATAAAGGCGTCCGGCGACTACATCCTTTTCATTGACAACATAGGGAACGTCCTCGGGAACAAGACCAAGAACGACTATGACATAGCCTCAATGCTCTCCCACTCTCTTGACAACGGGGAGGTGCAGGTCATAGGCACCGCGGATTTCAACTCGTTCCGCAGCACCTTCGACAAGGACGCCAGCCTGCTCAGGAGGTTCCAGAAGCTCATAATTGACGCCCCCACCAAGGAGGGGTCCAAGGACATCCTGAACGGCATCCAGCAGAACTACGCCGATTTCCATAACGTCACCTACTCACCCGAGGCGGTGGACGCCTGCGTGGAGCTCGCGGACAAGTACATAACCGAGAGGAACCTGCCCGACTCCGCCATTGACGTCCTGGACGAGGCGGGGGCCGTGGTCGGCACGGAGAACGACACCGAGTCCGAGGAGGTCACGGGGCTCCGCGAGAGGGTCTATGAGCTGAAGACCGCCATTGACAAGCTCAAGAAGGAGAACGACTACGACGAGGCCGACAACCTGGAGAAGGAGCAGAAGTCCGTGGCCAGGAAACTCGCCTCCGCCGTGAAGCGCGACGAGGAGTACAAGAAGGACCACAGGCCCGTCGTCAATGTCGACACAATCTACGACATCATAGCGAGCAAGACGGGCATCCCGCTCAACAAGCTCTCCGCGGACGACAAGCGGAAACTCGTGAACATTGACGAGCGTCTCAAGCAGAATGTCATAGGCCAGGACGAGGCCATTGACATCATCTGCAAGGCCCTCAAGAGGAACAGGGTCGGCTTCAAGCGCAGCGGGTGCCAGTTCTCGGCATTGCTAATCGGTCGTACTGGTGTTGGTAAAACCCTCATAGCCAAGCAGTTAGCAAAAGAGATGTTCGGTGACGAGGGGGCGCTCATCCGTTTTGACATGAGCGAGTACCCCGACAAGACGGCCGTCAACAAGCTCATAGGCTCAAACCCCGGCTATGTCGGCTACGAGGAGGGCGGGCAGCTCACCGAGGCGGTCAAGAACAGGAAATACTGCGTCCTCCTGCTTGACGAGATTGAGAAGGCGGACCCGGAGGTCTACAACATCTTCCTCCAGGTGCTTGACGAGGGTTTCCTCACGGACAACTCCGGCCAGAAGGTGGACTTCAAGAACGTCATAGTCCTCTTCACCTCAAACGCCGGCGCCAAGGCCGCGAGCGATTTCGGCAAGGGGATAGGTTTCCAGACGGACGAGGAGGGGAACCAGAAAAGGATACTCCTCAAGCAGCTCAAGAACAAGTTCCCGCCAGAGTTCCTCAACAGGCTTGACAACGTCATCTATTTCAACGCCCTTAAGGACGATGACCTCCGCAAGATAATCCGGCTCGAGATAGGCAAGCTCCAGGAGAGGATGCTTGAGATAGGCTACACCATGGAGTATGACGAGGGCACCGTGGACTACATCCTGGACATCGTCAAGGAGCAGAAGGAGTACGGCGCCAGGCCCATCGTCAGGGCGATACAGGACGAGATTGAGGACAAGATTACCGACCTCCTCCTTGACAACGAGTATGACGAGCACAGGTTCGCGGTGACGGCCCAGGCCCACTCTTTGAATGTTTCTTAAAGGCTAGCGCCGCCGCGTGAGTCCCCCGGTCAAAAGCCGGGGGATTTTGCGTTGTAAGGACTATTTATTTGTGTATAAGAGATACCCGAGAGATGAGAAGGATAGTCATTACGGAGGAGCAGGCTCACGCCCTCAGTAACATAATCGGGGGCAACAAGCCCTCCGGGTTGCCCGAGAAGGCCGGACCCTATGTCGTGAACCCGGAGAAGGTCCTGCTCGTGAAGAAATACCTTGACTCCACGTTCAAGAAGGGGCAGATTGAGAACATCGGCGCCGACGGTTTTCCCGCCAAGGTGAGAATCGCCGGGATGATGTCGTCAAACGGGGACATACTCATGAACATCGGGGAGACCCAGCTTGAGGACCTCCTGATTGAGAAGTTCAAGAACATGTTCATAGACAAGGTGGAGCGCCAGAAGTTCCTCCACCAGGTCATGGACGACTGGTTCAATGATAAGATAGGGATGTTCGGGAACCTGTCGGTTAATTTGTTGAAATAATATGAAAGTATTGTTAAGTGAAAGCCAATTCAAGGCACTTTACGAGGAACTGTCCAAGGAAGAGATTGACCAGAAGGCAAACGAGGCGGACCAGAACCCTAGCCAAGCCATGAAGGAAGCGGGAAACTACCGCATGGGGCACGTAAGGGTCAAGGGCTTTGATATCAGCATCGAGAATCCGGCCGGGAGCAGGAGATATTACGGCAAGGACAAGAAAAAATTCAACGTGATGAGGAACCATTACGGGTACTTCACCAGGACGAGAGGCAAGGACGGCGACCAGGTTGACGTCTTCCTCGGCCCGGACATTGAGGATTTTGAGAGGGTCTATGTCGTTGACCAGAAGGTGGACGGAAAGTTTGACGAGAGCAAGGTCATGCTCGGGTTCCCCTCAAAGAAGGAGGCGAAGGCGGCCTATTTCGCGAACTATGACAAGAATTGGCACGGTTTCATGCACATAACCGGGGTGTCCCTCGCCACGTTCCGCAAGTGGCTTTACCGCGGGAGGAAGCAGCGCCAGCCGTTCGCGGACTATGTTGAGATACAGAGGAAGAAACTGAACGAGGCCGAGATAAGGTCGCTTGAGGATATCGCCTCGGACGAGGTCTGGGTGCCCGTGAGAAGGCCTGACGGGAGCGCGAACCTGAGGAACAGGGATACGGGCGAGTACCTTTCGCCGGAATGGTTCAACTGGTGCGGGCACATGGAGGACGGCATCAGTGTCGTGAGAAACAACGACAACAAATACAATTACCTGCTGAACAACGGCACCCTCATGCTGGACGACTGGTATGACGACTGTGAGGAGTTCAGGGACGGGACGGGAAGGGTCGCGCGTGACGAGGTCGTTGACGGCGGGTTACGCACGCTTTACAATCACGTGGACAGGAACGGCAACTTCCTCGGGGAGTGGGAGCCGGCGGAAAAATGATTTTTAATATGGGAACACAATGGGAAAGACAGTTAGATTGACCGAGGACGGGCTACGGGACATGATTGTCTCGGAGATAAGGAAAACCGTCGGGCGTGAGGCCTTGAACGAGACCTGGATGATGAAATCCGCGGAGGAGCTTACGGACGGAAAGCTTGATTATGAGAGACTTTACGGGAAACTCATGGGGAAAATAGAGTTCCTTTACTGGATAAAGGACAACTGCAGGACACTGGAGGAGCTCCAGAAGGAGATAAGCGACCTTTTTGACGGGTTTATGAGAAACACGTCGCACTAAACCGACAAACATAACTATTTATAAGAAAAAACAAACACTATGACAAAGAAAGAACATCTTACCAAATTGGTCCAAACAGTAAAGGCCAAGAAATTCGTTAACAATTACTGCAAGGAGAATGGTGGTGTCATGCCAGCACTTTCCCTTGTTAAGGAAGCTAAAGTATTGACCGCTGAGGATGAGGCCAACATCAAGCACATGATGGAGGTTGACAATCTCGTTGAGATGGCCGGTGATTATGAGGGAGGTTCAATCATAATCCCTGGTGAAAACATCTCCAACCTTGATATTCCGGCGGACAACGCGATTAAGACCGTCAAGGCAAGTTTCGCGAAGGAAGCGACCATCAACTTCTCATCCCCAAAGTCAGTTGGCGTTGAAAACCTTGACAAGGACGGGGTTATTGAGGTTCTCACGGTTAACGCGCCGGCAGCGTCCGCGAGCACGACCATCACAGTGTCAGCAAACTGCAAGACAATCAAGGCGGTCAACGCGAACGTGACCGTTCCCGCGCCTTACACGGTTGAAAATATCATTCTTGAAACCGAGGAAGGCGAGACAAACAGCATAAGTGTCAACGCCAGTTTTGCCGAGAACGCGAAGATTGAGACCGAGACATCAAACCCCATTACGGTTTATAACAAGAACGGCGAGGAACTTCTTCCAAGCCTTAATCTTGACGCCGAGAACGCCACCGTCACACTCAACAGCAAGTGGAACGAGGTTGAGGCTGCAGTAAGCGAGAATACCCTGTATGTCAACGGAAAGGGACACATCAACAAACTTATCATGGTTAAGGGTAATGCGATTGTTAATGTCGCAAGAGAGGCCGACATTGAAAAGGTTGTCGCGGACAAGGAACTTGCCGCGGGTACATCCCTTGATTACGCAAAATTTGAAATCACCAACGCGACATCATCAAAACTTGGTGGCGTCGGTGAAATGACATTGGCGGAAAATATCACGAGAAGCGCTTCACTTGTTTCTCCTCTTGCGCCAGCTTGGGACGCCGTATGGAACCTTAACGGAAAGACACTTGAGGTTACCGGTACGCCGAAGAGCGGAGTTTATCTTAACAGGTACGCTTCAAATCTTGAAGTCAACGGTGAAGGCACAATTCGCGCAGAGGGTTCTTATGGTTTGTGGAACGCCGCAACGACCGGTAAGATTGTCATCAACGGCGGTAACATTGAGGCCCAGACACATGCGGTATATGCCGAGAATGGTGTAATTGAAATCAATGGCGGTACTTTCAAACTGACAAACGCTGATACCGCCGAAAGGGATGAAAACGGTAACCTCAGGTTCCTCATCAACTGCCTTGACAAGAACTACAAGGCCGGCACCGCGAGGATAATCGTCAAGGGCGGTAAGTTCTATGAGTTTGACCCGGCCAACAACGCGGCCGAAGGCGCGGGCACAAATTTTGTCGCGGAAGGCTACCAGAGTGTAGAGTCAACAGAAGACGGCAAGAAGGTCTATACCGTAGTTAAACTCTAACATTGGAAAAACTAAAAACAATAAAACCACGGACTTAAAAATCCGTGGTTTATTTTTATTATAAAAAAAAGCGGAACCCTTCCCGGGTCCCGCAAAACATGTACCTATAGCACGGCGCCTTGTCTCCGTAAAATGTCGCGCTCATCTACTATGGCAGTTTTCAAAACATAACTATGTCTTTTCGCGTGAAAAATTTGTTTTCACATGAATATTTTTGTATATTGTTGTTACAGGATTCACGAGTGACATGGGAAAAGGATGGAAAAAGGGCGAGCGCACGTACGACACCGACAGGTATGTTGAGAGATACTGGTGGAAGGGGGAAACATATCAGAAGAGTGTCTGGGCCTCCGACGCCTATGTCGGGCCGGGCGCGTATTGCCGCTCGCATGTGGCGCTCCTCTACGCGATGGGAAACGATATTGAGCAGGTGAACGATATGGACAACCCCTTTTTCCTCAACCGGTACCGGATGTCCGCGGAATCCCAGAAATTCAAACCCTAAAAATTTTCACGTTTCAAGATATGATTGACACAAAAGGAATCAGACAGATAAGGCTTGACGACAAGACCGCGGTGGAGACGTTCTGCACAAGCGACGGACTCTCGCTGCAGAGCCTCTTCTTCGCGGTGTACAACGAGTTCCCGAGCCTCTACACGTACAAGAGTGACGAGGCCCACTCGAGCTATTTCTTTGACACGGCGGCGATACTTGACGAGCTCAGGGGTATCTACGGCCCGGATGGGGTCCAGATGGTGATTTACACGCTCCGCAACCTCCAGACCGACGAGGAGGACTCCGGGCTGAACATATACATCCCCTCCAAGGGTCTTTTCGCGAGGATAGAGAAGTCCCCGAGCGAGACATATGTCCTTTACCGGAACGGGAGCGAGCCTGATGTCGACGCGCTCACCGAGATTTTCCGGAAGCATTACAAAAAGCCGACGCTGCCGCCGAACAACGTCTACACGGTGGCGTACGAGAACGGCTTCTACCTCAACAAGCTTCCGACCAAGGACTTCTCCGAGCTTGATGTGACGAAGAACTACAATGACGATTTCCTGACGGAGGACAGGATAATCAAGACGTTCGTGTCCACGGATGACGAGAGCGGGCTGCTAATCCTGCACGGGGACAAGGGCACGGGGAAGAGCACCTACATCAGGCACCTCATAAGCGCGAACCCCGAGAGGAAGTTCGTCTACATCCCCGCCAATCTCGTCGGCATGCTCAGCGAGCCCAATTTCAGCACCTTCCTTATGACTCTCCAGAACCATGTAATCATCCTGGAGGACTGTGAGGAGGCCATCAAGGACAGGAAGTCCAACGGCTCACCCGCGGCGGTGTCGCTCCTGCTCAACCTGACCGACGGTTTGCTCAGCGACGGACTGGGGCTCAAGTTCATCTGCACGTTCAACGACGACGTGAAGAATATTGACGCCGCGTTGCTCAGGAAGGGGCGCCTCATCTCCAAGTACGAGTTCAAGCCGCTCAGCACCGAAAAGGCCAACGCGCTGCTTGAGGAGCTGTACGGGGAGAGGTTTGACAACGGGGAGTATGAGATTTCCCCGTCAACCGATAAACCTTTGTCGCTCGCGGATATCTATCATTTCTACGAGGCGTCTTACGAGAAGGAGAGGAGGAGGATAATCTGATGGCGAAGCAGGCTTTAATGACTTTTGAGGGAGAGGTGTTGGAGACCCTCCCCAACGTGATGTTCCGCGTGAGGCTTGACACCAACGGCATGGTGATATTGTGCCAGGCCTGCGGGAACATGAGGAGAAACTACATCAAGGTCATCACCGGGGACAGGGTGAGGGTCGAGATGTCCCCCTATGACCTGACCAGGGGAAGGATAGTGAGCAGGCTCCTGCCGGACAAGGATACCGGTAAGGAGGAATAAGAATTATAAAAGCATAACACATTAAAATACAAAGAATTATGGCAAAAAGAAATTGGTTTGAAGGTATCGAGAACAGAGTTCCCGCTACCAAGTTTGAGTTCAATCTTCCCGCGTTCAGTGATGGAATGAACCTCGCGAAGACCCTTCTTAAAGAGCCCTTTGATTTGGAAAATGTCAATGTACACATCACCCCGTTTGATGATTTCATGGCGGACCTTGAAGGCTTTGGTTTCAAGGACAAGGGGGACCGCTACGAGATGACAACGGACCTCGGCGGGCAGAAAGGCGAGTCCGGCACCCCCGAGGATGCGGTGAAGGTTGAGCTCACCGGCAAGAACAACAGAACGGTTGAGATTACCTACGAGCACTCCACCAGCACTGACGAGAACTGCTTCTACAGTCACTCGCAGAAGACCAGCGTCACACTCCCGGCTGATGCCGACGAGGAGACGGTTAAGGCTTATTTTGACGACAATGACAATGTCGTTGTCTCCGTCAAGAAGAAGTCAAAGGAACCCGAGAAGAAGGGACCACGGTCAATTCCCGTAGGTGTAAGACACAACGACAAGTAATGTGTTTTTATGCGACCGCAGGCTTTACGCTTGCGGTCTTTTGTTTTCCGTCAGCTATTTATTTGAGTATGAAAAGCCGTATGAACATAACGAACAAAGATTTGCGGTACATGATAAACGAGGTGTGCCGCAAACTGTCATATCTCAATGAGAACATGGCCGAGGGAGGCGCCGCGGGACATATGCTTCACCCGTTTGATGTTGACGAATTTACTTTTGGCGATTATAAACAACTTGTGTATGACCTATTTTCCACAAGGGTTGAGCATATCACGGAAAAACTTGATGGAATGAATATTTTCGCGACAGTAGCCCCAAACGGGGAAGTACGCTTCGCGAGAAATGCCGGCCAGATAAAGGGTGACGATGCCGGCATGGGCGTTGAGGAAATGGAAGCGAGATGGGGAGGAGAAGGGAAAGACACATCCATCCTTGACGCGTATAAAAACGCCTATTATCTGTTCAACGACGCGGTTAAATCACTTCCGGACCCGGTTGGCTTTTTTAATGGTGACGGGTATAAAATATACGCGAATTGTGAGGTGGTTGACAAGACACACCCGAACGCCGTTCCATACGCAAAAACCGTGCTTTCAGTGCACGGCCTTGTGGCTTTTTCAACAGATGGAACCGGACAGAAAGTCAGTTTACCTGGAGATGAGGAACAGGCCAAAATGGGGATGTTAAAGAAATTACTTCCATCGGTCAACTCACAGTATGGAGGGACACAAGTAACCCCTGAGGTTGTAATCGCGATACGTGAAGACAATGAGGAAACGCTTGAAAAATACATCTCGCTTGTTGACCACATTGAGGAATATGCCGGGGTGGAGGACGAAACCACACTTATCCAATACCGCGAACACCTGTTAACCAAATATATCGCGGACCACGGGTTTGGAATCGTATTGGATAATCAGTTCACGGATTATTTCATTAGGAGGTGGGTTTACGGGGAAAAACAACCGACAATAGTGCAGCTGAGAAAACAAATGCTCACAAGCGGAATAGTTGACGCTGACAAGATTTATGCCGCGGCGGTTCAATTTGAAAAGGAAGTGCTGCCGAACGCAATGAAAGAAATTATGGAACCTGTGGAAAACTTCTTCTATAACCTTGGGAATGAGGTAATTAGCAGATGCCAGGGCCTTGCGAATGAGGGCAGCGAAAACGAAGCGGTGCAAGAGCTGTTAAATCAGCTGGAAAACACGAAACAAATGGTTAAACAATTTGACAACCCTGAAATCACGGAGGAAATGGCTTATTGGCTTCACAGGTTATCCGTCATTGGGGACAAATATAATGCCGCGGAAGGTATAGTATTCAATTACAGGGGGAAAACAATGAAACTTACCGGTTCATTCGCGGCGTTGAATAGGGCGATAAACCTGAGGATGAAAGTCGACAGGATGCGAAGAAAAAACCAGGGTGTTTAACCCTGGCTTTATTTTTTTGTCCTTTTCCGTTTTATTTCAGCTGGCTCTTATAGAGGAGCTGGTTCCCGGTCTCTAGAATCTCGTCAAGGACGGCGCACACGTTGTCATAGTCCTTGTTCCCCGACACGCTCTCCTTCACTTCGCTGGCAAGGTCCACAAGCTCGTTTATGATTGACTTGAAATCGGTGTCTGATTCCGGTTTCCTGTCGCTTATCTTGAGCTCAATGTCCCTGTCCCCGAGAAACGCCTCGGCCAGGCCGTCCTCCCACTCGCAAAGGTCGCCAATGGTCTCGTCGGTCACCATGTGCAGCGCGTACTCGTTGGTGTTCCAGTGTATCTCCCTCACGGGTTTCTGCGCGTTGTGGAGGAAGGAAATCAGCTCCCTTATCTTGGAGTCGGTCTCCTCGCCGCGCTCCTCCATCATTATCGCCCTGCGCGTGGCCTCAAGAATCATGCCGCGCAACCGGGACTCGGTCAATCTTATCTGTCTCATTTTCTCTCTCTTTTATTCGTCTTATAAATAGTTAGGTCCTTGTTATGTTAAAGTTGAGTATCGTTATGTTTGAGTACCTGTAAGGGTCCCCGTTCGGGTCCATGGCGTGCCCGATTGTGACCTTGAGGTATTTCAGGTCGTCAATGTCGGGGAATTTGTTGTTGCTTGTGCACACATTCTTGCTTGTCAGGTTATTGTAGCACACGAACGAGTTGGTGCTCGCCGTCGGGTTGTATGTTATTGAGAGGTCATACTCAACGGTGTTCGCTGACGCCGTGGTCTGGCCCGTTATGTTCGTGTTGGTGTTGCTTCCCGTGGCGAACTGGGTACCCAGTATTATAAACTTGTTCGTGCCTGTCTGCCTGAGCTGGAAGCCGTACCAGGGTGACGGGTTGTTCCTCTTCATCGCGAGGATGTTGTGGTGGTTCTCGTCCTGTCCCGCGGGCTGCTGGTTGAAGTTGATGTAGAAATGTATGTTCATCACGAACCCGTGGGTCATGTCAAACGCGTAATACTCGGTGTTGACACCGTCCCCGTTATAAATCTTGCCGCTATCACTTCCGCTGGTGTCTATGTCGTATGACGTGACCGCGCTGTTACCCTCGGAGTCATACCCAATCTCCTGGGTGTTGACGTTGCCCGCGGTGTCCCCTGACGTGTTGGTGGTCTCGGTAGGGTTGCCGTTCTCATCATAGCTCGTGCTCGTGCCCTCATACGACCCGTCGGCGTTGTTGGCCCGGCTTCCCTCCTGTGTTCCGATTGTGTTGCCCTGGTCGTCGGTTATGACCGTGCTGGTCTCAACGGATGTGGAGCCGTCCTCGTTCTCGGTGACGGTGGTGGTTGTCGTGGTGGTGTTTCCGCTCTCGTCAATCACGGTCTCCGTTGAGGATGAGGATGACGAGCCCTCCTTGTACGTCACGGTCATGTCGTGCGTGGCGGTGAAAGATGACCACGCGGCGGTGAGCGTCACCTGAGCCCCCGTCGCCGCCGTGGATATCGTCAGGAGACCGTTCTGGTCAATGCTGACGTAACTGCCCCCGCTGACGACGCCCCATGTGACACCGGTCGTTATGGCCCTGTCGTTGAGCGCGGCCTGGCATTGGCAGGTCACGGCGGAGACCGTCTTGGGCGCCACTATCCTGAACGTGTAGACCGCGGGTATGTTCCCGCCGAAGGTCTTCATCTTCTCGTCAATATAGTCAAGGAAATC
>Ga0256405_10008642_pt1 | contig 14439 bp, 19 predicted proteins | sample RumenRJG_02DNA_FD_189096 | JGI IMG/M metagenome (GOLD analysis project Ga0256405, IMG submission 189096) | Bovine rumen microbial communities from Lethbridge, Alberta, Canada - RJG_02 | ecosystem: Host-associated > Mammals > Digestive system > Stomach > Rumen | place: Canada: Alberta...
TTATATATAAATAGATCCAACAGGATAAATTCTTGTGTTAGACAATATATAAGACTGTAAGTCATAAGACTTACAGTCAATTATAATTCTATACAAAATATAACACAAGTTTGAATGCTAAAGCAGATGCTTCTACAGTAAATTCTCAGATTTCTACTCTTAATTCAAGAGTTCCTTCAAATGTTGCATGGGGTAGAGCAACATATAATTCTACTGCTGATACCTGTACAATGATAGCATCACATGGATTGACAATTACACCTACTGGAGATAAGCTTACCTTTATAGTAAACCTATCTCCAGCATTTCCAGATGCTAATTATGCAGCGTTTGCATCATTTGAAATTAGTGGAACAGGTGAAGAAATTTTTGGAGTATATGGATATACCACAAATAGTTTTAGTGTTGATTGCAAAGCTGCCGACGGTACTACAAATTATCCATCCATAGTATCAGTAATGGCAATAAGATAATATTATTCTGTAGAGTATATACTCTACAGAATAATAAATTTATTTTCAATTATATACTATATAAGTGATATATAATGTAGCAGCAATAATATTACTACTCATACATGTCCCTGTATTGGGACATTAAATATAGATCAGGAGAATGAGGTGACAATGGAGTACAAAAATCTTATATCAGCGGTAAATGATGTATTGAGGATTCGTGGAGCGAAATTTAGAATCATCCTCCACATTGACATTAACACGTTTGCTAGTAGATACATTTCTACTAGCGATCCGGCAGCATTGGAGATTACCAAAGGTCTTCCGTGCTTTACAGCTGACAGTATTGTATGCGTTCATAATAATGTATATGATATTCATGTGTACACAGGAATCGCAGACAAGCCCGGTTATGACCCGGTTCCTGCATATAAGAAGGTATAAAAGGATAAAAGAGAGGGACGGTTTTATAATCCGTCTCTCTTTTATTTTTCTTTAGCATTATCGAAAAAATAATATATAATGGAGGAGAAACATGCAAACGTTATATTGTCCGCATTGCGGTCGAATGTTCAGAGCTGATCGGTTATACGCACAAATTATAGATGGAAGGGCTGCTTATTATTGTCCATCAGTAGAATGCAGTCTTTATTTCAACGAATTGGTTGAAATAGATGAAATGATGGTGTATCCTATTGAAATTTTAAATCGAAAAGGATATAAGACTAGATTCTGTTGCTCCGGTCATATGGTGTCTCCAGAAAATAGAATGTATAATGAAGGATATATTTTATTTGATGATATTTATAAATTTCCTTCAATTCCAAGGTATTGGAAATATGAAGTTTTTAACGATGTCGAAAGCATAAATAAGCAGCTTTCTAAACTTACATCTACAATTAAAAATCCATTTACTTATATGAATAGCTTGGTAAACTGGGTGGATAAATTATAATTTAAATAATAGAGTAGACTCATAATAATCTACTCTATTATTTAAATTATAATCGTAAAAGTCGATATTTTTAATTATATACTATAATAGTGATAATAAAGTAAAGATACTAGGTAGACTCTGCATAGTCTACCTAGTATCTTATTTTAATGAAAGGAGGTAAAAATATGAATAGATTATTATATGGTATTTCGGATGATCCACGTATCCAGTCCATATTTAATCTATTAAGCCCCGAGTCTCAAGACGCAGTTTTACGCCGCGACTTGCTTGACGCTATAAGGAGCGGATTGAGTGTTGATACTTATCTTCACTTAATCTCTAATCCTAAAGAAGGATTCTTAGCATGACTTCTTTAGAATATATCACATATACCACCTTTACTATAATGTTTTGGTGGTAATAATATATAATAAATATTTTTAATTTCATATCCCTGTATCGGGATGTAAAATATAGATCAGGAGAGATATTATGTTTAATAGTGATATTGAATTTAGCATCATTAGAGATATCGAAAACGCTCGAATTAAGGCATATGAAAAAGGATGTAAAGCCTTTGCATTCATAACAACAGATGACGGCATATATGAGATCACACGTGAATCGGGCATACGATATCGTGCGCTTTATATCCGTAAAAATAAAACGGATATAAAAATGATCTCTAAATATGTAAAAATCTTTCAAGGCCAGCTGGCCTTGAGGGATGGGAAGGAAGTTATCATCTTCCCCACTCGACTTGAATATGCGAGTATGGTAAGATAAAAAATAAAGGAGGGGGATGTGTATGTATCCTCCTCTTTTATTTTTTATAAATAATATACTTCAATCTTTAAGTCTGGAACATTTCCTAAGATATTTTGTATATCTTTTTCTGTGTTATTCCAATTTAATTGATCTAGTCCAGATCCAATTTTAGGCATTGCTAAATATTTTGTTTTGTATTGGAAACAGGAAGTTCGTAACCCTTTTAATGCATCTTGCATTGATTTTCTTGTGGGTTTATTATAGTAATATATCTTTGTAATGAGATTATTTATAATAATACCATTACATTCTGTAGTAGCACATAAACCATATACGTCCCAATTTGTTTGCAAGTCTTGTAAATAATGTGTACAATCTATTTCATCTGGCATATTCTGTCTCAAAGTTTCTCTAATATGAAATCTTTTTTGAAACTCTACTGCAATACCTTTTCCCATTGCATAATCGGCTGAAATACATTGTACAAGAGTTGGCTTTGGATTATTTATAAGAGATTCAAATAGATTTCCATGTATATATTTAATTTCCGGCATATAATTACTCCTTTATCTCATTTGATAGATCACTTCATGAATATGATCTGAATCAACTCCAAAATCTTTTTGATCTGGATATAAATTTCGATGAATATAAACTGGTATTGTGGTATCTGGAATATTACTTATGATACTGGTAATTCGTTCATCTGTACCTTGCTTATCATTATCTGGATAGAGATGTAATTCAATATATGGTAATTGTAATTCCAATAGAATATACAATATGGTATTCATATAATTTGCTCCGGCTACAGATGCATAAATGCCATTTTCTTTTTTCCTTACATTCTCATAGATTGATAAAATATCAAAAGGTCCTTCTGCAATATGAACTTTGGTCCGATAAGGCTGCGATACATCTACCGTTGTTGGTATTACATAGAATCGTTGACTATTATCAAATTTACCAAAGATATCATAATTGATATATCTTTTATCAATCCCTTCATAGAGTTTTCCTTGATTAATTAAACGACGCATATTTAAATACGCATTATCTACTGATAGAAAGCCTAAGAAGTATTGATTTAAAGCATTTACAATCTCTTCATTTCTGGTATATTTAAAAACATGATTCTCTTGTAAGAATGGTATTAGATCTAAGACAATTTTTAGATCTCTTAGATCTTTATATGACAATTGTAGTCCGAGTCTTTGATTAATATAATCTCTTTTCCAGGCAAAGTTTTTTGAATCTTCTTGATACGTATTCTGTACTTTATAAATGGATCTCTTAAAGTACTTTGTATTTCTGGAATTCCCAAGAATAGAATTATTGTATTCTGTAAGCTCTTCTGCAATATCAGGATCATAAATATTCCACTCAATTAATTTTTTATAAGTGAGGATTCCTTTTGCACCACACTTAAAACAATTATACCAAAAAGGTCCACCATCTTCTCCACTATTAATTCCCATATGTGCATGAGTTGGATCAGCACTATCGGAACATTCTCTACATCTACATTGTATTCTTCTACCACCAGATACCAGTTTTGAACCTGGTATTGCAGATAAAAGATACTCTCTTATATCGTCTGCTTTACTCATTCTTTTACCTCAATACTCTTGCTTATAATTACCATCACCATTGTAAAGATTTCTATCTATATTTATAATATCATTATTATTTTTCATATTATATACCTCCATTACTTATATAGTATATAATTTGTTTTCAATTTAATAATAAATACTGGGTATGGAATTTTCCATACCCAGATTTACTCATCCTTCCTGAATTTTCGACTTTAGTATAATAAGGCCATCTGTTGCATCTCTGCCATTACCATAGATGGATTAGTATCAATAATCTTACCATCAATATTTTTATTGTAATAATCAATAATTCTAAAATTACTACTAATGACAGTTGCAATCTCTGATAATAAAGATAACATGACCTTATCGGATTTATATTTCCGTTGTAATAACGGATATGTCGGAAGAGTTGTAAATTCCATCTCTTCTTTTTTACTGATTGTTTTTCTTGTAACCAATTTCTCTACTTTAGAAGAGATTACATAAGGCATAATAATCATACCGTTCTGTAATAATGTCTTCTTTGCTGCAAGCATCAATTCGATATACTGATCTCTATTATCTAGAAATCTTGGAGAAACAGTATCACCAAACATCTTGTAGAAAATATCATAAATCAATTCTCTCTGGAATCTATTTACAGTAATACCATTTTTTGTTTGTAGTCGCTCTTTGTAGTATTCAATTTCCGCTTTATCAAACGGGCCGTATTTACGTTCTATCATTTGCATCGTTATCTTACAATTAATTTTAGCTTGTATAGAAAGCTGTTCATTTTGTAAAATAACACCAGACTCAAATGCATCAAACTCTGAGCTGGCATCTTCACCTTCTCGTTTAGAAGATGATAATGGTACAAATGAATACTCGTAAGAAATCCAGTATGTTCACATAGGTCGTTAATCTATGCAGTTCTCTTATGAACTTCTCTATCTTTCGATAGACGTGCAGACTATATCATCACCCTTATATTTAAAAAGGATGTGTCCCATTTCGAACTCACTTGAGTTCTACTCCCTTACATTCATCGGGGATAGTCGTTGAACACAATTAGTATTTATACTGAGCACAAATTTCTTTTTTGTATTTTTTCAACCGTATATTTGATATTGTACAACGAAGCATCTTCATATCATGCTCTGTATATGTAGTATAATCATAATTTATCATATCCAATATTTCTTTATATGAAATATTAGTTCCATAATTCTGAAATATAAGACAAATTTGATTAACTTGGTCGTCAGTAAAATATACTTTTACTTTATATCGATTTGTAAAATCATACTCTGATGTTATCTTTCTCCATGCACGACCAGAGACCATACTATCATATATATTTTTTATATTTATATCTGGCATATATGGTTGAAGTTCTTTAACGATTTTTGATGGTTTATCACCATTTGATATTTTTTGTGCTATAAGTCTTGCTTGCTCATCTGTAATTTTTGCTAATACAGAATCGCCACATGATGGATTTAACCCAGTTAATCTAGAATGTAATATATTTTGCTGTGGAGTTACCCATTCCAAATTCCACAACCAATTATGATATTTTACACCATCTATATGATTAACTTCATACTTATCAGTATCTTCACATCCTTCAAAATATCTAAAAACCCGCATCATTAAAATATGAAGATAAACTTTTATTCCATCATGATTTGATAATTTAAGCCATAGAACAATATAACGCTCCGAATGATTATTTTCATTGGGATAGTATTTATTAGAATATGAATTATATACTCTTCCCCATGTACTGATATAATAAATCGGAAGAATACCTGGAACTATTTCACTAGTAATCGGTTTCCAATATTCTTCCATATAGCAATAATGAGGAAATTCAGTTGGTATAAAATTTAGCATATGTCCTTTCTGGCTCAAATATAAATACTAATCTTCGCTGCTGATTGCCATGAGATATTAATCTTTTAGGGTTCCAGCAATTAGAGACATGTTCACCAATATATTACTATGTTGGGGGACTATTTCATTAACTTAATCCGTGATTTGACACCCAGTGTTTTTCTGAATACTAGTGTAATTAAGCGCTACTATATTTCGGTCAAAACTATATTTAGGCATGATATTCAAGATGATATTATTTACACTATCTCTTGAGTGGGTAATAACATCTTTCCCTCGAATATCTTGCTTGTTCCAAAGAACTGGAGATTTTGTCTCCGATTTCTTTACGTTTGAATATGCTGTCTCTATTAATTTAGAGAAGATATCAATATCATATCCATTTAAGATATAATCAAATACATCCAATATAAAATCATCAATTGGTTCTACATGATGTACTTGTGCATAGTGAGTAATTAATGGAATGACGAAATTCATTAAGATACTCATTTCCATTAATACTGTTGCATGATGATCGTTGTATTGTAAAGATGGCTGTATATTCTTATATTTTAATTCCATATTGTAATTGTATACAGCCAGATTGTATACTTTCTTCTTTATCGAATCATTAAGAATATATGCATTTACCATGCTAATAAATTCATTTCGAGAAAAGCTATCGATTGTGTCAACAAAGTATTTGATTCTTGCAATACACACCAATAGTTCTTTCTCAGGATCATAATATTTTTCAAAGTAATTAATAACGTGACATACATGATCCCTTAATACCTTTGAATTATAGCATTTTTTCGGACGTATAATAAATACGTCCAGAGTAGAAGAGCTCAGATTTAAGATTTGACAGATAGGCATCCGAATCACATTCTTTTGATTTGTGATCAAAATATCCTCCGGATTCGGTTCCCAAGTTTCGATTTTCGGAATATTGTTGTTTTCCATTTTAACCCCCAGTAGTAAAAATAAAAACAATCAAGTTTCATTTTTATCATCTAGGGGCTAAACAACAATATGAAATCAATCATATCATCTCTCCTTTCATCACTTATTATATTGCTGAAATTCGAAACTCAATTCGTAATTTTCAGCTATACAATATTATAGTATATAATTCAAATTCGTTTTGTATGTTTAGCACTGCTAATCATTTTGACCCCTTTAATACGACTAGCAGACTTTGTAGTACCAACCAATCTGGAATGCTCTGCAGATTTAATTCCTAAGCCGTTAAGTTGTTTAATAATATTTTTATCTTTGACAACAAGTTTCTTTCGATGATCAACAAACTTGTCTTCTCTCTGTCGATCAGAAATTTTTTCATCGGCATCCATGATAAGATCAAGAAGTGTTTTTTGTGTATAAGATTCTGCACTACTGAATGCAGATTGTTTTAGCAGATCCTTTTCAGTTAAGAAAAGGTATGCAAAGATAATGGTCTTTACATAGCCAATATTCTGCTTTGGGTTCCTCTCTTTTGGTTCCTCCTCTAATGCTTCTTTAGACATCTTAGACGCCAATTCAGGAATAAAGATTCCTGCTTGATTGAAAGCATAAGCATATGTATACACAAAAGACGGATCATTAGAAAAGAATTGAATATAGTATTTCTTTAAATTCCTTCCTGACTCAGCTATACTGGAATCAGCAAAGAATTTAAATACTACATCATAATAGAATTTAGGAATTGTTTCGGATGGTACTTTTACCAAACAATAATAAATGTTATTAGTATTGTCCTTAAATAAATAATATTTTATTTTTCCGTTTTCACGGAGCATGATATTACCAAATTTTGCTTTATAGGTGTTTAATGCACCTTCTCTTATACTTTTTGGGATTGCAGAAGAACCTTTACCAAAAGGATTATCAATATACTCTTCCAGTGTTATTGGCTTTTGTTCATCTTTTTTCTTATTTATAATAGCCATACAATTAAACACCTCCTTTTACAAATAAGCACAGGGTATAGCCGTGTCTATACCCTGTGTATTAAAGTGTTTAATATTTATGGCTTAATCTTATTCTCTTTCCAATCATTTACGATTTCCCAATCGTCAGATGCACAAGAAGAAAGAGTATAAATAATATCTTTGGTATCCTGAATTCTTACATCTCTACCATCAAAAGTATGCATGATAATTGTATTATTATCTTTATCATACTTCCAATAACCATCCCAATGATGACGTTTTACTTTGTGACCTCTTTGTAATGCAAATAATGCTGTACCAAAACTAGCCATATTCATTCTCCTTAATATTTATTTAACGTTGTGGTCTGAAGCAAGCACTGATTTGATGTGACCATAGGTGTAATAATCTTAGAAATTGCATTAAGAATTTCAATATCAGTACGAATCGAAGTAATGACAGGAGGATTTGAAGTCATATCTCCATTATAGATCGATGCTACATTATACGGAGCCCTCTCATCCATTAAGCTAGTTTGTACAGCCTTAGCTGCAGCATCGTTTGGAAGCACTGTAGAATAGAGAATAATTCCAGCTGTAAAGTAAGAAGAGAAAATACCTTTTAGAATTTCGTCTTCAAGAGATCCTTCAGGCCAAGCAGAATTATAAATCAATTCATATGCTGCTTCCAGTCCTTCAAAATTAGCAGCTCTTCCCCATCCATACGTAGAAGCAGACTTACAATTCTTCACCGCATCTTCGACTAAATCCTTTAATGCATTACGATCTGCAACAGTAATACCACCTACATAGTAGGTTACCATATTACCTTTAAGACTACGAAGTCTGGTCTTCATCATATGAGTTTTTACATTATCTTCATTAAGCTCTTCAGATTTCTTAATCTCCGCTTCCAAGAAGGACATAATATCCTGATTAATATGCTCTCCATTCATCATACCATCGGGATTAACAAAGATTGTCTTCTCTGCATCTGCAGTAACCAGTTCTGCATGTCCAGCAAATTCATGAATATTTGTTTCTCCAGTCTCCTTATTAATATAAGGAGCATCTCCAGCTTCCTGAGCAGACTTCTGCGTCTCAAAATCAATATACTTACCAATCTGTCTGCATTTACAAATCTGCTGAATATCCCTGGCAATCTGCTCATCCGTACCAGCAAGATTAGTACAAATAAAAATCGGAGGCTTATGAACAAAATCACCTTTACTATTAAACTGGAATAATGCACGATCCAGCTTATTTAAAATGCCCATACTATCTCTGCCAACCATCGGACACAGAATTACAGTCGGCATATAATCTCCACCTTCTTCCAGAGGAATTAATGCATTGTCCTCAATAATTCTAGCAAGATAGTTCAGCATCTCAGGAGTATCAATTGGATCTTTGAAGTAATAGATATGAGCATCATGAATCTCAACTGTATTCTTTTCTGCATTATTGATCGATGCAGGACTAGAATATCCCTGATTAATCACCAATCCGTGATAATCTTTAATCTTGGTATTCTTATCGTTAGAGATATCAAGCTCGATATCAACATCAACACCATACTCTTTATATAGATCAGCAATCTGAGAAGAGACAATATCATTACCATTGGTAGAAACCATACAGATATTATAGATATCCTGATCTGTAATTGGATGTGCCTTCTTTTCAATACTGCTCTTCATCTTATCGATAACATTATCAAATGCTTTAGAAACAAGTCTAGGAAGTGTATTTCTCTTCTCCATAATTTCAAGAAGCTGATCATAGATCAGAGAAGACAAAATAACAGCAGAGGTTGTACCATCACCAACTTCATGATCAACGTAATTACAGACTTCTCTTAATTCAGACTGAATGGAATATTCAATAGGCTGATCAAATACAATATTCTTTAATACTCTAAGACCATCCTTAGAATAATCTGCAGCAATGGTCTCTTTATTATTACCGCTGATGATCTTTGTATAAGAACCCATCGGTCCATAAGTCTTTGAGAGAAATTCCTTTAATTGCCTTAAAGTATTCTGCTGTACTTTACGAAGCTTATCTTCTGAAACTACATTGGTCATACAATCCTCTTTAAGACCAATGGAAGGCTTTTCTTTTGATTCTTCTTTTATCGGATTAGTATCAGGAATAGGCTCAATAGGTTTTACAGCCTGCTGTTTCTTTATCTCTTCTGTATCATTTAAAAATTCTTCTACTGTCATTCTTTATTCCCTCCATATAATTTTGATCGATCATAAATATCCATATATCGAATAATATTTCTTCCTGTCATCATTTTAATATAATTCTGAGATCCTAGTATTTCTTTTTGCTTCTCTGTCATTTTTTCACCTTCCGGTAATGGTGTAATATTAAAACGATATCCGGCAAGATATATTGTAGAATTATAGACTAGATTAACAAAAACAGAATTGATATAAACATCATCGAAGGATTTAAAGATATATTGTGGATAGCTATTATAGAAATTCTTTGGATTATCAAGCTCTGTATTAAAGTTTTTAGAAAAAGAAAAACGACAAAGAAAATCAATCTCGATTTCTGAATTACAAAGTATGGTGGTCGAAATTCCACCATACTTTTGCCATGTATTCATGACTCTAATAAGATCGGTAAATATAGATAAATCTACAATTTCTTTATATTTATTCTCCATAAAGTCATTGTATAATTCATCAAGTTCTGAGATTGATAACTTGCTACAGATGGTTAATGGATTCTTTTGTTCTCTATTATATAAATCCTGCATAACTCTTTGAAGGGAGATATCTTTATTCAGATAATTTAAGTCAAATACATCAGGATCTCTATAATGCATTGCAATCAAACGTATTAATCCAACATCTGTATCTACAACAGTATTAAACGCGGCCAGAGGTTGCATGACTCCAGCCGTGTTCATATCATTTTTCTCAATCGTTTTTCTTGAAGTTTCTGTATAACCTTCAAGAGGCATTTTTACTCATCCTCATCGGGGAATCCATCATCCATTACTTCATCAATTGTGGTATGATGACTGGAACCCTGATTTCCTTCTCCACCCATATTAGAGAAGAAATTATTATTTGAGTTACGATTTCCATTATAACCACCACGCAGTTCAATACCCAGCTTCTCATAAATCGGATTCATCTTATTGAGAATACGCTGTGTATCGAACCGATACATATCAATTGTAGAATAGCCAACGGCTCCATTCGAAGCTCTGGAGAAATCTTCTACAGTATGAACAAACTCCTGCCATTCTACAGTATCATTATATTCTTTTTCAACCTTACGATCATTGATGCTATTATACTTTAATGCATAATCATAATTAGTTGGGAATACAAAATCTACCTTTTCAATGAAATTACCTGACTGATCTACTTTAGCAAGTAACACAGCCTTATTACCGGTTTCTGTTACATGTAGAAGCAAAACTTTTACAGTATCACCCATTCCGGCATTGATACCAAATCCAACATCAGGATTTTTACCACCTTCTTTAATATACTGCTCGAACTCCCGAATCCGATCCAATAAGAGCATAGACTTTGTATGAGTAATGTAGAAGTTCATTACTGATTCCATCTCAAAGCCATTTTCATTCTTCGGCTTAGAAATATCAACCACCAGCATTCCCTTCTGATACTGAAATCCAAGCTGAAGTTTCGAATCCGGATTCTTAAATCTTACTCTGGAATAATAGGTCTTTTCAAAAAGACCCTTATTATTCCCATTGCTATTGTTGTTATAGCTTCCAGCATTTCCGAGTGCCATTTCTTATACCTCCATAAAATATAAGATATGATTATTAGTATCTCTATTATAGTATCTTTTTGAAATTATCTTTAGTTATTTCGATCAGCCATAATATTGATAAGCTGATATAATCCGTTTGCAAATCCATCAATCTTCTGGTTCATATTTGTAAGACCATTATCAACAGAATCTTTTAGCATATTCTGATCCTGTTTTAAACATTCTGTCTGACCACACTGATATGCATTCTGCTGCTGAAGATACTCAAGCTGTTCTCTAAGAATTCGATTTTCATTCTCAAGCTGCTCTTGTTTCTTCTTTGCATTTCCAAGCATTTCCTCTTTTAAACTATCGACATTATTATCTACATGATGTGCAATATCAAGTAAATCCTGTTGATAATTTGCATCTGGATCAGTTGTCATTCTACGAATGGAAGGAAGAATACTGGTATACACCCAGTTCTGAAACTCCAATGCCTTTGGCTTATTTGATCTAAAAATAACATAATATAATCCAGGCTCAGATACATAAGCCATTTTCATAGCTCTAATAGCCGGAGAACCATCAGAGCGGTATCCCTGAATGATAGGTGTATCAATATAAGCATAATAATTATTAGGTACCCCATGGCTAGTGAAACTATCCATAGGGTCTTCTCCATTATTTGTACTAAACGAAGTAGGATAATTTTCAAATTTTTGAATAATTTGAGTTCTTCTTGATCGATCAATTTCAAGAATTTCACAAACATCGGCTAAGCAGAAATATGTCATACCATTTAAATTTATTACCCTTACTTCTCCGAGATCCATATTTGTGAATACCGAAATGCGATCTACGTCATTGTAATAGTTAAAGAAAACGGGATTAATCATAATATTACCTCCTAAATATGATAGATTTTATTGTATTATATTGTTCTAAGTATATTAAAAATAAATTATTTACTACTATTTTACTAGTAGTATTTAGTTAAAATATTTTAATGAAATAACAAACTCGTTTGAATTTGGCGGAGTAATATCTAAAATATGACAGCAATTAAATGCTAATTCTCCTAAAGATTGATAATGAATAGTTCCAGGTGTATAGATATCACGACATACATAAGATCCATATTTATCATGAAACCGATCAATGGCTGATAATACGAATTGAGAAAATATAACCTCTAGATCTGCTATAATTCCACTAGAATCTTGTCCTGGTATTTTATTCACTTTTATTATAATTCCCTGATCGTTATAAGAGTAGAATGTAATATTATTTCTAAAAGCTGAATTGTAAATGTGATCATACATGAAAGCATCTCTATACTCTTGTACGGCAGGATCACTATACATATAAACCAAATTTTTTTGTAAACTGAAAACATCTCTATTCAACGTTGGTATCTCCTTCTTTAAAATATATCGGATTAATCATCTCATGTCCAACGTCGATACCTTCTCTTAATTTTACTTCGACTCCTGGATTTTCTCCATATTTCTTATATACCTTTAAAGAATATATTTGAGCATCGTCATCATAAGCAACCCCATTTAATGCGTCTAAAATACTCTTTGCAAGATTATCACAATCTATTTTCTTGGTATAATGTATTGTATCATTTATCATAGCTTGTGCTTTCTTTTTACTTATAGATTTTGGTATTGGAAAGGTACCAATAATTTCTGCTTCTATTGGTCCTTCTAATTTTAGATTCTGATATTTCATTCGATAAGATATTTTGACATAATTCTCATAATTGACGGTTTCCTTCGGAGTATATGTATGTCCAGTCTTCCCATTAAAACGTGGCCTCATTTTTCCTTTTGGTTGCCCATCAACAGAGAAAGATATTTCTTTGCCAATGTAACTCATTACAATTAAAGCCTCCTAGAGAATTATATTTATATTATCGTCATAAGTTTATTAATATTTTACATTTAAATTTATTCATATTTATCAGAAACAAAATATTAATATGAATATATTATAATTAAAAGGAGGTATTACTATGCTAAAAGGTATTGATGTATCAAGTCATCAGAGTACCATTAATCTTACAAAAGTTCCTGGAGACTTTGTTATCATCAAAGCAACCCAAGGAACAACTTATGTAAATTCAGCAATGGTAAGACAATATGAATCTGCTAAAACTGCTGGTAAATTAATTGGTCTTTATCATTATGCTGGAGGCGGAGATCCGATAGCAGAGGCAAATTTCTTCTTAAAGACAATTAAGAACTATATTGGTACTGCTATTCTGGTTCTTGATTGGGAAGGAGCACAAAACGCAAAGTTTGGATCTTCTTCAGAGCAATCTTATATTACAGGTTGGATGAATAAGGTGTATACCACTACCAATGTCACTCCATTCTTCTATACATATAAATCTGTACTTAGTAGATTTAAATATATTGCTAATAAGTACCCTCTCTGGCTTGCTTATTATAGTTCTAATAGTATACAGAATGGATATCGGGTAACTCCTCCCGGATATGGTTCTTCTTCTCCTTGGAGTTCTCCAACGATCTATCAATATTCTTCTAATGGTCGATTAGCAAATTATACTGGATCTCTTGATCTCAATATTGCGTATATTGATAAATCGCAATGGATTAAATTTCAGACTCAGCACAAAATAGAAATTGAGGTAAAAGATATGAATAATGGTACTTATCAGATCAAGGCATCAAATGGAACAACCTATACTCTGATCGATGTTAAATATGGAATAAAAGGAGAAGAGGTTAAATTCCTTGAGCAGCTTCTTCAGGCTAAAGGATTCTATAAGGGATCAATTGATGGAATTGCTGGTCATCAATTAATGGCCGCAATTGCAAATTATCAGGCTTCTAAGAATCTTGCTGTTTGTGATGAGAATACTTGGAAGAGTCTGCTTCAGTAAGTATTAATAAATAATATAAATCTCCTTAGGGATTCGTCCCTAAGGAGATTTTTATTCGTTATTTATATTATTATCAGATTCATTTTCATTATAATATTCTTCATATTCATTTTCTGTTGGAAAAAGCAACCAGCAATTTAAATGTGGAATAAACCCCATAATACCACATTTAATATCATACCATTTAAATAAACCAATCCCTCCCATTGTATTAGTTT
>Ga0256405_10008643_pt1 | contig 14438 bp, 10 predicted proteins | sample RumenRJG_02DNA_FD_189096 | JGI IMG/M metagenome (GOLD analysis project Ga0256405, IMG submission 189096) | Bovine rumen microbial communities from Lethbridge, Alberta, Canada - RJG_02 | ecosystem: Host-associated > Mammals > Digestive system > Stomach > Rumen | place: Canada: Alberta...
TATGTCCTGACCAAGCTCGGCGACGACTATTCCGCAGGCCTTGGCCACTACTTCAGCGATGCGTTCAAGAAGCTCGGCGGAGAGGTCATCGAGGAGACATTCCCGCCTGAAACCGCTGACTTCACTTCCTACATCACGACCGCGAAGAACGAAGGCGTTGATGTCATCATGGCTCCGACCTCCACTGAGGCGGCGCAGCTGATCATCGAGGCGGCTTCCACGCAGGGGGTCACGGTTCCGCTTCTGGCAGGCGACACCTGGGATTCCAATGTTATCCTGAGCGCGGCTGAGGGGAAGGACATCGAGATCTACGTCACCACCTTCTATCAGGAAGGCGCGGATGAGGAATTCGATGCCGGTATCAAGGATTACATCAACGGCGACAAGACCGCTCTGGCGAACAATGGCGGCGATGACACTGTCGCAGCGGTTTCCGCGATGGGTTATGACGCATACTTCGTAGCGCTTGAGTGCATCAAGAATGCTGCTTCCACCGATCCGGCGGATGTCCTTGCAGCGATTCCGGCCACCACTTATGACGGCGTAACCGGCCACATCGAATTCGGTGAGAACGGCGACGCGGTTCGCTCTGAGGCGGTTGTCAAGAAGGCGAACAACGAGACCGGCAGCTGGGAGTTCGTCGCAACACAGGGTGTCAGCGAGTAATCCGGCAAAGACACAAGGCGCCGGTGCGTAATCCGGCGCACAGGGTTTTCGGATCTCAAAAAGTAAAGAACGCGCTTTGCTGAGCGCATATGCATTTTCTTTCCAGCGCGGAACGTCCGAGGGGCGTTCCGTGCCGGAATTTTCCTGATCAATCTGATTTCAAAGGATTTCACATGGACTTCTTCTCTAAAAACTTACCCTATCTGCTCGCGGGCGTATCGGTCGGCGGACAGTATGCCCTGATCGCCATCGGCTATACGATGGTGTACGGCATCCTGCGTCTGATCAACTTTGCCCATGGCGATATCTTTATGGTTGCGGGACTTGTGACAATATATGCGAGCACCGTGATGCCGCTGTATCTTTCACTCCCGCTGACGGTCATTGTCACGGTCATCCTCGGTATGACGATTGAGAAGGTGGCGTATAAGCCGCTTCGAAATGCGCCGAGAATGTCTGTCATGATCTCCGCGATCGGCGTTTCCTATCTGCTGCAGAACCTGGCTCTGTACATTACGGGCGGTCTGGCGCAGGTATATCCGACGATCCCGTTTATTTCGAATACTATCACCATCGGTTCGGCAACGACGAAGGTGGTTACAGTCCTGACACCGATCCTGATGATCGTGCTTGTCGTAGCGCTGATCCAGCTGATCAACCACACAAAGATCGGTATGGCGATGCGTTCGGTGTCTACGGACTTTGAGACGAGCCGCCTCATGGGAATCAACGTGAACAGGGTCATCTCCATGACCTTTATCATCGGTTCCTTCCTCGCGGCGGTCGGCTCGATTCTGTACTTTACCAATTATCCGTCGGTCATCCCGACCTCGGGCGGCATGCCCGGCCTGAAGGCATTTGTCGCCGCCGTGTTCGGCGGAATCGGCTCGATTCCTGGCGCGGTCATCGGTGCCATGCTGATCGGTATCGTGGAGAACCTGATCAAAGGCGCAGGCTGGACGACCTTCTCGGATGCATTTACCTTTGTACTTCTGATCGTGGTGCTGCTGTTCAAGCCGACCGGCCTGTTCGGGGAAGCCGCGACGGACAAGGTCTGAGAAAGGAGGACAGACATGACAAAGAAAAAAGATCTGATCTTTGCCCTCATCCTCCTGGCAGCAGCGGTGGCGCTGGTTGCAGTGCTGGACCGCGTGCTTCCGCAGACGGGCATTATCATGACGGTTCTGAAAAAGGGCTGCATCTATTCACTGGTTGCGGTTTCCATGAACCTGCTGAATGGTTTCACGGGGCTTTTCTCCCTGGGCCAGGCGGGCTTCATGCTGATCGGCGGCTACACCTACGCGATTCTGACGATTCCGGCTGCGGACCGCGCGAGTGTGTACCAGTACTTTGACGGCGGCATTGTGCAGTTTTCGATTCCGTTCTGGGCGGGACTGATCTGTGCCGGCCTTGTGAGCGCGCTGCTGGCATGGCTGATCGGACTTCCGGTGCTGCGCCTCAAGAGTGACTACCTGGCGATCGCGACGCTCGGCTTCGCGGAGATCATGCGTGCCTTCTTCCAGTGGGATACGCTGGGTCCGCTGACCAATGGATCCAACATGCTCCGTAAGTATCCGAGCTTTACGACGCTGATGTTCCCGTTCGTGGTGTCGGCGATCTGCATCGCGCTGATCGTGATGCTGATCAACTCCTCGTTCGGAAGAGCATTTAAGGCGATCCGCGACGACGAGATCGCTGCGGAGGCGATGGGGATTAACCTGGCGCATCACAAACGGATGAGCTTCTGCATCTCCTCTTTCTTCGCCGGCGTGGGCGGAGCGCTGCTGGCCATGTACCAGACGACCATCCAGGCGCAGGCCTTCAAGTCGAACATGACCTATGAGATTCTTCTGATCGTCGTCATCGGCGGACTTGGTTCGGTCACGGGCTCCGTGCTCGCAACCTTCCTGTTCTATGCGGCGAGTGAATGGTGGCTGAGATTCCTCGACTCTCCGCTGATGATCGGGGACTGGCAGGTTCCGCTGCTTCGTTCCGGATTCCGGAAGGTTGTCTTCTCGGTTGTCATCATGGCGATCGTGTTGTTTGCCCGGCAGGGAATCATGGGCGATCATGAATTCTCACTGTCCGGCCTGATGAAGTTCTTCAGCCGCAAGCGCAAGGGAAAGGAGGCATCCGCAAATGAGTGATTCGAATGCGAATGTGCTTCGCCTGGAGCATATCACCATGCAGTTTGGCGGCGTGGTGGCGGTCAATGATTTTTCGATGGAAGTCAACCAGGGCGAGATCGTCGCGCTGATCGGCCCGAACGGGGCCGGCAAGACGACAGCCTTCAATGTCATCACGGGTGTGTATGAGCCGACCAATGGTACCGTCTATTTTGACGGCAAGCCGATCGTGGAGAACCATCCGCGCGGGAAGATGAAGAAGCTTTATCAGGGCGACGAAGCGCTGATGTGCGACAAGGTTATCTCCCAGACACCGGACAAGATCACGAAGCTCGGCATCGCCCGTACTTTCCAGAACATCCGTCTGTTCAAGAAGATGACGGTTTTCGACAACGTGCTGATCGCGCGCCATCTCCGTTCGAAGGCGAACTTTATGAGCGCGACGCTGCGCCTGAACGCCGCGGAGGAGAAGCACAACCGTGAGAAGACATTAGAGCTTCTGGAACTCGTGGGACTTGCGGAGAACAAGGATGATCTTGCAACCTCGCTGCCATACGGCAAGCAGAGACGCCTCGAGATCGCCCGCGCGCTCGCAACCGAGCCCCGGCTCCTGCTCCTCGATGAGCCGGCCGCCGGCATGAACCCGCAGGAAACCATCGAACTCGCCCACTTCATCCGGAAGATCAAGGACCAGTTCAACCTGACCGTCTTCGTCATCGAGCACCACATGGATCTGGTCATGGAGATCTCGGACCGCATCTACGTCCTGGACTTCGGACGTATGATCGCAGCGGGAACCCCCGCAGAGATCCAGTCCAACCAGCACGTCATCGATGCTTACCTCGGTGTACAGGAAGAGTAGAACGGAATGAGAAGGAACTCCATACGCACCTGGTACAGGTACAGTATGGAAAAACAAGTAAGGAATTCACAGGCATGAGTAAAAACACGAATCAGGCGTCAACGGGAAATACGGTTGGAAAAGTCGGCAGCGTCAGTGCGAAATGGGACCATCTCGGAAAAAGAGGAGACGGACCGGCAAGGAATCTCCTGGAGGTTCGTGACCTGCAGGTTGCCTACGGCGGCATTCAGGCCGTGCGCGGGATCAGCTTCGATGTTCCGGAGCATGAGATCGTAACGCTCATCGGCGCCAACGGAGCAGGCAAGAGTTCCACACTGCGCTCGATCGTCGCACTGGAGAAGCCCGCCGGCGGTTCCATCCGTTTCGAGGGAAATGAGCTGATCGGCCAGGGAACGGAGCAGATTGTAAAAACCGGTATCACGCTTGTTCCCGAAGGAAGACGGGTATTCGTAAACCTGTCCGTCTATGAGAATCTGCGCATGGGAGCATATCTGCGCAGCGACGATCTGCAGCAGGACCTCGACTGGGTCTACACCCTGTTCCCGCGTTTGAAGGAACGTCACTGGCAGGCAGCCGGAACACTGTCCGGCGGTGAGCAGCAGATGCTCGCGATCGCCCGTGCCCTCATGAGCCGCCCGAAAATGATCATGATGGACGAGCCTTCTCTGGGACTTGCCCCGATCATCGTGCAGGAAGTATTTGAGATCATCCGTGAGATCAACAAGATGGGCATGACGATCCTGCTGGTTGAGCAGAACGCCAACATGGCATTGAAAGCCGCCGACATCGGCTATGTCATGGAAACCGGAAGCATTACGCTCTCCGGCACCGGCAAAGATCTGGCTGAGAACCCGGTCGTCAAGGAAGCTTACCTTGGCAAGGCAAGACAGTAAAAGGGTCTAACACTCCAGGTACGCCACCGGCGTACTTGCTTATCAAAGAGAATCTTAAAGAGTAAGAGGAGGTACAATTCCCATGGCTGATGAACAGAACCCGGTTTTTGATCAGACACTACCAACTCCGGAACCGATCACACTGACCTTTGGCGAGGAGAGTGCTCCCGAAGGGAAGGCGCCGGAGCAGAGTGCGGCAGCGAACCCGACGGAGAGTGCTTCTGATGCGCTTGCGCAGGCAAAGGATGCTCTGTCACAGGCGCAGGGTGTGCTTTCAGATGTACAGAATGCAGTTGGCGCGACATTTGCTTCGAATGGCGTTTCTGTGGGTGACGCAGTCAATGCTGCGGGAGCGGCTATGGCGGCAGCACCGGCGCCGGCTCCGTCTGCAAGCGCTTCCTTGAACGCGGCTATGGCGGCAGCACCGGCAGCGCCGGGCGTCTCCTATGGAACGACGGCAGCGCAGAGCGCGGCAGCGGCAGCACAGGATACAAGCTTCGCATTCTCGCCGGAAGAACAGGCACAGGTAGATGCATTTGCGGAGCGGATTGATCTGCACAATTCAAATGCGATCATGCAGTATGGTGCCGGTACGCAGAAGAAGATGTCGGACTTCTCTGACCTTGCGCTGGAAAATGTCAAGAACAAGGACATGGGTGAAGTCGGCAAGATGATCTCCGGTCTGGTTACTGAGCTGACGGACTTTGATGTCAAAGAGGATGACGGAGGAATCTTCAAGTTCTTCAAGAAGCAGACCAATAAGCTTGTCGCCATGAAGGCGAAGTATGAGAAGACCGAGAAGTCGGTGGACGACATCGTACGTGTTCTGGAAGGTCATCAGGTTCAGCTGCTGAAGGATGTCGCGACACTCGATAAGATGTACGACATGAACCTGGCGTATTTTAAGGAGCTGTCCATGTACATCGCAGCCGGCAAGAAGCGGCTGGCCGAGGTCCGGAACGGTGAGCTGAAGCAGCTGCAGGAAAAGGCAGCAGCCAGCGGAGACGCACAGGATGCTCAGGCAGCAAAGGATCTCGGCGCGCTTTGCGATCGTTTTGAGAAGAAGCTGCATGACCTGGAGCTGACACGCCAGATCGCGATTCAGACCGGACCGCAGATTCGCCTGGTGCAGGACGCCGATACGCTGATGGCAGAGAAGATCCAATCGACGATCGTCAATACGATTCCGCTGTGGAAGAATCAGATGGTCATCGCCATGGGAGTCGAGCACTCGAATCAGGCGGCGAAGGCGCAGCATGAGGTTTCGGAGCTGACCAACAATCTTCTGAAGAAGAACGCAGAGCAGCTGCACACGGCTTCTGTGGAAACCGCGAAAGAATCCGAGAGGGGAATCGTGGATATCGAGACATTGAAGAAGACAAATGCAGAGCTGATCTCGACGCTGGATGATGTGCTGAAGATTCAGGAGGAAGGCCGCCAGAAGCGTGCAACCGCTGAGCAGGAGATGGCCAAGATGGAATCCGAACTGAAGGCGAAGCTGCTGGAGCTGTCGAAGACATCGAAGTGATGGCGCAGACGTACCCAGCGGATGAAAAGAGCAAGTGTAAGACAGGACCCTCGCAGGAGGGTCCTGTCTTTGCAGTTACAAGTCACACCCCTACCAGTACCTGCGGGCATTACAGGTCACCCCCTCCCAGTACTGCGGCGTACACAGGGCTCCTCGCTCCGACCCCCAAAAGTCTCCGCTCGCGAGTCCTGTGTACGCCTTGTACCTGGTCTGGGTGTGACCTGTAATGCCCGCAGGCAGGCGCTTCAAAGATCCCGTCAGGACCAGATGGAGTTTTTCCTGCATTTGTTCTATAATAGCTTAAATACTGCATGATCCATGGAAGGTGAGACTGTCATGAGTGATAAGAAAGAAAAGTTTGATCCGATCGATGCGGTCGGCAATATTGCGGATATTGTCAACAAGTCCCTTGCTTCGGGTGACTATTCTTCGCTGAACCGCGAGATTACGAAGGCGTTGAATGAGGCGGCGGACGCTGTGCATGATTCGATTTTCTCCACACCGTTTTTCAGGGTGGATGGGGCGAAGACGTATCGCGCCGATACCAAGAGCAGCTACAACGATGCGTGGAATGGGAAACGCTACGCTCGTTCCTCCAGGTCTTCGAAGAACGATGGGGTAGTGAGTTCTGCCGGCGCTCATGCAAGGGTGATCCTCGGCACGGTGTCTGCCTGTTTCTGCGGCATCTTGTTCGCCGCGGGAATCGGGATCGGGGAAGGCGCGTTTGCCGCGTTTTTCGGCGCTTTGACTGCGTTCAGCGGCTGGAATATGTTTAAGGGCTTCCAGAAGATCGGCCGGATCAACCGGGCGAAGAAGATCCTGAAGATGATGGAGGGGCGCGACACCATCACGATCGAAGAGATCGCAGCTGCATTTGGCAAGAGCGAGCAATGGGTCGCCGACGACATCCAGGCAATGGTGCGCGATGGCATTTTCATGGGAAAGACGTACATGGACAAGGAAGAGACCGCGTTCATGATCAGCCACGAGGCCTACAATCAGTACCGCGAAACGATGCGTGCCTACGAGGAGCGCCGGAAAGCAGAAGAGAAGGAGAGTGCTTTCCGGAAAGAGGATCTGAAGGAATATGGCAAGATGGAGCGAAATGCCGCCAAGCGTGAGCAAAACAGCGTGCGTGAGGCTGCCCGCCTGGACAAGGAGACCGCGGAGATGGTCGATGAGGGGAAGGCTTTCATCTCGCACATCCATCAGAAGAATGAAGAGGTTCCGGATCCGGTCTTTACCGAGAAGGTGGACCGGCTTGAGAAGATTGTCACCAATATCTTCGACCGTGTAGCCGCATCCCCGGAAAATGCACCTGATCTGCATCGTCTGATGAAGTATTATCTTCCGACCACTCAGAAGCTGGTGGACACCTACGCGACCCTGGATAAGCAGGCGGTGCAGGGAGAAAACATCGAGAACGCAAAGCGCGAGATCATTTCCTCACTGGATACGATCAATGAGGCGTTTGAAAAGTTCCTGGATCAGTTCTTCCAGTCGACGGCCTGGGATGTGTCCAGTGACATCTCCGTGATGAACCAGATGATGGCGCAGGACGGGCTGACAGGCGGAAATGATTTTGCCAGGGCTGCGGCTGCCGCGAAGGCGGCGTCAGAGGCGCAGGTGCAGCAGGCGGCGCAGGAAGCCGCACAGCAGACGACACAGCAGGCCGCGCAGCATACAGGCGGCGTAAAAGTTCAGACAATGGGCGGCGTGCAGGCACTGGTGCAGGAAGAAGAGCAGTAACTTGCGGTCTTTTACAATTCGCGTTATAATGGCCCATAGTATGTCAGTTTCACGGGAGATGTGGATATGAAAAGATGTATGTACTGCGGACATGAGAATGAGGATTCCCTTACATCGTGTTCCGTATGCGGGAATAAGCTGGGAAATGCGCTGCTGACGCAGGAGCCGGTGACGGCTGAGGAGGCTGCCGCGCAGGAGAGCATGCCGGACGAGGCGGGTGCTTCAGGCGGCATGACGGAGGATGGAGCGCAGCGTGCGGCCGGTGCCGGGGAGATGCCGGGCGGTGCGCAGAAGGATGCTGCGGGAGATGACAGCTACGGTGCGCAGCCGGATGCACAGTATGGTGCGTCGGAGGCATCAGACAGCCAGAGCGCCGCGGACGAAGCAATGTATTCGCAGGAGCCGGCATTTGCGGGACAGATCCCCGTGAACAGCCAGTTCGGCGAGACAGCGCCTGCGGGACAGTTCCAGGATGGTGAGAACACCTACGCAGGCCAGCCGGCAGGCGGGAATGCAGGTCCCTATACGGGTGAGAATCCGTACGCCAACCAGTATACCGGAGAGAATCCGTATACCGGTCAGACACCGGATATGACGCCCGGGTACGGTGAGGACTGGAGGCAGGATGTCGGCCGCGGCCAGACGTATGGCGCCAGAACGCAGTACAGGGAAAGACGTGAGGCGCGGCGTTCTCAGAACGCGCAGCGGGAAGGCGTTTCCGGCGGTGTGTACAACAACGGCAGCAATCAGTATGGCGCAAGCGGCCGTGATCAGTATGGCAGCTCCGGATATGGTTATCGCCAGCCGGGCGGACAGGAAGTGCAGGGTGCGCGCGGAGACTACGGAAGACGTGAGAGCACCGGCGGCAGCAAGATGTTCATGGTCAAGGCGCGCAAGAGAGTCAAGAGCGTGACATTTTTCCTGATGGCTCTGACCTTCACAGCGATGTTTGCGCTGAATGTCTATAACATTTACTGCGGAAATGCACTCCGCAATATTACCGATTCCGAGTCGATGCTTGCGAACATCCTCTCCGGAACAGGGACAAACTTCTTCACGCAGATGCTGACGGAGCTGGCCTCCCAGATGGTGAAGATGGTTGTGAATGTGCAGGGCATCATTGCACAGCTGGGTAAGACAGTTGAGCTTGGAATCGCGGTTGTATTCCTCGTACCGAATGTACTTTACTGCCTGGCACTGTGGCTGATGTTCTTCCGCACCGATACGAAGCGCCGCCAGTTCCCGATGGGCGGCTACACACTGGCCAGAGTCATGATGATTCTGAAGTTCCTGGTTGCATGCCTGGTGCTTGCCATAGGCCTGGTTATTTCCGTGTACTTTGTCGTTGTCGGCGCGCAGAGGAAGTCCGGTTCCATTGATTCTTCGCTGATCCAGGGCGTGATTCTCCTGATCGTGATGATCGTTGTGTCCATCTTTGTGGTGATGTATTACATCCAGTGGATGTTCTGCCTCAAGGTCGTCAGAGACAATGCAAAGAAAGGAACGGATCCCGGCCGGATGCCCGGATTCGTGGTATTCCTCTCGATCCTTTGTGCGGCGATCTGTGTTCTTCTCATGATCCCCATGGCGCCGAATGATTACATCGGACTTGCGTCACGCGGAGCAGCAGCACTGTACTTCCTGGTCTCGGGTCTGTGGGTGCTGATCTACAAGATCAAGGTCAAGAGGAATTAAGTGCAGCATATATCGGAAGATCAAAATAGCCGGGCGCTGGGAGCCCGGCTTTTCCTTCTGAAAATCTTAACAATTCTTTTCGGGAATTGAGTGATGACGTACGCAATTGATAATGATATATTGTGTATATCCTGAAAACAAGGATCGATGAGAATCGAACCAAGGGGCAGTTATAAACGTTATAAACAGGGGTAGAAAGAAACAGGGGTACAGAACATTGACTAAGATTATGACATGGATTCTCGGTGTTGCTGCAGCGCTGCTTGCCGCGATTATCCTCATTTCTTTTTTGTTTTTGCGCAAAGAGTGGAATCGGACCACATTCTTTGACCATACCTCCATCAATGGCTTTGATGTGTCGGGCAAGAGTCCGGAGGAGGTTCTTCCGGTCTTTACGGAGGAATACACGAAGGCACAGGTCCATCTGACAGAGAATGGCAAGGATGAGGCGGTGTGGTCTTTGGCGGAGGTCGGTTATACGATCGATGAGACCGCGCTGATGTCCGGTATCCAGGATGCGATCGGAAAGCAGAAGAGCTCGATCCCGGTGCTGCTGGATTCCCTGATGAACGGGAATTCATTTGAGATCGATGTCCCGTTCCGCTTCGATGCTCAGACGCTCAATGCCGCGGTGACAACTGCAAATATGGCAGACGAGCGCATTCAGAATGAGGATGCCGAGATTACATACGACCAGGAAACGAAGACCTATGCCATCAAGCCTGAGGTACAGGGAACCATGCTGAACGATTCTGATATTCAGCAGCTTGTTCAGCAGGCTGTGGACGGAGCGGTCGGCGGCACGCAGCCGCAGACACAGATCCAGGCTGCGATTCCCGAATCGCTGTACATCGTTCCGTCGATTCTTTCCACAGATGCGGGCCTGAACCTTAAAGTGAATACATTTAACGCCTATGATAAGGCTGTCATTACCTATGTATTCGGCGACGAGAAGGAAGTGCTCGACTGGAACACAGTCTGTGACTGGGTGGTCTTTGAGGGAGATCAGGGCTATCTGAGCGAGGAGAAGCTCCGCGAGTATGTCATGAACATGGGGCAGAAGTACAACACGATCTATTATGACCGTGTCTTCCATACAACGGGCGGCAGCGACATTACCTTCTCGGAGAATGACAACAATTACGGATATCTGATTGACGAAGAAGGGGAGTATGCGCAGCTGCTTGCGGATCTTCAGGCCAATACCCAGACGGAGCGTGAGCCGATCTATGCGTACACCGGTGTTGGCCGGCATGGAAGAGATGACATGGCGTCTTATGTCGAGGTGTCGATCGGCGCGCAGCATCTGTGGTTCTACAAGGATTATCAGCTGATGATTGAGACCGATGTCGTGACCGGATGCATCGCGAAGAACACGCCGACGCAGACAGGTATATTCCCGATTGCCTACAAGGAAAGCCCTGCAACCCTGATCCCGTCCAATGAGACAAATGGAACGCCGGTGCAGTACTGGATGCCGTTCTACGACGGGCAGGGGCTGCACGACGCGAGCTGGAGAGCAGCATTCGGCGGGCAGATCTACCAGACCGCCGGTTCACACGGGTGCGTCAATATGCCTTACTATGCTGCAGAGTACATTTTCAACAATGCCGATACCGGAACACCGGTGGTGTTGTATTAAGCATTTTACGAACCGTTCTTCGTGAATCTGTCAGGACCTGTATCTTCGTGGAAAAGTATGTGTATAACCGGTGTAAAAGACGGTGAAAACTTTTTCCGGAAACAGGTCTCTTTTTAATTGAATTTCCGGTGTGATTCGATATAATAGAAACGTATTATGTGCAAAGGGGAGCTGAACCGGCAATTAAGGGGGCTGGGTCAGTGAGGAACAGTTAGTAAGGGGCAGCAGATGAATAGGGGCAATCTGGCGGAAGATCCAAGGTCGGGTCTGTCGTCTTCAAGCCGTTATTCCCGCAATGGAGGGGAGAAGAATTCCCTTCTGTATGTCGACAGCAGTTCTCTGAGGAAAGAGCGGAGAGCAGCAGAGCGCAGAGCCGGGAATCAGGCCAGCACGATTAAGGGTAATCACAACTCGAAAAGGAAAAAGAGCGTCGGACGCGGTCTTGCTGACAGCCATATGGACAGGCTGGAGGTGGGAAGCGACGGACGCTTGTTTCGCGTTAAGGAATCTTCAGAATCTGCCTCCTCTATGCATAAGCAAGGCAACGTGGAAACGACCGCTGCCTCTGCCCATACATCCACTCTAGCCTCTTCCGATTCTGAGCATACAAACCAGCCTGCAGCTGAAAACACTGCAAATGCTGCACCGCAGATCCGTCCTGCAATCACCGGAGAGATCATCACGCAGACTGCAAAGCCGCAGCGGAGCTACCTCACCCAGGAAAATCCTCTTCTGAAAAAGAAGCCCGCAAAAAACGCGGGATTCAAGCGCAGGGCGGAAGCAAAGACGGCCGTTGCCTCCCAGGAGGAAAGCGCGGCAGCCGAGAAGCCGGCAGCATCTGGCGAAGTGTCTACACCGGCGGTCAGGGAAACGGAAGCTGCGAATGAGCAGTCCGCACCGGCGGTCAAGGAAACGGAAGAGCGGAATGAGCAGTCCGCACCGGCGGTCAAGGAAACGGATGAGCGGAATGCACAGTTTGCACCGGGCATCAGGACGATGCTGCGCCGGTTTCGCGTTCCGATCATCGTGTCAGCCGTGACGCTTGCGTCGGCAGGCTATGGCTATGCAGCATGGCATTACAGTGACCGCTTCTATCCGGGAACAGAGTTTTTCGGAATTCCTGCGGCAGAGCTTTCGGTGTATGACGTGAAGGCTGCGGTGAAGGCGAAGGTGGATTCCTACAGTCTGCAGCTGGAGGCGAGGAAGCCTTTTGTGGACTCCTCCGAACAGGAAGAGTCTGCGTTTGCGAGTAAGAACGTGATTGACGCGGAAGACGTTGAGATGGTCTACTGCGACAACAATGAGATCGATGACGCAATGAAGCGTCAGAGAAGCTGGGCATGGCCGGTTATGATGCTTGCGCAGCTGTTTGGCGAACGCAATTCTGCGTTTGAGACTTCTTACAATGCGGATCTGGTTCCGGAAGCGGTAAGCAATCTGGCATGCATGCAGAAGTCGAATATGATCAAGCCGCAGAACGCGCAGGTGGTTCTGACAGATGACGGTGCCCGGGTTCAGACAGAGATCTATGGAACGACGCTGGATGTGGAGAAGACGGAAGAGGCGGTTAAAAAAGCATTGAACGATGGATGCACATCCATCGATCTGGATGCGCTCGGCCTGTATGTGAATCCGAAAGTGAACAGCAGTGACCTCAGCCTTGCCTCAAAGGCGATGGCAATGAACAAGGTTCTCGGCGCGAAGATTCTTCTGAGATTCGGAAACCGCACGGAAGTGATCAACTCTGAGGTGATCGCGAGATTCCTTGCCAAAGAAGGCAGCTCGTACACACTGAACGAAGAGAAGGTCAGAAGGTATGTGTCCCGTCTTGCGAAGAAGTACGATACCTATCAGTGCGAGCGCGAGTTCTTCACAAGCATCGGCACGAAGGTGACGCTGGAAGAAGGCATCGGAGATTACGGCTGGCTGCTCGATCAGGAAGCTGTTTACGAGCAGATCCTCGAGGCAATCCGCAGCCAGAAGAAAACAACGATTACACCGATCTTTACGCGGGAAGCGTACTGCGCAGATGCAGATGATATCGGAGACACTTACGTTGAGATCAGCCTGACGAATCAGATGATGTGGTTCTACAAGAATGGCATGCTGGTTGTAAAGACGCCCGTCGTCACGGGGAATCCTTACGCAGGACATGAGACTCCTTCGGGCGGCGTATGGTCATTAAAGGGTAAGATGCGGAATCAGACACTGAGCGGTCAGGGCTATGCTTCTCCGGTTGACTACTGGATGCCGTTCAACAATGGTGTTGGGATTCATGATATGCAGAGCAGGGCATATTTCGGCGGAACCATCTATCTGGGAAGCGGATCCCACGGGTGTGTGAACACGCCGCTCTCGGCAGTGAAGCTGATCTATGACCAGATCGAAGAAGGCGTCCCGGTTATTGTCTATAAGGATGAATCGGAGGAGGCTTACGCACACTGCACGGACCCGGTTGATGTACAGAGCCTGAACGCACAGATTGAAGACAGCTACGGAACGGTTGAGGATGATGGGATCGGATCGATCGTGGCATGGTCCAGGTCAAAGGCAGCACAGGCGGCTGTCAGTGCGCAGCAGGCAGCGGTTCAGAACACAACACCGGTCACGTAAACAGCGCAGCAGGCAGCGGTCCGGAACACAACACCGGTCACGTAAACAGTGCAGCAGGGATACGGCTGCACTCAGCCGATAGGGGCACGTTTCGACAGGCGGCGGGTAACAGGCATTCGCCTGATAGCGGAGAAAACCTGGCATAGAGCCGGCTGAGTTGATTTGAACAAATGTCGGAACATATCGACAAATCGATAAAGATCGATTAAAAAGATATACAATTTGAAAATTACAATTCATCGATGCCGATGGATTTGAATAAATAGATAAGGGGAGATCAGTATGAATAACAGTGCCATCTATGCAGGGGGAGAAAGGTTTGATCGTTTTTTCAAAGCACTTGGAGATCCGCACAGGATTAAGATTCTTGCATTGCTGAGAGAGAGGGAGCTCAGTGCAGGGGAGATTCTTGAAGCGATTGATATTGTGCAGTCGACACTGTCGCATCATATGAAAACACTCACCGATGCCGAAGCGGTGATCGCCGTGCGTCGCGGCAAGTGGACGTATTATTCTTTGAATGGAGCAATGCTGGAGGAGGCATCCGCATTTCTTAAGATATACGCGGAAGGAACAAAGGAAAAAAGACAGGAAACAGAAGTACCGGGGACTCAGACCTCTGCCGTAACAGACAGAAGGAGGAAAGAAGAACCGGCAGCCGACC
>Ga0256405_10008644_pt1 | contig 14436 bp, 8 predicted proteins | sample RumenRJG_02DNA_FD_189096 | JGI IMG/M metagenome (GOLD analysis project Ga0256405, IMG submission 189096) | Bovine rumen microbial communities from Lethbridge, Alberta, Canada - RJG_02 | ecosystem: Host-associated > Mammals > Digestive system > Stomach > Rumen | place: Canada: Alberta | collected...
GCAGTTCCGCCATGATAGCGTAGTCTACGCTGCCCCAGAGGTCGCACAGACAGCAGGAGAACTTGATCGCGTTGAACTCGCCCAGATCATACAGGACCTGGCCTTTGCCCTCGTGAGTGTATGGCGGGCAGGACGCCTCGAAGACTTCCTCGTTCGCCGTGTAGGAACGCATGTGGCACGCACCGCGGTCGGATACTGCGTAGGACGCAGCCATACCGAAACTGCCGCGAGGCTCGTACTGCGGGAATTCCAGGCCCTTGGAATGCATCGCGAAGTCGGTGCCGCCCCACTTCTCGGAAGCGACCTTGACGCCGTCTGCCAGCTCCGCGCCTTCGCCGCGGCGATAAGCCATATCCTTGATGATCGCCAGCATCTCTTCTTCGTTGCCGAAGTGGACGCCGAAGTCATGAATGCCCTTTTCCGCCATCTCCATCGCCCAGGCGACAGTGACGCCGGTACTGATGGAATCCATGCCCAGATCATCGACCAGCTGGTTGTATCTGACGTTGTGCTCGATGCTGACGATGTCGCACTGCGGACCGGAAGCTGCGGTGGTCTCATATTCCGGACCTTCGACGATCGCGTCGCCCACCTTCATGAAGTTGCCGCAGCCAAGGCCGCAGGAACCGCAGCCCCTCTTGCCCAGGCGGTACTTCTTCATGACAGCGCCGTTGTATTTATCCCAGTTGACGTCGGTCGCCGCGCTGAAGTTGTGAGCCGGCAGGATACCGCCGTCATTACATGCTTCGAGGAACGCGTAGGTACCTTCGTCAAATACGTATTCATTGTCCTCGGACAGGCAGTTCTCATGGAAGATCTCCAGGATCCGGTCGGTGGTCTCCTTGATGTTCGGGACCTTGACTCCCTGGGTGCCCTTGATCAGGATCGCCTTGAGCTTCTTGCTGCCCATGACCGCGCCGATGCCGCCGCGGCCGGCCTGTCTGTAGTAGTCACTGTTGATGCAGGAGATGAAGTTCAGGTTCTCTCCAGCCGGACCGATAGACAGCACGCTGTACTCGGTGCCGTACTCCTCGATCAGCTTCTTCTCAGCCTGATGGGAAGTCAGCCCCCACAGATCCGCCGCGTCGTGGAAGGTGATCTTGTCATCTTCGATCACGATATAGGACGGCTTGTCCATCTGTCCCTCGAATACGACCATGTCGTATCCGGCGAACTTCAGACGGATGCCGGCATGTCCGCCGATGGAGCAGTCATTCATGGTTCCCGTCGCCGGGGACTTGGCCGCTACGGACAGCTTGCCGGAGCAGGGGATCGGTGTTCCGGTCATCGGGCCGGTGGTCAGGTACAGATTGTTCTCCGGTCCGAGAGGATCGATGCCCGGCTTCATGTCTTCGTACATGTAGCGGATGGCCAGACCCTTGGATCCGACATATTTCTCAGCGAACTCCATGTTCAGGGGTTCGGTTCTCGTTTCCTGTTTCGTGCAGTCGATGCGCAGCACTTTGTTCTGATATGCAGACATGATCATGAACGCCACCTCCTATTCAAACGTCAGTGCGCCGTGCGGGCACGCCTTGACACAGTTCGGATCGCCTTCACAGGTGTCACAGATATACGCCAGTTTCTCGCGGATCTGGACTACGTGCTTCGGGCACTTCTTCGCGCAGAGGCCGCAGCCTTTGCACTTCTCGGCATCCACATGGATCCAGCCCTTGTCCATATCGATGGCATCGAACGGGCACGCCTTCATGCACATTCCGCACAGAATGCAATAGTTGTCGATGTACTTCAGTGACCCATCGTCATAGCAGGTCTCGATCGCGATCCGGGCCTTCGAAGGAATGTATTCACCTTCCTTGTAGGCGGAGCAGACCTGCGAACACAGCTGGCACCCGATACAGAGCGCTTTCTTGAATTTCAACCGTTTTGTCGCCATAATTCAATCTCCCTCTATTCAACATTTCATCCTTTTGCTTGGCATTGTGCCCCCGCCTCTTAATAAAAAAAGCAAAGGCAAACCAGACGGTCTCCTTTGCGCAATGGCGGGCTCCGGGATCACTCCCGAAACCTATCGCTCTGACCGGCACGCCGCGCGTGTCGAGAAAGAGTCGGAGTCTCTTAGAATATTATATGTTATTTTCAGAACAATAGCAAAACTTTTTTGCCCCGACGTCCGTCTTACGCCCCGAAAAAAACAACATTGTACGGGATCCGCCCTAAATCAGTCCTCCAGTTCGATCCGTTCCACCATCCGGACCCAGTAGGCCGAGTCGGACTGGGGAATGATGATCCGCACCGGCGCGTCCTCTTCTCCCAGAGGCTGTCCGTCGATGCCGAAAGCCAGAATGACGTCGTTATCCGCCAGCACCCGGCTGTCCAGCTTCACATCGTACTTGTCCCTGCCGTAAACGCGCACCTTCTCGATATCCTTCTGCGACATGCCAAACTGGCTCAGCACCGTATCCAGGGTCGGACCGGTCGCCCTGACCTTTCCGATCTTGTCGCTGGTACTCTCGGTCTTCACGGTGACGCAGTCCATCTCCTTCAGGTCGGCGATGGTCAGTGTGATGTCGTCATCGGTGATGCCGGAGAGAGCGATCGTCTCATCGGCGTATCCGGAGATGTCGATGTCGTCCACCCCGCAGCCGCTCATGCAAAGGCTGGCGAGTCCCAGGATCAGGACCAGCGCTGCGATCGCGGCCGGTCCCGCGGTCCGCCGCAACCGGCCCGGCTTCTCGTTATTCCTCAACCACATAGTACTTCCCTGTCTTCGGATCCTGATAGACCCGTCCCATATCCTTCAGATCCTCGGTGACCGCCGCGTCTTCCTCGATGGTGTCACCGATGTTTTCCACTTCGTATTTGACCTCCGGTTTGGTGATCTCACCCGTTTCGCTGACATCCACGTTCCAGCTGATGATCAGCGCCAGAAGCAGCCCGCAGGCAAACACCAGCATGGCATCAGCCATGTTGCCCACGCCCTCCATGGGGCTGAATTCCTCGGTCAGTTCCTTCATCCTGAAGTTCTTGCTCCCTGCGTCCATCCTCATCTCTGCTGCACCTCCCCGGTCTGCGCCGCAAGGCCGGCGGCCTGTGCTTCCTGCTGCGCCTTCTGCTGCTGCAGCTGCTTGTAGATCTTTTTGCGCTCGGCAGCCTGCACGTTCAGGATGGTCTCCATGATCGTCTGGGTCCAGGACATGTACTGCTCGTACCAGCCTTTGCGCACACCGGAAATGAAATAGGATACCGCGCCGCTGACCAGACCGGCGATGGTAGTGTCAAAAGCGATCATCAGAGAATCGGACAGGGTCTTCGTGTCCCCCTGGCCCAGAGCGATCAGCCCCGGCCCCAGCGGGATCAGGGTGCCCATCAGTCCGAACATGGGAGCGATCCGGGCGATCAGATCCGTCACCTTGACTGTCCGGCGGTACCGGTATTCTTCGTCCGCTGCCATCTGCCGGGCCAGCGCCTCCCGCAGGTCATCGGGCAGGGCCGTCCGCTTCACCACTTCCTGGTAAGCCTTCTTCTGGCGGGGCAGTAGCCCGCTGCCGTCTATGATCTTCTCAACCTCCTGGATGCTTTTGCCGTGGAGATCGTCCACCAGCTCAGGGATGCTGACCTTGAGGGTCCGCCGCTCTGTCAGGGCCTCCACAACAAAACCGCCCAGCATGACGACAGTCAGCAGGATCAGCAAAAGCAGTATGATCACGGTCGGGATCTGCAGGGATCCCGCGACCGCCCTCAGTGTATCAATGAATACGTTCGACATGTTCTCTCCTTCCTGATGATGACTTTCCTGTATCGCGACCTGATCAAAGCAGCCTGTTTATCACGGTCTGCGGGTCCAGCCTTTGATGATCTGCCGGAACCTGCGGTACCGGAATGCGCCTCCTACCCCCGCTGCCGCGATCGCTGTCCCCGCGGCGCCGGCTGCCGTTCCCGGCGAATATGGTTTCTGTTCCTCAAGGGCCGCTGTGTTTTCGTCCATGGCCCGCTCCTCGACAGCCTCCGGCGGCTCTTCAGTGATCTGACCGCCCAGGCTGATCTCCCGCATATGGACTGTGGGCCGGGTCGGCTCCGGCTGTTTCGAAGTCGCTTTCTTAGAAGCCTTTGACTGGGACCTTGCTGTGGTAGTCTGGATCTGCGGCTGCGCCTTCGAAGTCGTCTTCTTCGTCACCTCGGCCTTCTGCTTCTCTTTCTTCGCCTTGCCCGTACCGTTGATAACGACCGACGCGCTCATGCCGTTTTCCGCCGTGACGGTGATCGTCACCTTGCCGGGTTTCAGGATGGTGACGTTGCCCTCCTGATCCACCGTCGCGATGGACGGGTCACTGGACTTCCATTTCAATTTACCCAGAGCTTTGCCGAAATCGTCGGCGAACAGCTCATCCCCATCGATGTAGATGCTCAGTTTCGTGACACTGCCCACCTTCAGGTCCGAACCCACCGGGTCGATCCCGATGCCCGCGACCGGTGAACCGCTCAGGGTCACATCGATGCCGTAGATGCTGTGGACCGAGTCCATCGAGGAAACGTCACCGCCGTCCTGACCCGGCCGGGTCTTCGTGCCTTCTGTCAGCGGCGTCTGCCCCATGCAGAACCGGTAGGTCTGCTTCGTTCCCTGATTCAGTTCCTCCGCGCGCACGCCCTCTGCCTTGGATGCTCCGAAGGTAAGCGCCAGGATCGACGGGACCTCATAAGCGCCCTCCAGCGATCCGGGAAGGGGCGTCAGACTCCGGTTGTCCTCGCTTCGCTCGTAGTTCGATGACAGGTTGGGATAAAAGTATCTGCCGCCGAACATCAGATGCTGCTGGACTGTGAAGTTTCGGGTGTAACCGTCGGTCGTCCGGAAAGTCACGTTCTTGATAGCCGCAGGGTCGATCCCGGCCGCTTCGATGATGGTCATCACCTCCGGCCCGCAGGCCGCCATGGACATGACGGTACCGACACTGGTGACATTGGAATAGTACCAGGTCTGGGCCCCCATAGCTTCCAGTTCGCTTCTGGAAAAGCTGGCTTTCTCCCGGATCATATCGCCCCGTTCACCAAAGTACTGGACCCGGACGCTCAGGACATCGCCGGCTGTTTCCGCAAAGGCAGGCTCGCCGCTGCCACCAAACCAGAGGCAGGAAGACAGGGCCATCAGCACTGCGCATACCGCTGCCACGATCCGGCCGGCTGGCGAATATTCAGTTGTCCGCTTCTCAGTAACCGAGTTCATCCCTCTCAAACGTTCTTCCATAACAGAGCTGATACAATGCGTCCACATGCTCTTCTAAGGTCTTTTCGTCCAGAAGCCGCGGATGCATCACGTGCATCATGTAGTCGATGCCAAGGGTGCTGACCACACCGGGAAACTCCCAGGAGTCGGCCTCTGCCGGCATCTCAAAAATATGTTTCTCCCTGACTGCTTTCAGATCCGACCAGGCCGGATCCTTCAGGATATCTTCTGCCGTGTACACGGCGCTCTCACTGTTGGTAATAAAAATGTAGTCCGGATCCCAGGCGAAGATCTGTTCCGTCCCGGCGGTCGGCCACAGTTCCGTGGCTTTCAGATCCGCCGCGCAGTTTACTGCGCCTGCCCGCTCCAGCATTTCCCCCTGCAGCATGGATCCGTCTGCTACCTTGCCGATGGATGTTCCCATGACAATGGCCGTCGGTTTATCCGCATCGTCTATCTGCGATACGAGATCTTCTGATGCCTTGATCTGTCCGTTATAGTAATCGATCAGCTCGGCCGCCTTCTCCTCCGCGCCGCAGACTTTGCCCAGAAGATCCAGCGCTATGACCATATCCTCCGGGGTCTCTACTTCGATCCCCACCGAGGGGATCCCGATCTCGCTGACTGCGTCCAGTGTCTGCGTATCTGAGGCCTTATGTATGAACAGGTCCGGATCCAGCTCCGCCAGCGCCTCGATATCGGCGACTCCCTTGCCTACATCGGCGCAGTCTGCCAGCGACGGCTGCAGCTGTTCCAGGAAAGGCTCGCTCTTGCCGATGCCTTTGATCTTGTCGCCCTGATCCAGAGACAGCAGGAACCGGATCACGACCCGGTAGCAAAGAGCGATGCTCTCCGGGTCCTTCTTCACCGTGACTTCCCTACCGGCCTGATCGACTACGGTCAGCTCTGTATCCGTCTCTGAAAGGACCGTCCCGGCCGGATCGCCGTTAGCAGAAACCGCCGGGCCGCTGTCGCTTCCTCCGTTTCCTCCCGAGCCGCATCCTGCGAAACAGAACAGGCTGCAGGTCAGCAGAAAAGCCGCCAAAAGCACCGTTATGATCCGCGTCCGTCGGACTGCGTCAAAAGCTCCGAGCATTTTTTTCCGGTTTATTGACTGTTTTATTGACTCTCCGATCATATTCACTATTCTGTGCCCTCCTGTTCCTTCTCCAGTCCGGGCACCAGGCAGGCCTTCCTGCCCAGTTCCTCGACCCACAAAAGCTGCAGATCGATACCGTAGATCCGGCGCAGTATTTCCTCCGTGATGATCTCCTCACTGCTGCCCTGCATTATGCTTCCATCCCGGCTGACAATGGCTGCCTGGTCTCCCAGCAGAAGGGCGTGGTCCGGATTGTGGGTCGTGATGACGACAGAGAATCCCTCCTCTGCCATCTGCCGGATCCGTTCCAGCACCCGGTGCTGATTGCCGTAATCCAGATGGGCCGTCGGTTCGTCGAACAGGACGACCTTCGGCCGCTGCACGATGGCGCGGGCGATCAGAACCTGCTGCCGCTCGCCGCCGCTGATGTTCCGGTAGGATTTGTCCGCCAGATGCCCGATCCCCATGCTCTCCAGCACCTCGAGGCACATTGCCTCATCTCCAGCCTTTGGACGGCCGAACGCGCCCATCTGCGGAGACCTGCCCATCAGCACGAAGTCCAGCACCCGGTAATCGAAAGCCGGGGTATGCAGCTGGGGCACGTAACCCACGAGACGGGCGATGTCCTTTTCCTTCATGGTCTCCAGCGCCCTGCCGCAAAGGCTGATCTGTCCGCTCTGGGGCTGCAGCAGTCCTGCCATGCAGTTCAGCAGGGTGGTCTTGCCTGCTCCGTTGGGGCCCAGGATACAGAGGATCCGGCCTTCGCTCAGGGTCAAGTCCGCCCTGTCCAGGACCTTGCGGTCCGAGCCCGGATATGAAAATGTCACTTGCTTGATCTCGTATATCATTTCACTTTACCGCGGATCCAATTCGCTTACCGTAAGTTCATTCTTTGCCGATACAGGAGCCACGCGAAAAACGGCGCGCCGATGATCCCGGTCAGGATGCTCACCGGCATCTCCGCCGGCCCAATGATCCTAGTCACCGTGTCCACCAGGAGCATGAAGATCCCGCCGATCAGGATCGCCGCCGGCAAAAGCCTGCGGTTATCGGAGCCCACCAGCATCCTTCCGAAGTGAGGGATCACCAGACCCACCCAGCCGATGGTGCCGCAGACGCATACTGCTCCCGCTGTAAGTACAGTGGAGCATACGATGCAGATGCCCCGCAGCAGAGAGACGTTGGCGCCCAGGCTCCGGGCTTCCTGCTCCCCGAGGGACAGTACATTGATCCACCAGGCCAGGCCCAGGAGCACGATCCCCGCCGCGACGCTCAGCGGGAGCACGCTCAGGATCGAGCGGCTGTCCACGTAGGCGAAGCTTCCCAGCTGCCAGTAAGTGATGGCCGCCAGCTGGGTCTGGGGATCAGCGATGTATTTGATGAATCCCAGGATCGATGTCATCATGCCGCTGACGATGATGCCGGCCAGCACCAGCATGATGTTGGAATCACTTCGAAGGAGCCTCGGGATCATAACGGTCAGGCTCACGGCGATGATACCGCCCGCGAAAGCGAACACCTGCACTAAGCCCGCGGTCAGCGACAGCAGGATCGCGATGGCAGCGCCGATGCACGCGCCTGACGATACTCCCAGAAAATCCGGTGATACCAGCGGGTTCTTGAAGATCCCCTGATAGACTGCGCCCGAGAGAGCCAGCGCCGCGCCGACCAGTACAGTCGCGCAGGTCCTGGGGAAGCGCACCCCCATGAGCAGTTTCTCGTCCATCCCTTCCCAGGTGGGCTGCAGATGGAACAGTTTGCCGAACAGGATATGGAGACATTCTCCCGGCGCCAGAGAATATTTGCCCACGCAAAGACAGGCCAGCATAAGAGCCAGCAGCACGGCGAGCAGTGCCAGATTCACCGCCCACGCCCGGTATTTATGTTGTTTTAATGACATTCTATCTTCCATACTGTTGTCCATCAAACAATACTATACCAGTATGATTATACCCGATGCCGCGATTCGATTCAATCCGCTTGAAAAGAGAGGATCCGGTGAATCGCTCCCCCGGATCCTCTGTCTTTTGCCTGTTACTTTTTGGCCTTGATTTTCTTCTTGGCAGAACACTTACCGTATACTTTTACCATATTCCCCTTCGGGTCTTTCACCAGCCTGTACGGGCGGACTTTGTAGAAGTACTTTTTCTTGGCTTTCAGCTTTTTGTCTGTATACTTCACCTTGGTTGTTTTGGTGATCGTCTTGACCAGCTTATACTTGCCGTTTTTCTTTGTTGCCCGGAAGATCTCGTAACCATTGGCATACTCGACTTTTTGCCAGGACAGCTTCGCTTTCTTGCCTTTTTTCGCCTTGACTTTGAATTTCTTGACCTCCATCATCTTGGCTTTCGCTGCTCTGACAGCCGCCCTGTATGCCTTCTGCGACGCTGCTGTACGCTGCTTTGTCGCCTTGTTGTCAGCCGCCTGGGCGTCTGCCGCAGCCTGTGCGTCTGCCGCAGCCTTTTCTTCGACCAGCTTATCGATAGCTGTCTTAGTCTGGCTTACGACTGCGTCGATGGATTCTGCGTCGGCTGCGTTCGTGATCGCGAGGACCGCATCGAGGGCTGCCCTGGTCGCAGCTGCCGGATCCGTCTTGTCCTTGTTCTCATTCAGGTAGTCCATGACAGCCTGGATCGCTTCTGCTCTCTTTTCTGCCAGGGCCTTCTCTTTTGCCTGAGCCTGGGCATCTGCTTCCTTAGCCAGGGCGTCTGCCGCGATATCATTGATGCTCTGGACCGCTTCCGCTGCGATCGGCGCCACGTTTTCGATCTTGCTGATCTCATCGATCCGCGCCTTAGCAGCATTTGCGCTCTTGTCGATCCTGTCTTCTGCAGCTTCCTTTGCATCCTTATCTGTAATGCTTTCGAGGCTCTCTTTAGCTGTTCTCACTGCTTCGTCGATCACATCACAGGCAGTTTCCTTCGCTTCGGCCAGTTCCTGGGCTTTCTGTTCGGAAGTCTTGACCTGATCGATCGCTTCCTCAGCGTCTGCAAGGGCGTCTTCTACTTCCCACAGAGCTTCCGCAGCCCGGATCGCTTCCGTTGCGTCCGCGATCAGCTGGGTGATCTCTTTCTGCTCCGGTTTATCGTAGATCGACAGATCCTCTACATAACCCAGAAGCTCTGCAACTGCAGCATCCTGTGCCAGCTCTACTTCTGTAGGCAGATCGACACGGATCTCCTTGACAACGCTGATCCAGCGATCCTTGTTGGCATCGTCCGTATCCAACGGTCCGACGACCAGTGTCAGATCCAGCTTGGAGTTCTCACTCGAGCTCCATGCGATGATCGGATCATTACCATCCTTGTCTTTGACGTCGATCATGTCGAGTTCGAATTTCGTCTCCTGTCCGTCTGTTGTGATGACGGTGAAAGATCTGGCGTCATCCCTGAGTGCGTGGACTTCGAACAGGGTCCTCAGAGATACTCCTGTGAAGGTCGTCTGACCGCTGTCGCCCTGTCCGTCTTTCCAGTTGTAAGCAGCTTCGGTGAAGTGATCTTTGATCCCTTCCTGATTCTTCAGCGACTTCACGTTGAAGAAGCCGTTCTTTTCAACGCCGTCTCCGTCGACGATGAAGTCCGCCGTTTCTCTCGTCTTCCCGCCGATCTCTTCCTTCTTCTCGACGTTTTCGATCGCTACAGTACTTGCAGCCTTTGCAGCTGTGATCGCCGCGGAGCTCTTCGCGCTCTTGATCGTTGTCTTCGCTTCTTTGATCAGCGTGATGACCTGTTCTTTGTTGTCGGCGCTGTAATCAGCCAGTTCAACACTGTTTACGATCTCATCGATCGCTTCGTACTGTTCAGTCTCAATGGCTGTCGGAAGATCGACGCGGATCTCAGCCACGTTCTTCAGCCAGCTTCCCTTATTAGCTTCACTCCGATCCATCTGTCCCAGGATCAGCTTCGGATCGATCTTGGTATTATCCGGATCCTCATCGGACTGCCATGCGATCATCGGCTTGTTGCCGTCCAGATCGACTGCTTCGATGTCCGCCAGATCCATCTGCTTCTCCTTGCCGTCCTCTGTAATGACCGTGATATATCTCACTTCATCCTTGATCCCGACAACATCCTTCAGGAGGTTATCAAGGCAGACGCCCTGGAAGTCATTATGACCTGTCGTGCCTGACTTGTTCATCCAGCGATAGGTCGCGTCGACTTTGTTCACTCCGTCTGCGTTCTTCAGAGTCTTCACTGAGAAGTAGCCGTTCTTCTCTACACCTCTGCCGTCAACGACCAGCTTGGCCGAATCGACAGTCTCGCCTCCGACGGATTCCTTATTGGAAGCCGGTTCTTCTCCCAGCACCTGCAGACCGCCGGCTGAGCCGACATAGGCTGTTCCGCCGTTCATGAATCCGATGTAGTAAACATTGTTCCTGTTATCACTGCTCCAGGAGCCTGTCTCCATGGCATACTGCTCATCCACATTGAACGCGCCGCTCTCATTAAGCTTCGGGTTGGAGACCTTGAGCACGCCGTCAGCGGAAGTGCCGAACCACAGGGTTCCTTCGTCATCTACTGCAACAACTCTCACCTCGGTCGTAGCGCTTCCGTCCAGATAATCTCCCAGCACTTCATCGCCGGTGTATTTGGTCGGTTCTCCTGTGCCGTTCTTCAGTTTCCAGATCGTGCCGCCTTCATTCTCCTGCAGATTGGTGCCGCTGGCTACGACCCATACGGTGCCCTTCTTATCGATGGCGATACTGCGCACCCATGCCTGGGCCAGTTTGCTGGTCGAGCCGTCTTCTGTCATCTCGCCGGTGACGACGTTCTTTTCGGTGACGTTGCCATCCTTATCGATGTGGCAGAATCCGCCGGTGTACGGGTCTGCTTCTGTTCCCGCACCATCCGGATAGAATCCGAGCCATGCGCCGCCCTGGCCGTCCAGGGTGATCGTATTGATGGACGTGGCCGGGAAGTCCTTATTTGCTTTGCTGTAATTTGTCCACGTTCCTTCTGCGGGGTCATAGATCGTCAGCCCACCGAAGGAGCCGAACCAGACTTTGCCGTCCGTATCGACCTTGATAGCCTGAACGTAGTTGTCCGCGATAGTCTTCGGATCGTCTTCCGCTGTATACTGGGTGACCTCTCCATCCTTGATGTACATTACGCCCCGGTTTCCGGACGGGTCGGTATAGCTGGCGTTCTGGCTTACCCAGATGCCGCCTTCGGCGTCTGCTGCCGCGCCGGACGTGAAGTCTGTCATAAGCGCCGGATCGCTCTCCGTATTCAAAACGCGGAAGGACTTGTTGCCGGCGTCCTTATAGAAGAGGCCGCCGCCGTAAGTGCCGACCCACAGCGTGTTGTCCGGATCCAGTGATGCGGACCGTACGCTGGAAGTCGCGTATTCCTTGAACTTCGTTACTTCGGGCACCTCGAGCGTGATCCCGCTGAGGTTGGTGCAGCGATTGCGCCAGTCAGTAGCCGGGTCAAGATTCAGTGCTTCGTTATAGTTTCTGTAGATCCGGATCGTTGAAACGGTCGCCTGCGGTGTTTTGTCCGCGTCCGCGATGGCTTCCCATGCGTTCGTCTCACTGTTCCAGACCTGATATGCCACGAAATAGTTCTGCTTCGCCGCGTCCTTCAGGGTGATGTCTTTATAGGAAGCTTCCGTAGCTTCATACCCGTCGGTCGCGTTCAGCGTGATCTTCGTGTTCTCAAGTTTTACTCCCTGTTCGGCGAGCAGTGCCTGCAGGTAAACTCCCTTGACTTTATCCGTGCCCTTCTTGTGTGTGAAGGTCGCCTCTGCCTGGCCGATCTTGTCGCCTGCCGCGTTCTTCAGATTCGAGATATCTTCTACGGACAGTTCGACATCATCGTCTGAGATGCCTTTGATGACAAAGTCTTTTGTTTCTGTGACCGGAGCCGCGTCGCCCACGGTGACCTTGATCTTCTTCACATAGGTCAGGGAAGCGCCCTGGTTGTTATGTGTTACGAGACGGATCGGGCCTCCGTTATTGCCGATCGTGGCATCATAACCTTCTCCGTTCGGATAGGTCTTATCTCCGATGACCAGCGGAGCGCCGTTGACGCCGTAGGCCAGGATGATCGGAACGTAGGTCTCTCCGTCCTTGATGCCATCCTGCAGAGCATCCATACCAAAGATCGACCGCAGCTCTTTGCTGAATCCGTCAGCCGCTGACACATCGATCTTGATCGGATCATCCAGACCGGCGATGCTGCCCGCCTCCTGCTTGATGAATTTCCAGAAGTTGATGCCCTCCCAGGTGTCTTCCTGTGTTGTCTTCGCCTTCATCTGCTCGATGAGGGAGGTCTGTTCTTCGATGTCTCCTACTGTGTAGTCTTTATTGAATAATTCTTTTCCTTCTTTATCGACGACCTGCAGGTTGACGGTCTCAGTCAGATACTGCTTATAGATCTCACTGACACTGTGGTTCCAGCTGGTCATTTCCGATGCGGTGACTTCAATGGACTTGACGAATTTCATGTTCTTGCCGCTGTTGACGTCCTCTGCATCGGTCTGGCCGACAGCCAGGCGGATCGGGCCGCCGGAGTTTCCGTACGTCCCATCATATCCGGTGCTGCTTTTATCTGCGACCAAAGGCAGGCCATCCTCTTTGTCCGCATCGCCAGCCTTTCCGCTGCCGTACGCCAGGATCACCGGGAGATCGTCTTCGCCGGTCACCGTGTTCCTGTACTTCTTGCGGATCTCTGAAAGGGTGAATTCCTTTGACTCGTTATCCGTAGTCGTAATGATCACCTTATCCGCGTTGCTCTTGAGGCCGACCGCGGTCGATGTCAGAAGAGCGTACAGATCGATGCCCCGGTATCTGGACTGGGAAGCTGCCGCGGCGCCGTCTTTCAGGATGCTGTAATCACCTGTGAAGGCGATGGTCTGCTTGCCTTCCAGTTCGGAGACAGTGAAATCCTTCGCCTCTGTCAGTCTGGTTCCTTCTCCGGAGATCGTGATCGTATCGTCCTTATATGTGTCGTACGGCGCTTTGGTATGCGCGTATTTATCAGCGGACAGATTGATCGTGATCGAATTGATCCCTGTCAGTGTCTTCTCGGACATGTCGGCATTGCCTTCGATGGTCGGGAAGGTCAGCTGCAGCGGACCGCCATTGTTCTTGATGGTTATCTCATTCTGGTAATCCGTGCCTTCTGCCAGGGTGACCTTGTCTTCATAACCATCTTCGGTGTTCTTTGTCGCGACCATCGGTGAACCGTTCTTGCCATAGGCGAGAACAGGCTTCAGTCCGCTCTTGCCGGTATCACCATTGCTGCCGGAAGCTTTCAGGACATCTTCCAGGTTCAATGACAGCGTCGCTGTTCCGTTGCTGAATGTGATCGTTCCCTTATATCCCGGGATCTCGACCACATCGGTCAGGAAGTACTGCAGGTTCACGCCTTCGTACAGGTCACTGTAAACGTTGCCGTTCTTCGTGACTCCGTAGAAGTCCTTGACCTTGGCCTTGCCCAGCTGTGTCACAGTCAGTTTGTTTCCGTAGATCAGTTCTTCCAGATCCCCTACAGCATAGTCCTTATCCTTCAGGACCTGGGCGTCGGCTTCCGGACCGTTCAGGATCTTTATGTTCAGATTCTGATCCGCCAGGCCCTGGTATACTGCCTTATCGGAATATTTATGTGTGCTGTAGTGATATGTATCTTCGCCGACCAGGACCTTGTCCAGCAGTTTCGCCTGGTTGGATCCGTTGGCGTGGTTGTACTTTTTCTTTCCGGAAATGATCCTCAGCGGACCGCCGTCATTCTGCAGTCCGGAGAGATAGCCTTCCTGAGAAGCCTTCTCAACATACGGATAACCGTTGACACCGTAAGCTACGAGGACCGGATAACCGACCCGGAGCTTATCGCCGGTGCTGACGTCATTACCCTGACGGATATTCTCATTCCCCTCGTAATTCCCGTCATTCAGATCTGCCGGATTCTTTTCATAAAAACCGAAGCTGTCCGGATCTGCCACCTGTTTGGTGGTGAACTTGTCCGTAGCCGCGTATCCGTCAGTAGCTGTAGAGCTGACGATGGTCTCATCGTCGCTGCTGTAGCTTGCCGGCAAGCCGGATCTGAGCAGGAGTTTCCAAAGCTGCACGCCTTCATATTCGTTGACATACCAGTAGGTGGAATTGGCCAGGCTGTATTCGTCCCGGTAACCCATCCCATTATTGTCCGGTTTG
>Ga0256405_10008645_pt1 | contig 14435 bp, 13 predicted proteins | sample RumenRJG_02DNA_FD_189096 | JGI IMG/M metagenome (GOLD analysis project Ga0256405, IMG submission 189096) | Bovine rumen microbial communities from Lethbridge, Alberta, Canada - RJG_02 | ecosystem: Host-associated > Mammals > Digestive system > Stomach > Rumen | place: Canada: Alberta...
AACAGTCCAGTGGACTGTTTTTCAAGAGGGTGACTCCCTGCGGTGCAGGGAGATGTCAGCGAAGCTGACAGAGGGTGCCGGACCCGATTAGGGTCGCCTTGCAAGTGAAGGCGTTCCCTTAAAAAATGGGGTTTATTGACAAGCTGACACCTCTGTTCACTACGGACAGAGGTGTTCCTTTTTTAGGCAACACCGCACAGAGATTGTGCTAAAGATGCGCCGACAGATTTTTCGTCAGATTGTATAGAAATCTTGCAGGCATACTGTCGTATGTCAAGAGATTTATGTGCAAGATGACGGAAAATATGCAAGCAGATTTAGTACAAAGTCGTTAAGCGGTCTTTGTGCGGTGTTGCCTTTACTTGAAATTATATCATATATGTGGTATAATCAATAAAATGGGTGAATTATATTTTTGGCTCTGCCGTCCGCCCTCAGTCGTCATACAGACGGCTGCTACGAAAGGAAGTTTCATCATGAATGTTCGTGAATTACAGGATAAGATATTAAAGCTCAAAAAGGAAACAAATACCGCTATCCTCGCACACTGCTATCAGGCGCGCGAGATATGCGAAATAGCCGATTTCGTCGGTGACAGCTACAAGCTAAGCGTTGACGCTAAAGGAGTTGCACAGGAGAATATCCTCTTCTGCGGAGTTCACTTCATGGCTGAGACAGCTAAAATGCTCTCACCTCAGAAGCGCGTGTTCCTTTCCAATAAACACGCAGGCTGCCCTATGGCTGAACAGATGGACAAGGACATGATAAGCGCTATCCGCGCACAGGAGCCTGACCGCACTGTTGTTGCCTATATCAACACTACAGCTGCTCTCAAGACCGTTTGCGATGTATGCGTTACTTCTTCAAGCGCTCTTAAAATCGTCAAGGCTCTCGACAGCGACAAGATACTCTTTATACCTGACTGCAACCTCGGTGACTATATCAAAAAGCAGTGCCCCGATAAGGACATAAAGCTCCTTCAGGGAGGCTGCCCTACTCATGCAAGGATAACCGCAAATGAAGTCCTCAAAGCTAAAGAGGAACACCCTGATGCACTCTTTCTCGTTCACCCTGAGTGTACTCCGAAGGTCGTTGAGCTTGCTGATTACGTCGGCTCAACTACGGGTATAATGGACTTTGCAAAGAAGTCTGACAAGAAAGAGTTCATCATCGGTACCGAAAATTCTATCGTCGAGCACCTACAGTACGACTGCCCTGACAAGAAATTCTACCCTGTCAGCCGCGATCTCGTCTGTCACAATATGAAGCTCACCACTCTCCCCGATATATACAACACTCTCGTCGGCATCGGCGGCGGTGACGGTGACGCTTTCGAGATACTCATGGACGATGAGCTTATCACCAAAGCAAGAAAATGCATCGACGAAATGATAAGACTGGGCGGCTGATATGACTGATATCGTTGAAAAACTCTACCGCACATCAGACCTCACCGATGAGGAGCTTACTGCACTCATAGATACCAATGACAAAGACGCTGCGGAGCTTCTCCGCAAATACGCTGACGAAACAAGGCAGAGATACTACGGCAAAAAAGTCTTCCTGCGCGGACTGATCGAAGTTTCCAGCTATTGCAGGAATGACTGCATCTACTGCGGTATACGCCGCAGCAACAAGGACGCACAGCGCTACCGCCTTTCCCGTGAGGAGATATTGAGCTGCTGCGAAAACGGCTATGAGCTGGGCTTCCGCACATTCGTTATGCAGGGCGGTGAGGACGGAACTTTTACCGATGAATTCATGTGCTCTGTCATCGCGGAAATAAAAGAAAAATACCCCGACTGCGCTGTAACGCTCTCCCTTGGCGAACGCTCATACGAAAGCTACAAGCGCATGAAAGAAGCAGGTGCTGACAGATACCTGCTCCGCCACGAGGCTGCTTCACAAGAGCTTTACAGCAAGCTCCACCCCGAAGAAATGAGCCTGCAAAACCGCAAGGACTGCCTTTTTGCACTCAAAGAGCTGGGATATCAGGTGGGCGCAGGCTTCATGGCAGGTGCTCCGTATCAGACCACCGCTCATCTCGCTGCCGACCTGCGATTCTTGCAGGAATTACAGCCCCAGATGATAGGCATTGGTCCTTTCGTTCCGCACCATAATACTCCCTTCGCTGACTTCAAGGGCGGTACTCTTGAACTTACGCTCAGACTTCTCGGCATACTCCGCCTGATGTTCCCGAAGGTGCTCCTTCCTGCCACTACTGCTCTCGGCACTATTGCTCCGAACGGACGGGAACTCGGGCTGAAAACAGGCTGCAACGTCGTTATGCCTAACCTTTCACCCGTAAAGGTACGCAAGAAGTACGATCTCTATGATAATAAGATATGCACAGGTGAAGAAGCTGCCGAGTGCCGCGGCTGCCTGCAAAGAAGAATAGAATCCGCAGGCTACGAAGTAGCTACAGAACGCGGAGACTGCATAAACTAATTCAGGATTTTGCCTTGCAAGATCCTGAAGCCATTAGCGTCAGCCCTATTGTAGGGGCTAAGGGCTAAAGGTTTTACTAAAATCAGCCTATATATTAATTCAAGGAGAATATAATGCGAGTACGTTTTCATCTTCCCGATTTTTCGGGAAATTTCAAGTTAAATCTGATGTTTGCGGAAATGCTTGCTCACCGTCCCGAATTCTTCCGTGAGGGCGTTGAGATAGCATCATTCTACGGAGTTTTCCCGCCTTCTATATGGAACGGCGGAAGAACTCAGGGCGGCGTTTGCGACAAGACCTTCATAAAGCACGTTATAAAGGCTTTCAACGACAGAGGTATTCCGCTTCGCTTTACTTTCACCAACCCTGCCCTTGAAAAGAAACATCTCAGCGACCAGTTCTGCAATATGATACTCAATCTCGCCAATAACGGCATGAATGAGGCTATCGTCATGTCTCCCATTCTCGAGGACTATATCCGCAGAAATTTCCCTAACTATAAGCTCACAAGCTCTACCTGCAAGCGCCTTGACTCTATCGAAGGGCTTCTCGAAGAGCTGAAAAAGGATTACCACATCGTTGTTATGGACTATGACCTCAATAACAGGTTCGAGCTTCTCGAGCAGATACCTATGGAGGACAGACCTCGCATAGAACTGCTCTCAAATGCCTGCTGCGAGCCTAATTGTCCGCGCCGTTCTGCTCATTACTACTCTATCGGCGTTCAGCAGATAGCCTACAACGAGCATATCAAGAAATACCCTAACCTGCCCTTCGATGCTTCAAAATATGACCCCGATCACTTCCGCGACTGTCCGTACTCTCAGAGAGGACTGTTCGAGATAAGAGGTCTGCGTACACATATCTCACCTGACGATATCTGGGAAAAGTACGTGCCAATGGGCTTTGAACAGTTCAAGATAGAGGGCAGGACTGCAAGCCCTATAAATGTACTCGAAACCTATATGTACTATATGGCAAAGCCCGAATGCCGCGACGAAGCACGTTTCACACTGCTGAAATCTATGGAGAATACGGGTGCGCTAACTTTTAAATAAGGAGGGATAATATGAAAGTCAGATTTCATCTGCCCGATTTTACTGAACATTTCAGACTCAATCTCGTTTTTGCTCATATGCTCAAAGCCCGTCCCGATTTCTTCCGCGAAGGCGTTGAGATCGCTTCGTTCTACGGTGCTTTTCCACCTTCTATATGGAACGGCGGCAGAACTATCGGCGGTCAGTGCAGCGAAAATTTCGTAAAAAATGTCATAAAGACCTTCAACGATATGGGTATACCGCTCCGCTTTACTTTTACAAACCCCGTTCTCAAAGAGGAACACCTCTACGATCCTTTCTGCAATATGGTCATGCGCCTTGCCGATAACGGTCTTAATGAAGCTATCGTCAATTCTCCGCTCCTTGAGGACTATATCCGCAAGACCTACCCTAACTACAAGCTCACAAGCTCTACCTGCAAGCGCCTCGATAATATCGAAGGCTCTATCAGCGAACTAAAAAAGGATTACAGCATCGTCGTTCTCGATTACGACCTCAATAATCAGTTCGACCTTCTCGAAAAGATACCTCCCGAGGACAGGAGCAGAGTCGAGCTTCTCGCAAACGCCTGCTGCGACCCCGGCTGCAAAATGAGAAAAGAACACTACGACCTCATCGGTCAGCAGATGATATACTACAATCAGCACCTCAGAGAACGCCCGAATGAGCCTTTTAATATCAACGACTATACCGACAACAGTATCACCAATAAGATCAAATGCGGCTGCCGTGAACGTACTCTCTATCAGACTACAGGGCTAAGGCACCATATCTCTCCCGATGCTATCTGGGAAAAATACGCTCCTATGGGCTTTGAGCAGTTCAAGCTCGAAGGCAGAACAGCAGGAAACCTCTACGTCATCGAGTGCTATATGTACTACATGACAAAGCCCGAAATGCGCGACGAGGCAAGAATGATGTTCTTCTATAACCTCGATTCAAACGGCGTTATCCAATACGAATAAGGAGGCATATAATGAACGTTAAATTTCACCTTCCGGGTCTTACCAGAAACTTTTCCTTTAATGTGATATTTGCACAGATGCTCAGAAACTGCCCCCAGTATTTCCGAGAGGGTGTGCAGATAGCTTCTTTCTTCGGTACTTTTCCGCCTGCTGTCTGGAACGGCGGCAGAAGCGTAAAGGGTAAATGCGACGAGAGCTTCATAAAACAGGTCATCAGGGTGTACAATAATATGGGCATACCTGTCCGCTTTACTTTCACTAACCCCTGTATCACCGAGGAACTCCTCCACGATGAGTTCTGCAACAGGATACTGGAGCTTGCCTACAACGATTTGAACGAGGTCATCGTCAATTCTCAGCTCCTTGAAGACTATATCCGCGATAAGTACCCTAAGTACAAGCTGACAAGCTCTACCTGCAAGCGCCTTGACAGCATCGACGGCCCTATCGAAGAACTGAAAAAGGATTACAGCATCGTCGTTCTCGATTACGACCTCAATAACAAGTTCGACCTGCTCGAAAAGATACCGCCCGAGGACAGGGGCAGAGTCGAGATACTCTGCAATACCCTGTGCAACGCTAACTGTAAGATGCGTAAGGAGCATTACCGCCTTATCGGTGAATACTCTATCGCTTACAACGAATACGTAAAAAGCGGCAAGACTACTCCTTTCGATGTGGGAGATTACTACAAGATAAACGAGGTAAATGCTATAAACTGCGAGTGCCGCGAGAGAAATGCTTTCGACATCAGAAAGCTGCCTAATCATGTTACTCCCGATGATATCTGGGAAAAGTACGTGCCTATGGGCTTTGAACAGTTCAAGCTCGAAGGCAGGACAGCAGGAAGGATCTTCCTCACCGAAAATTACCTCTACTACATGGTAAAGCCCGAATGCCGCGACGAAGCCCGTCTTATGCTGCTCTATAACCTCGAAAAGAACGGCATTATCCGTATCGATAAATAAGGAGGAAAGCTCCATGAAAGCAAGATTCCACCTCCCCGGGATATATACCCATTTCAAGTTCAATCTCATATTCGCTACTGTCCTTGAACAGTTTCCGCAGTACTTCCGCGATGTGGAAATAGCTTCGTTTTACGGTGCTTTTCCGCAGTCTATATGGAACGGCGGCAGAACTCAGGAGGGACTGTGCGATAAAAAATACGTGAAAATGGTGCTTAATGCATTCAACGAGAAAGGTATCCCCGTGAGATTTACCTTCACTAACCCTGCTCTCGAAAAAAAGCACCTCAACGATAAATTCTGCAATATGGTCATGAGTCTGGCAAACAACGGTCTTAACGAAGCTATCGTGGTATCGCCTATACTCGAGGACTATATCCGCAAAAATTACCCGAATTTCAAGCTTACAAGCTCTACCTGCAAGCGCCTTGATGACGGTGAAAGACTTGCCGCAGAGCTTGAAAAGGATTACAGCATAGTAGTCGTTGACTACGACCTTAACAATAAGTTCGATATCCTCGAAAAACTCCCCCACAAGGACAAGTGCGAGTTCCTTGTCAACTCAAACTGCCGCCCTGCCTGTCCCAACAGAGCACAGCACTACTACAACGTGGGCGTTCAGCAGATCAATTACGCCAACCATATGCGCAAATACCCCGATCAGCCCTACGATCCTATTATCTTCGGCGACGGCAAGGATCAGAACTGCCCGTTCTTTACAAGAAATATCTTCGATGTGCGCGATCTGAGTACCAATATCAAACCCGATGATATCTGGGAAAAGTACCTGCCTATGGGCTTTAACCAGTTCAAGATTGAGGGAAGGACTGCATGGCTCTTTAACCTTATTGAAACATACGTCTACTACATGGCAAAGCCTGAATTCGCTGATAAGGCTCGTTATACCCTTATCGATTTCTGCAATGCCAACGATGTTATAACAGTCAACGAATAAAGGAGATATCGAATGAAGATAGCTGCTGTTTTCAGTGATAACATGGTGCTTCAACGAGGTAAAAATATCCGCGTTTTCGGCACTTGCACCAACAGTGAAAAATCAATAACAGTCACACTTTACGCATACGGTCTGACACTATCCGCTAACGCAGTCATTAAAAACGGCTCATGGGAAGCTGTTCTCCCTCCTGTAAAGGAGTGCGACTCATGCACACTGGAAGTTTCATGCGGCGCTGTGAAAAAGATCTTCAAAAACGTCGCTATAGGAGAAGTCTGGCTGGCAGGCGGTCAGTCAAATATGGAGTTTGAACTCCATAACGACAAAAATGGCGCAAGTGAGCTTTCGGAATGCTCGAAAGAAAACATCAGATACTACTATACGCCGAAATGTCCCATTATGAGCGAGCTTGCCGATGCCGAAAAGAATACGGGCTGGACTGTGGCTTCAGCCGAAAATTCCTCAGCATGGTCGGCAGTAGGCTACTACTTCGCAAAGGAACTGAGCCGCAGACTCGGTGTCACCGTTGGTATTATCGGCTGCAACTGGGGCGGCACTTCCGCTTCTGCCTGGATGAGCCGTCAATATCTCGGACAGGACAGCCGTCTGCGCCCTTATATCGACGAATACGAAAACGCAGTCAGAAATAAGTCAGATGATGAAATGATCGCGGAATACGAGGAATACTGCAAATATCAGGAAAACTGGGAGAAAAATGTCGCTGCCTGTTTCGCAGAAGACCCCGATATGAAATGGGAGAAGGTCGTGGAAAGATGCGGCGAGAACCATTTCCCGGGACCTATGGGCATAAAAAATCCAATGCGACCTTGCGGTCTGTACGATACTATGGTGCGCAGAGTCGCTCCGTATACTATCGCAGGTGTGCTCTGGTATCAGGGAGAATCCGATGACCACCGCCCACATACATACGAATTCCTGCTGAAAGCTCTCATCGAGAACTGGCGTACACTCTGGAAGGACTGCGAGCTGCCATTCATGATAGTACAGCTCCCTATGTTCAGATACGAGAACGTTCCCGACACAAAGAGCTGGGCTTATATTCGTGAAGCACAGGAAAATGTATACCTCACCGTGCGCAATACAGGTATTGCTTACGCAACGGACTGCGGAGAATTGAACAATATCCACCCCGTTGACAAAGCCCCTGTAGGACACAGGCTCTATTTGCAGGCAATGTCCGAGGTCTACGGTCTTATGGACCGCAGCGAGACTCTGCCGCCGCTGTATGACAGCTATGAAGTGCGCCGCGGAAAGATGCTCATAAAGCTAAAAAACTGCAAGGGACTAAGCGGAAAGGACGACAACTGTCTCGACGGCTTTGAGACAGCCGGCTCTGACGGAGTTTTCTATCCTGCAAAGGCAACGGTAAAAATCCCGTATATCGAACTTGAATGCGCGATGTAAAGCTTTCTGCCGCTGCAAGGTTCAAATGGACAAACTACGCAGAGATAAGCCTTTTCGGAACTAACGACCTTCCGCTGCCGCCATTCCGCACGGACAAAACATCAAACTAATCACAAAGGAGGCATTTTATGCTTTTAGCTGTAGATATCGGCAATACAAATGTAGTTTTCGGCTGCGTTGACGACGATGACAACGTGCTCCTCTTTGAGCGTATCAGCACCAATCACAACGCAACTGCCGCTGAATACGCTGTTCTTATCAGGACTATCCTCGAAATGAATAATTTCAACGTCAAGGATATCGATGACGCTATAATGTCATCGGTAGTACCGTCCGTCACAAATACTGTAAAAGAGGCGATACACAAGCTTTTCGGCGTTGAAGTCATGATGGCAGGACCGGGCGTGAAAACAGGTCTTAATATCCTCATAGACAATCCCGCTCAGCTTGGCAGCGATCAGGCTGTTGATGCTGTTGCTGCTATAAATCAGTACCCTGTACCGCTCATTATCATCGATATGGGTACGGCTACGACCCTCTCTGTCGTTGACAGCAAGAAAAACTACCGCGGCGGACTTATTCTCACGGGTATGAAGGTCGCAGCAGATGCTCTCACAGCGCGTACAGCTCAGCTCCCGAAAGTCAATTTTGAAGTGCCGTCCCACGTAATAGGTACGAACACTATAGACTGCCTGAAAAGCGGTATACTCTACTCCAACGCAAGCGCTCTCGACGGTATAATCGAACGCATAGAGGAGGAGCTTGGCGAAAAGTGTACTGCCGTAGCTACGGGCGGACTCTCGGAACTCGTCGTGCCTCTCTGCAAGCGCGATATTATCCTCGATAACAACCTCCTTATAAAGGGACTTGCTATCATATACAGAAAAAACAAGAAGTAATGTCAAAATCCCGAAAGCATAACAGTGATGCTTATATAGAAGTTTATAGTTAATTATCGGGGGAACCCTTTCTGAGGAAAGGTTTTCCCCCGAGCCCCTTTCCAAAGACTTTTATCTGATTTTTCCCCTTATAGAGCGCGTACAGGTAATAAAAAAGACCTGTAATATACAGGTCGCGCTCTATAAGGGGAAAAATAAAACCAGAAGTTTTCGGGAGAGAGTTTGAGAGAAGCCCCTTTTTCAAAAGGGGTTCTCTCAACAATCAGCATAAAAGCTTCTATATCAGTATTGCCACTATGCTTTCGGGATTTTTATGCGTGTATCCTGTTCTTTATTCTCAGACTTGCCTCTATATGCATTATCCAGTGCCTTGAAAACGGCATCTGTATCAGTCCGCGGATATCCTTTCCGCACCAGTAATCAACGAGCCATGCTGCGTTTTCTTCCTCGCTTACAACGCTCAGCGATATAAGTTTCTCTTTTCTATCGTCGGATATCTTTCTTTTCAGCTCCTCAAAGGGAAGCTGCTCCAGTATTGCTTCTGTGCTCTCCTTTACCTCGAAGATATACGCAAACAGCTCTTTTATATCAAGTTTTTGAGTAAAATCTGATATCTGCTCCTTTATCAACTCGTTTCCAGTGGTTATTATGGGTGAGCTGATACGCTTCTGATAGTTCCCACGGAAAAATACCTGTTCATCACCGTTTATAAGAGTATGCGCAACTATATCCTCAATACGGAAAATGTGCCACAGCGAATAGGCGATGTTCTTACTATGGTAGCCGTCTGCACTGATAAACGGCATCGCATCGAAGTCCTGCCTGTCCAATTTTTCACGGAAAACGACTATCGTGTCCGTAAGAGCGCTTCGGAGAGTAAAAAGCGTCTCTATACCTGCCCTATATGTCTCTTTCTTCTTTATCTGAGCCTGCATGATCTTGTTCAGCTCCGACCACTCCCTGTTCACCAAACGTCACCTCGCTGCATTCGTAATGATACAATAATTCTACAGCATACGCCACGTTTTGTCAACAAAAAAGCCATAACGCTCAATTTCTGAGTGTTATGGCTTTCAGCTTGTCAATAAACCTATTTTTTAAGGGAACGCCTTCACTTGCAAGGCGTTCCCTCTTGAAAAACAGTCCACTGGACTGTTTTTCAATTCACCCTTTGCGAAGCGCTTTGAGGCTATATGTGGGGCTTTGCCCCACACCCCACCAAAGGCGCTGCCTCTGGACTCTGCCAAAGGAACACAGTCCCTTTGGAATCCCTTTCATAGGTTAAGTGACTTTTTTGACAGACTAAAAGCCATAACGCTCAATTTCTGAGTGTTATGGCTTTTACTGTCAATCGCTGTTTTTATCTTCGTCCTTGTCTCTCTCGTCGTTGAAGCTGTCAACCGTATTGAGGAAGAGCTTAGGATCGAGACATATTCCATGGTGACGCACTTCAAAATGACAGTGCGAACCGAATGAGTTACCTGTATTTCCGACCTTTCCGATGAGCTGTCCCCTCGAAACATACTGTCCCTCAGTTACAAGGACTACGCTCATATGACCGTATACCGTCTGATACTCGTCGGTATGACCAAGCTGTACGAAATATCCGTAACCACCTGTGTTCCAGCCTGCGGAAACGACCTCTCCGTCAGCTGCGGCATATATCTCGGTTCCCGTAGAAGCCGCGATATCCATACCCTTATGAGCTCTCTCGCCGCCGAAACCGTCGCTTACCCAACCGCCGTCAACAGGCCAGCCGAATTCGCCCGAACCTGTAAGTATCGTGCTTGCACTGTCAGGACGCGCAGCATATATACCGATACCGATTTTCTCCACTACAGGCTCTTTGGTTATCTTAGTGCTGAGAGTCTTTCGTGAATACTCCTTGCCGTCAACATAAGTGACCTCGATATGGCTCACCTTTTCGCCTCGTCTGCCCTTTACAAGTACATCTCTTGCACCGACATTGAGCGAACTTGTCTCGACCTCGACCGTTTCATAATCCAGGAACGAAACAGGATCCATTTCGCGTACATACTGTATCGGCAGATAGCTTTCTGTCTCGATGACGTTAACTATCATTCCTTTGTGGCAATTCTGCGATATATCGGGGTTAAGCTCTTCAAGCTTTGTAAGATCCATATTGTATTTCTGAGCTATGGTAACAGATGTGTCGCCGCGCTGTGCGATATAGACTGCCTTCTTCTCCTTTGAAGATGTAAGAAGCGAAATAGCGTCCTTCTCGGTCATTACGCTGCTTGCAAGATAAACTCCGCGTGAATACTCTATTTTGTTCTTGTATTCAAGGTCTTTTATGATACCGTCAACACGATAATTCATTATTCTCTCGTTGAGCGCTTCCTGTACCACGTTCTTGTTGACAACTGCACCGATGAACTTTCCGTCGATATAAATGCCGTAGGCATCACGCAAAGCCTGATCCGATGCTTCGAGCATTTTGTTGGCAAGCTGTGCAGATGAGACTATAGTGTCATTCTCATTTATTATCCTCAGCGAATACTTAGCCGAAAGATCGATAACATTATCATTCTCGGAATAGGCTATCCTCTGCTGCACCTCGCGCTCTGCCGCCTCAAAATCGGCTTCTGCGGTGATAACGCCTATCTCTCTGCCGTTGTACTCAACACTCAGACCGTATTCCAGTCCCGAACCATAGCGGACTATTCCTATCAGGAAGGCTATCGACACGACAGGAAGGATATAATTGAAAGCGGTATAGAAAACTCCGTCCTCGCCAAAGAGATATGAGGTCCAGAAATTAAGGAGAGCTTTATTGTACTCCTTCTTGTCCTCTTTTTTTGCCTTGCGCACCTGTTTCTGAAGCTTTTTATTCAGGTCAAAACGGCTGCGCATCGGTGCAGTCAGCTCTTTCAGAAGCCATATCGCAGCTTTTATAAGCGAAACACCGAGTTCAAGGAGTTCAGAAAGGATAAATTTAATACTCAGGATAATGCCAAGCAGTAAAGCTGCCGCAAATTTCACGGCGAAATGTCCGAATCTTGCAAAAACGCCCCAGTTATTGGCAACGATATCCGCAGCATCCGACAGCATTTCAGACCTTTTTAGTCTTTCTTCATCATCATTGTCATAGTGTCCAAGCTCCAAAAGCAGCATCTCCTTTCCGTAAAATCGAGCGCTCCCCGAACCCTGTTCGGGGCAATAACCGCCCGACAGCGGTTATTGCGAACAAATTATATTATACCAAATTTTTGTGATAATACAACGAAAAAATCCCCTAAGTTTACACTTGAAGGGGATATTTCGTTACATTGCACAAATTTTCTTTTAATTTTTATCAAAATGCCATGAATAGTCAAGCATTTCAACTGTATATCCGTCAAGCTTTTCAAGAAGCGGCACAACGTCCTTCTTTGCCGAAGCAAGATCATGCTCACGGTAGTTTCCGCACTCTACTTCCGAAACGCCTGGGATATCGCCCTCAAAGTCTCTTACAAAAGTATATGCTTCACGAACCAGCTTTATTGCATTTTCATGAGAAAGTCCTCTTGTGAGAAGATAAAAACCTGTACGGCAGCCCATTGGTCCTACATATACGATGTTCTTGCCGAACTCGGAATTTCTTGCGTATGTAGCAAAAAGATGCTCGATAGTGTGCATTGACGGAGTTTCAAGGTATACACCGCCATTTGGCTTTACCATGCGGACATCATAAGTTACGATATCGTCATCGATACGTGATATGTAAAGTCCTACACCGAATTTTGTGTGGTCTACCTGAAAGCTTGCGATTTTTTCCATGATTATTCCTCCTGTAAAAAAAGATCTTTGATATCCTCGGGAAGCTCCGAGGATACTGTTATCGGCTCACCTGACATAGGATCGCTGAACATCAGCTTTCCGCAGTGCAGAGCCTGTCTTGATATATCATCACGAAGTCCGCCGTACAGGTCATCGCCTGCAAGCGGAGCTCCGATATGAGCAAAATGAACTCTTATCTGATGAGTTCTTCCTGTTTCGAGATCTATCTCCGCAAGGGAGTATTTCCCGTTGGTTTTAAGCCGTTTGAAGTGGGTCACTGCCCTTTGTCCGTCATCGCGGACACATCGCAGGATAATAGACTCGCGCTCACGGGCTATTGGCGCATCGATAGTACCGCTTTCGGGTATCTCTCCGTGTACCGCAGCATAATACACCTTCTTGCAGTTCCCTTGCAGCAGCTTTGCTGCGTGTGCGTCCTTGGCAATGATACACAGCCCCGAAGTGTCGCGGTCGAGCCTGTTCACCGAACGAAAAGTAAGCTCGGGATAAAGGTAAGCGAAGTAGTTCCCGAGAGTGTCTCCCTGATGGCGGATAGACGGGTGTACAGGCATACCGCTTGGCTTATTGAACACCACAAGGCTCTCATTTTCGTATGCAACAGGCACGTTGAGACTGCCGTTCGGTTCAAGGAAGCTGTCGTCCTCCATATTCAGCACGATAACATCACCGCGCTCCACCATATCTATACTGCGCACGAGTACTCCGCCCCGTGTTATACCGTCTTTCTGACGTTTAAGCTTTGTCAGCAGCCGTCTTGAGACTCCTTTTTTTCCGAGGAGAAACTTTTCCAGCGTTACGGGAGTTTCCGTGTCCACTGTCAGTTCTATCCGTTTCAAGATACTCGTCCTCCTTGATAAATATATCTATACTAAGTGAAAATGCTGTCATAAGCTTTGTGAAAGCAAGCGGCAGCCCGAATATCGTGAGCATCTGCGGCAGGTATATCCCCAAAAGCCGCAGCAATACGCTCTTTCTGCCACTCATGAACCTTATGGAATACAAGACCGTCCTGAACGCTGTTTTTTTCGGTGATCGCACCAGCAAAAATGGTACTGCTGTGAAACTCAGCTTCAGCGACAGCCATAAAAATATGGATATAACGCCTATTGCCACCATGTTCACGACGAGAAATGTCTCTTGTGCCCCGAGTCTGCCGTGAAGCAGGTCAAAGGCAGCAATTCCGCAGAATACCGCAGGCGCAAGGGCAAGAAGTCCTATCACCTTTGTCCATAAGGCAGCAGAGATACTGCGCTTGAACGTGCATTTCCTGAACAGCACCCGTGAAAGCTCCTCCCGCCTTTTTTTGGGGGATTCCGCAGTCATTCCGTAAAGTCGGTACGCCGCGCTGTACATGAGCGGTGCAGCCGTCACCCACCTGAGAAGAGTACAAACTGCCGCCACAGAAAGCTGTAACGGGTCTTTACCGCCGAAAAGTGAAATAGGATCATATTCGCCGAAATACAGCAGTATACAGTATATAGCCGCCTCTGCGCACCGAAAAAACATCTCAGCACCGATCGGAAGTATGCATATCATCATTGTTCGTGCCCGTCTGCCTTCAAGCAGCCGCTTTGAAAAGCGGATAAGCTCCCTGACTTTCATATCTGCGCCTCCAAAAAAAGGATCTTGCAGATATTGTTCCCCAAACTCAGCCGATTATACAGTTGAGAGTAGGGGCGGTGACTCCCTGTAGTACAGGGAGATGTCCGAAGGACAGAGGGTCGCGGCTCCTGTTGGGAGATTATCCGCCCGACAAGCCCTTTGCCTTTAGCCATGTAGGAGCGAGTTTCGCTCGCCCGAAAAAATTCATATACCGACGGGCGACGGAACGTCGCCCCTACAGGCTAAAACCGTGCTGTAAGCGAAAGCAGATCAGCGATTTTGTACAGAGTGAACGAGTTTACGAGTGTCAACGTGGA
>Ga0256405_10008646_pt1 | contig 14433 bp, 14 predicted proteins | sample RumenRJG_02DNA_FD_189096 | JGI IMG/M metagenome (GOLD analysis project Ga0256405, IMG submission 189096) | Bovine rumen microbial communities from Lethbridge, Alberta, Canada - RJG_02 | ecosystem: Host-associated > Mammals > Digestive system > Stomach > Rumen | place: Canada: Alberta...
TTCAGATAATACACCTTTACCCTGCCGTCATTTTCCTGGTCAGCACTCTTTTTATCGCCACAGGAGACCAGTGCAAAGAGCAGCACCATACATAGACAGATGCAGCCCGTTTTTTTAAGAAAATATCTCATGACTGCTCCTTTATATAGATCAGAGGGATCCTGACATCGAAAGTCGTTCCCTCGCCAAGCACTGAATGTACCTTTATCTCACCATGATGCATGTCTATGGCATTCTTTGTGATGGAAAGGCCGAGGCCCGTTCCGCCGATCTCCCTCGAATGGGATTTGTCTGCCCTGTAGAATCTCTCGAAAATCCTGTCCACAGAATCAGGCGGGATGCCCATTCCGTTATCTTCGACACTGATGTAAAAATACTGGTGGTCGGCATTGAGCGTCACATGGACATAGCCGCCCTCTTTATTATACTTGATGCCGTTTTCGATCAGGTTCATGATGCCGAGCGACAGCTTCACCTCATCTATCTCCGCTGTGACAGGTCGGAAGCTCTCGAGCACGAGTTCTACCTTCTGTTTTTCTGCGATAGGTCCAAGCCGCTTTAGGAGGGTTTCAAGCATCTCATTTATATTTTTCGACTCGATATTCATAGTGGCACCGGACTTGTCCATCCTGACGAGTGACAGAAGGTCATTTATGATCTTTGTCTCCCTGTCTATCTCATGCGTTATGTCATGCATGAAATCCTGGTACAGTTCGACCGGTGCACCGTCCTCCATCGAATTCAGTGAATCGGCGAGCACCTTCATAGAAGTAAGCGGCGTCTTCAGCTCGTGGGACACGTTCGATACGAATTCCTGTCTTGACTCATCGATGTCACGCATTTTCTGCATGACTTCATTATAGTTCTCTGAAATAGCCTGGGTCTCGGTATAGTCTTCGACCTTCACTTCGTTATGTGTATCCTGCGAGCTCAGGATAAGGCCTGCCAGCTTTTCAAACGGCTTCGTAAAGTGGTCAGATAAATAAACGGCGCTAAGAGCTATAACGACCACCAGAACCAGGAGTATATAGGTGTAGAGGTTTCTGTAAAAAGTGATATTCTGCTCTATAGCGTCTGTCGACTTCGTGATCAGGATGACACCTTCTACCGTATTCGATCTGTCTGATGCGGTGATAGGGACGGTTAGGATAAGGCAGTGGCTTACCTTGTCGTAGACGCTCGTTCTCTCGCCCTTAAGTCCCAGGATGGCATTTTCCCAGACGAAAGTCTTGCCATTGCTCAGATCATAGGTATCTTTTACTACTCGAAGGGTCTTATCGATTATGATGATGCGTCCGGAATATATATTCCCAAGAGCTTTGAGCTGGGTATCTATCACGTCTATATCAGTATCCTTCAGGTAACCTGTCGAAATGATCTGGTCGTTTAGGAGCTGTGCCTGGCTGGTCATCGATACTGTATCGTTATCCAATGCCCTGTTCTGGTAAAAAGACAAGAAAATGCCCCCGATAACACAACCAGGGACAAATCCTATAAGAATAAAGGCCAGCAGGAGTACGGTCTTTAAGCTATGCAGTTTTTTAAAAAAAGAAAACCGGTGCTTCATCTGCCTTTATCCATTACTTCTGATAAAAATAACCCATGCCCCACTTCGTGTGGATGTAGCGCGGCTCGCTCGGGTTCGGTTCTATCTTTTCTCTGAGACGTCTGATATGTACGTCTACTGTTCTCGCATCGCCCGGGAAGTCGCTCCCCCAGACTTCCTTTAACAGGGCGTCACGGCTGTAGACCTTTCCAGGATGGTTCACGAGAAGGAGCATCATCTCGAACTCCTTCGTAGTCAGGTTATACTCCTTATCCTTTATGAAGATTCTGCGGCTTGCTGTATCGATGCGGATGTCTCCGCTCTCTATCGTGTCTGAATCCGGCTTCTCTTCAGGCTTTGAACGGCGGAGAACTGCCTTTATCCTAGCCTTTACCTCGAGGATATTAAACGGCTTGGTGATATAATCGTCTGCTCCGTACTCCAGGCCCATGATCTTGTCCATGTCATCGCCCTTTGCGGTGAGCATCATGACAGGCACATCAGACTTCTCCCTGATACGCTGGCAGACCTCGTAACCGTCGAGTTTTGGAAGCATCAGGTCTAAAAGTATCATGTCATAGTCGGATGAAAGCGCCTTTTCAACTGCCTCTTCACCGTCATAAGCTGTATCTACTTCCATTCCGTCCTGCTCAAGTGCGAACTTAATACCCTTTACGATGATCTTCTCATCATCAACTACCAGAACTCGTGCCATAGTCTTCCTTTAAACCGTTATCTTGTCCTTTATCTTCTGATATGTGGCATCACCTATGCCGCTTACCTTTGTGATGTCTTCAGTCTTTTTAAACGGGCCGTTCTCCTGTCTGTAAGCGATTATCGCCTCTGCCTTTGAAGGCCCGATTCCGCTTATAGTGGTAAGCTGCGAAGAGTCAGCCCGGTTTATATCTACCTTTCCGCTGTCCAAAGCCTCTGAAGAAGTGTTATCTGATTTACTGCCACTGTCTTTCTGAGCTTCAAGCTGCTTCTTTGTAAGTACAGTGAGTTTCTGTCCGTCTGTGAGAAGCTCAGCCTGATTTATCTCAGACGAAGCAGCCTCTTTCTTAAGGCCTCCCGCCTTCTCTATCAGTGAAAATACTCTCGAATCTGCCGGAAGCCTGTAGACTCCGGGCTTCTCGACCGCTCCCTCTATCTGGACATATATCTCATCTGAAGTCGTCTCTGCCTTATGCTCCTCTTCCGCTGCATCTGATCTGACGGACTTAGTGGTGTTCTTCTCTAAGTATGAGCTCTCACCGCATCCGCTCAGTGATACAGAAAAAATAAGGAGCAGCAGGATAAATACTCTCTTCATAAGTCTCCTTTCGGAGATATCTGCACTGCTCCTTCTATTCTATAGGAAAAAAAGATTTTTTACAAGAAAAAACTTTACTGAAATTCGTCTAATACTTCAGACAGTTTCTTATTCATTTCGTCGAAACCGCTCTTTTCCATGATAAGCGGCGGAAGGAACCGGATGAGATTTCCCTCGGCTGAAAGAAGCACCAGACCTTTGCTTAAAGCTTTATTCAATATCTCTCCGACCGGGATCTTTTCATCGATGATGAGTCCCTGCATAAAGCCTAAGCCTCTGTGCCCTTTGACGAACGGGTATTTTTCTACGAAACTGTCAAGGATGCTCTCGAAGTAAGGAGACGTCTCCTTTACATGCTCTGGCAACTTCCTGCCCTCTATGATGTCTATCGACTTATTTACAGCTGTAAGTACCAGCGGGTTTCCACCATAGGTGCTTCCGTGATCTCCCGGCTCTAAGGAGTCTGAAGCCACTTTTTCAGTGACAAGAAAAGCTCCGACCGGAACTCCACCGCCTAATGCCTTTGCAGTCGTAAGTATATCAGGCTTTACCCCGTACTGCTCGAATGCGAAGGTCGTACCGGTCCGTCCCATTCCGCACTGGATCTCATCGATTATGAGCAGAAGGTCATTTTCATCGCAGATCTGCCTTAAGCCCTGCATGAATTCCTTAGTGGCCGGCGTGACACCGCCTTCGCCCTGTACAGTTTCCGTGATCACCGCGCAGGTGTTTTTATTTACGAGCTTTTTTACACTGTCCAGGTCATTAAAATCAGCGAACTCAGCTCCATCCATCAGCGGGTAGAACGGCTCTCTGTAATGGTCAGTTCCGGTGACAGACACAGCGCCTACAGTCCTTCCATGGAAGCTGTGGTTCATGGCGATCACCTCATAGTTTCCCCTTCCACGTCTCTTATAGGCGTACTTCTTTGCGGTCTTTAGCGCGCCCTCTATCGCCTCTGCACCTGAGTTTGTAAAAAATACCCGGTCCATTCCGCTTATCTGACAGACTTTTTCTGCAGCAGGCAGAAGCGGCTCGTGATAGAACAGATTCGAAGTATGGGTTATCTTATCGATCTGTGATTTCAGGGCGTCGCTGTATTCTTTATCTCCATAGCCGAATGCCATGACGCCTATACCGCTTCCGAAGTCAAGGTACTTTTTCCCATCGGTATCGTACAGGTAAACTCCCTCACCTTTTTCAAAAATGACCGGGAAACGGTTATATACATGGATCAGATGCTTATCAGCATCCTTCATAAAATCATTGCTGTTCATTAAATTTTTCCTCGTTATCTGATAAAATAGCTGTTCCGATTCCTTTATTCGTGAATATCTCGAGCAGCAGGCAGTGCTCTATCCGTCCATCCAGGATATGAACCCTGTGGACTCCGTTGTCGATAGCGCTGATGCAGCTCTTTACCTTTGGAAGCATTCCGCCTTCGATCGTTCCGTCATCTATCAGCTCCTTTGCCTCTGATACGGAAAGCTCTGATATAAGTGATGAAGGATCATCCTTATCCTTAAGGACTCCCGGAGTATCAGAAAGAAATGCGAGCTTGTCAGCCTCCAGCGCTTCGGCTATAGCCGTTGCTGCATCGTCAGCGTTTATGTTGTACGTGTTGTAGTCATCGTCCATTCCGATAGGGCAGACGATAGGGAGAAAATCCCTGTCCAGGAGATCTAAAAGGATCTTCGTATTTACCTTTTTTACATTTCCGACAAAGCCTATGTCCTTACCGTCAGCATATTTCTTTTCTACATTTAAGAGATTTCCATCTTTTCCGCTGATACCGCAGGCACTGACGCCCAGCTTTTCTACCATGGTGACAAGTGATTTATTCACCCGGTTTAAGACCATCTCCGCTATATCCATCGTCTGCTGGTCGGTGACTCTGAGTCCGTTTATGAACTTCGGCTCTCCTCCATCCTTTTTTACCCATTCAGAGATTTCCTTGCCGCCGCCGTGAACTATGATAGGCTTGAAGCCTACGAGTTTTAAAAGCGTCACATCTTTTATGACCTGCTGCTTCAGGTTCTCATCGAGCATGGCAGAACCGCCGTACTTTATGACTATTATCTTCCTGTTGAATCTCTGGATGTACGGCAGTGCCTCGATAAGTACCTCGGCCTTTTTCATGACTGTCTGCATCTCTTCTTTCCGCATTATCATATTATCAGCTCCTGTAATCAGCGTTTATCTTCACGTAATCGTATGTCAGGTCACAGCCCCAGGCCGTGGCTTCCTCTGTTCCCTGCTTCATATCGCAGATGCAGGTCACTTTCTCAGATGAGAGCACCTTTGTGGCCTCATCCTCACTGTAGTCGGTGGCTACTCCATCTTTTACTAAAACTATCTGTCCGTTCTCACTTTCCACGGTGATATCCACCTTCTGCGGATCAAACTGTGCTCCTGAGTAACCCAATGCACAGAGGATCCTGCCCCAGTTCGCGTCGTGTCCGAAGATAGCCGCCTTTGTCAGATTCGAAGTGATGACCGACTTGGCGAAGGTCTTCGCTTCTGCCTTGTCCCTGCAGTGAATGGCTTTTACTTCAAAAAGCGCCGTAGCACCTTCTCCGTCTCCTGCCATCTTCATAGCGATGTCACGCGCCACATAGAAAAGTCCGTCTTTAAAAGACCTGAAATCATCATTCTCTTCGACTATCTTTTCGTTTTCAGCCTCACCATTGGCGAGCACTACACAGGTATCATTTGTAGAAGTATCGCCATCTACCGAGATCATATTGAAAGTGTCGCAGACTACAGATGAAAGCGCTTCCTGGAGAAGCTCCTTTTTTATATCACAGTCTGTCGTGATAAAGCAGAGCATCGTACACATATCCGGATGGATCATTCCGCTTCCCTTTGCCATGGCACCGATCGTCACTGTAGTCCCGTCGCTTAAAGGTACTTTTACCGCACACTGCTTCGGCTTCGTGTCTGTTGTCATTATGGCCTTAGCCGCGTTAAGCCCTGCCTCATCACTCTCATCAAGTTTTCCGGCAAGTGCTTTTACGCCGGTCTTTACTTTTTCTATAGGAAGCTGCATTCCGATGACTCCGGTAGACGCGACAAGAGTCGTATCATCTCCCAGGTGGAGCGCCTCTTCGGCTGCCTTTGCCGTCTCATTACAGTAGAAGTATCCTTCTTCTCCTGTACAGGCATTTGCTATCCCTGCGTTTATCACGACCGAGTGAATGCTCTCAGAATCCTCGATTATTTTTTTATCGAAGAGGACCGGAGCAGCTTTTACTACATTCTTGGTAAAAGTGCCTGCTGCCACACACGGAGTGACAGACACTATCATCGCCATATCGTCACGATCTACATACTTGATTCCGGCCGCTGTATTTGCAGCCTTGAAACCCTTAGGCTTCGTGACACCACCACTGATTACTTCCATTAGTTCCTCCGTTCTCTGTATAGGATTTAGTGATTAGGGGCTAGGGACTGACCCCTATCTCCTATCCCCTATATCCTTAAATCATCTATTAAACTCCGTAATGTTCTTCTCATTCAGATAAAAATCATATACATTAAAATCCACCCGCTCTTTCCAGCCTTCCCCCTGCCAGAAACTGTTTCCGACCGAGTTATCCTTAAAAGCCACGAGTGAAATTTTATTCACTTTTGCCTCGTGAAGTTTTTTCATGCACCAGACTGTCATGGATTTGCCGATTCCTTCCCGTCTTCTGTCTTCTCTGACACAGACATGGTAAAAGCAGGCACTCCGACCGTCATGTCCGCAGAGGATGCTTCCAATGATCTCTCCATCATCTTCTGCCACGACCGAAAATCCGGGATTTCTATTGAGGAAAGCCTCCACTCCTTCCCTCGAGTCATCTATGCTCCTTATCCCGAAACCGTGGATCGACATCCACAGCGCATGTACTTTATCAAAATCTTCTATGATCATTTCTCTAAGTATCATATAAGCCTCACTTATATATAATAGCACAACCGTCTTTAAATGTGGCTACTTTTCGCATGTGCATAATAATACAACAGTACAGATGAAAATTCAAGGCATATTTTGTTTATTTATGCATTTTATTTTGATAAATTTGTATAAATTTACACTTGAAGTCTGTCGTGTCATAGTGTAATATAATGTCGTTGGTAATTTTTTCAAGAAAGGATACGAAATGGCAAAAGATAAGGTAGTACTCGCCTATTCAGGCGGTCTTGACACCACGGCTATCATCCCATGGCTCAAGGAAAATTATGGATACGATGTGATCTGCTGCTGCGTTGACTGCGGACAGGAGGAGGAGCTCGACGGACTTGAGGAGCGTGCAAAGCTTTCAGGCGCCAGCAAGCTCTATATAGAAGACATCACTGATGACTTCGCTGAGAACTACATCATGCCGTGTGTTATGGCTGACGCGGTTTATGAGGACAAGTATCTCTTAGGTACTTCAATGGCCCGTCCGGGCATTGCGAAGAAACTCGTCGAGGTAGCCAGAAAAGAGAACGCCGTAGCTATCTGCCACGGTGCTACTGGTAAAGGAAACGACCAGATCAGATTCGAGCTTTCTATCAAAGCATTGGCTCCTGATATAAAAATCATCGCTCCATGGCGTGATGATAAGTGGAAGCTTAAGTCCCGTCAGGATGAGATCGACTACGCGAAGGCTCACGGCATCAATCTTCCGTTCTCTGTAGACCAGTCATACTCGAGAGACCGTAACCTCTGGCACATAAGCCACGAGGGTCTTGAACTCGAGGACCCTTCAAATGAGCCGAACTACGATCATCTGCTCGTTCTTTCAAACACTCCTCAGAAGGCTCCGGATGAGGGCGAGTTCGTTACTATGACTTTCGAGTCAGGTGTTCCTACTTCTGTTAATGGAAAGAAAATGAAAGTCGCTGATATCATTCGTGAGCTCAACCGTCTCGGCGGAAAGCACGGAATCGGCATCATCGATATAGTAGAGAACCGTGTAGTCGGCATGAAGAGCCGTGGCGTCTATGAGACTCCGGGCGGAACTATCCTCTGCGAAGCTCACAAGCAGCTCGAGGAGCTCTGTCTCGACCGTGACACCATGGACTTCAAGAAGGATGTAGCAAACCGCATGGCTCAGCTCGTCTATGAAGGAAAGTGGTACACTCCTACTATGGACGGTCTCATCGCATTCACTAAAACTGTTCAGAAGCCTGTTACCGGAGAAGTACGTTTCCAGCTCTACAAAGGAAATATCATCAGAGCCGGCTCCACTTCACCGTACTCTCTGTATAACGAATCTCTCGCCAGCTTCACGACCGGTGACCTCTACGATCACCACGACGCACAGGGCTTCATCACCCTCTTTGGTCTGCCAATGAAGGTAAGAGCTATGAAGATGCGTGAAGTAAAAGAATACGAGAAATCAAATAACCAGTAATAGTTATAAGTTCATAGATTAAAGCTGAAAGCTGTCCCTTCAGGGGGCAGTTTTTTATTTTCTAAAACTTTAGATCAGTTCCTTCTTGATCCGGTTCATCTCGTATGGGGTGTTCTGATAGACATAATAGTTAAGCCAGTTCGTATAGAGGGTGTTCGCGTGACCGCGCCACTGGAGGAGCGGTTTCTTTGTGACGTCATTATCAGGATAGTAATTTACCGGCATGTCGATGTCTATACCCTTCGCGAGGTCACGCTTGTATTCCTTATCGAGAGTCATGCGGTCGTACTCCGGGTGTCCCATACAGTAGATCTCACTGCCGTCTTTTGTCATACAGAGAAAAATGCCTGCTTCCACAGACTCAGCCAGAATAATGAACTTATCGCATTTGCGCACAGCCTCGTCATCCACCTCGGTATTTCTCGAATGTGGTGCCCAGAAGATATCGTCAAAGCCACGGACAAGCGGCACTTTTCTATGAGAAACAGTATGCGGATAGACACCGAACAGCTTCTTCGGCAGAGTGATCTTCGGCACACCATAGTAGTAATACATAGCAGCCTGAGCACCCCAGCACAGAAACATCGTGCTCGTCACATTCTTCTTGGCCCAGTCGAGGATTTTCGTAAACTCATCCCAGTAGTCCACCTCTTCAAATGGAAGAAGCTCCACCGGCGCACCGGTCACTATAAGGCCGTCGAGCTGGCGGTCCTTTATGTCATCATAGGTCTCGTAAAATTTGTTCAGATGGCTCTTCGAAGTGTGAGTTGCCATATGCGACTTCGTGCAGAGGAAGGTCACATCTATCTGAAGCGGAGTATTTGAAAGTGAACGGAGCAGAGCAAGCTCAGTATCCTCCTTAAGCGGCATCAGATTCAGGATTCCTATCTCGATAGGCCTTATATCCTGGTGCATGGCACGATTCTCATCCATCAGGAATATATTTTCTTTCTCAAGTATCTCGTTTACCGGCATATCCGCCTGAGTTCTGATCGGCATAAAAATCTCTTCCTTCCTAAAATACCCCTTACCCCCTATATCTTCACACTACGGCTGTTTTTTTTCAATATTCAAAAACTTAAATCTGTTTTACTGGCCTATCATCGAGAGCAGGTCTGCTTCCGAGATTACAGGGATACCCAGCTCCCGAGCCTTAGTCAGCTTGCTCCCGGCTGCCTCTCCTGCTACCAGATAGTTCGTCTTCTTGCTTACAGAGCCTGTACACTTGCCTCCGTTTTTTTCTATGAGGTCTTTTACTTCAGAACGTCCCAGCGTCGGTAAAGCCCCCGTGACTACGATAGTAAGTCCTTCAAGTGATGAGCCCTTTTCTTCGGCCGCTGCCTCCATCACAAGGCCTTCCGCCTTAAGTGCATCTATCAGCTTCTTAGTATCGTCCTGTGCAAAAAAGACTACGATGTCCTCAGCTATCGTCTCTCCGACATCCGGTATCTCTGTAAGCTCTTCCTTTGAAGCCTGCATTACAGCGTCTATAGAATGATAGTGGTCTATAAGAGTCTGCGCTGTCCGTCCTCCGACATTCCTGATGCCAAGGGCTGTAAGAAGCCTTACCGGTCCCTGCTGCTTTGAAGCTTCTATAGCAGCCAGGATCTTATCAGTATTCTTCTCACGGCCTATGATACCGTCTGAGACAAGCTCATCTCTGTGCTCGTGCAGCCTGTATATATCAACGAAGTCGTGAAGCAAGCCAGCATCTATCAGATTCTGGATCTGCTTTTCACCGAGGCCTGCTATATCCATGCATCCTCTGCTCGTAAAGTAGCTTAAGGTTCTCGTAAGCTGCGACGGGCATGACGGGTTCACACAGTAATAGTCTGCCGTATCTTCTTCTTTAATGAGCGCGTGTCCACATACAGGACACGTGTCACTTATTCGGAATACTGTACAAGGATCTATTACGGTGCCGCTTATCTTCGGGATTATATCTCCTGACTTTTTCAGCAGGTAGATGCCACCGATACCGATTCGGTTCTCATTTATATAATCCTGATTATGGAGCGTGACTCTCGAGACATTCGTTCCGTTGAGTCTTACCGGCTTCCCGGTCTTCTCATCCGAGATATGCCCGATAAAGCCTATCTTTCCAGTGCGTCCTACAGTTTCCTCGATCTCATCCATCCTGACTCTCTTTTCTTCAGGAGGATACTTGAAAGCGATATGTCCTGCGCTGTACTTTGCTCCTGCCGGGAAATCAGCTCTGTAGGCCACCTGATCTATTTTTACTACAGCACCGTCTATATCAAACGGAAGGCCGTCACGGGTCGAGCCTATCTCACCAATCGCACTTACCACTTCATCGGCAGTCGAGCACTTCTTATGGAATACTACCGGTACGCCCTTATCATTTAGTTCTGCAAGCGCCGATGTATGAGAAGCCATAAAGTCAGCAGGTCCGTCCTGCACGTTAAAGATGAACATACGAAGACCGCGTTTCTTTGTGACTTTCGGATCGAGCTGTCTTAAAGTACCAGCCGCGAGGTTTCTTGGATTTGCAGCAGGCTTTTTTCCCTGCTCTTCCATCTCGTCATTATACTTAAAAAAATCATCATGGCTCATATACACTTCACCGCGAAGCTCTAAGTAATCGAACGGAAGCTCTATTTTCTCCTTGACATCCGGTATGACCCTCGCATTAAGAGTCACATCCTCTCCGATGTGTCCGTCCCCTCTGGTCTCAGCAAGTGCCAGGTGTAAAAAACCGTCAGCGTCACTGTGCTCGTAGCGAAGCGTCATCGAAAGTCCATCTATTTTTCTCTCGACAGAAAATACAGCATCCGGATGCAGTGCCTGTACTTTTGCGACATAGGCTCTGACATCCTGCAAGTCAAAGACATCCTCGATGGAGAGCATCGGCACTCTGTGTGTGACCTTTACCCCGGCTTCCCGCTTTGCAGAACCGCCTATCTTCTGGGACGGCGAATCAGAGGTCACCCATTCCGGATGCTCTTTTTCAGTACTTTTAAGCTTAAGCATCAGCTGATCGTACTCGTAGTCACTGATCTCATTCGTGTTTTTGTTATAGTAGAGATCCATGTGATAGTTTATCTTGTCACACAGTGCCTTATAATCTTCGTAACTCATCTGCTGTAAGCTCCCTGTATTCGCCTTCATTCAGCTCTAAGTCTTTTAGTTTAAGTCCCGATATCCTTATCCTTAAAAGGTCTTTCACGTGATATCCGAGTGCGTCGCACATCCGCCTGATCTGTCTGTTAAGTCCCTGATTTAAGACTATCGTAAAAGTGTTGTAACGGATCTTTTTCACCCTGCACTTCCTGGTCTTTTGTCTCAGTTCAGGAATGTAGATGCCTGATTCCATTTTTTTGACGAAATCAGCTGTGACTTCTTTATCGACAGTCACCAGGTATTCCTTCTCGTGGTGAAACCTGGCGCTCGTTAGCCTGTTCATCAGCTCACCGTCATTCGTCAGAAAAATAAGTCCTCTCGAGTCCTTATCCAGCCTTCCGACAGGATATATCCTGACCGGATATCCTATGGCATCGACTATGTTATTTTTTTCTTTTTTCTCTGCGGTGCAGACGATGCCGACAGGCTTGTTAAAGGCCAGAACTACCCGCTCTTCTTCGAGATGCACAGGCTTTCCGTCCACCTGAACCTTCATCTGCGCTGTGACCTTATCGCCGGGCTTTAGTTTCCTGCCGTCTGCTGTGACCCTGCCCTCTTCAACGAGCTTATCTGCTGCTCTTCTAGAACAGTATCCGCACTCCGACAGATATTTGTTTATCCTTATCTCTTCCATATCATTTTTCTAAAAAAGGAGCTGTGAAAAATTCACAGCCCCTGTCATTTACTTCAGGAATTCTGTCTTTACGTAGCCTTTCTTGTGATGGAACTGGACTTTGGTCCAACCGTCCTTGCGATTCTTTATCACAAGAACCTTCTCACCTTCGTATGCGAGGTTGATACGCTTTGATGAAGTCGATGGTTTCTTGCGGATATTCACCGTATCCTTAAGTACCAGCTTCTTGCCTTCCTTCGGCTTTTTCGATGAAGATTTCTTCTTTGTCGAAGACTTCTTTGCCTTCTCTTTCTTCTCTTCGGCTTCCTTCTTCTTTTTCTCCTCAGCCTTCTGCTTCTTCTCGGCTGCCTTGGCTTTCTTTCTGTATTCGGACTGCCACGACTTCACCTTTGCCGGATATGTCTTTGACATGAACTCATCGAAGTCCTTGTCCGAAAGCGAGATCTCGTTATACTCCTTCTGAACTTTCGTCTGGAGATCTACTACGTCCTTCTGCTCCTCAAACGAAGCAATGGCTGAGACCACGGTCGGGTCCATGTCATTTTCCCTATTCGTCTGGTTGAATGAACTGTAGAGATTATTTATATGAAGATTTCCTGACGAATCCTTCTCCACATAGAAGAAGTCAAGTCCTGGTGCTGCTGATTTCAGTCCTTTGAAGTGCATCTGCACATAGACAGATACGAGCTTTGAGCCATCAGTCGCTCCGTCCTTGGTGTATATCTCCTTTATATCATAGGAATCGAGAATCTTTGCCATGAAGCGGATATAGCTCTTTTCCATATCTGATACAGGAGAAGCGACTTTCTCTATATCATCGGTGTCACCTGCCGCATAGTCCTTATAATACTCTGTAAGCAGGTCGTGGAGATCCGAGCCTTTCTCTTCCTTCTTATAGCCTGATGTATCGTCTGTGCTCTCTGAACTGTCATCGGAAGTACCTGCCGTACTCTCTGTAACTGCCGTCTTCGTAGATGACGCGTTCCCGGAAGCTGTTGCTTTGTTCTGCCCTGAGCCTCCCTGTCCTGAATTAGCCGCTACCACCGATATGATGATTACTATGATAACAGCTAAAACTATGGCTTCTATATGCCTTTTGTTATAAAAAAAGTCTTTTACCTGGTCTATGTATTTATTAGATTTCATTTATGTCAGTCTCCTGTAAAAACAAAGCAGCTTCCCCTCTGCGATGTATTCTTCAGAGCTGTATGCCTGAAGCACAGTGGCTCGAATACATACAATTAAGTGTAGACGATGGGATTCGAACCCACGGCCTTCAGAGTCGGAGTCTGACGCGCTATCCAGCTGCGCTACGCCTACAAAAATGAGCATCTGTTAAAAATGCCCGTACCTAATAATGATACCAACCTCATTCTATTTTGTCAAGGTTTCTAAAATCTGAGCCGCCACCTCTTCCGGTGTCTTTTTGTCTGTCTCTACAGTGATATCGGCGGCCGCGGTGTAAGCCTGCTCCCGCTCTGCCATCAGCTCTTTTATACGTCTGAGCGGATCGTCACTCTGAAGCAGCGGCCGGCCTGTATCTCCTTTTACCCTGTTATACACTGTGTTGGCTGTAGCGGTAAGGCGGATGATCCGTCCATTTTTTCTCATAAGAGATACATTCTCAGTTCGAAGCGGAGCTCCGCCTCCGCAGGATACGACGTATTCACCACTCTCTTCTGACAGTTTTCTGAAGACTTCTGTCTCTATCTCTCTGAATCCTGACTCCCCTGACCTGTAAAAAATCTCAGGAATCGACATTCCCTCCTGCTTTACGATCAGATCATCAGAATCTAAAAGTTCTCTTTTCATCAGCTTCGCCAGTTCTTTTCCGGTCGACGTCTTTCCAGTCCCCATAAATCCTATCAGATATATCTGCATCAGTTCTTACCTGCCTCATCCAGAATGCGTATGATCTCTTTTAATTCGCGAAAGTCCAGTTGTCCAGGAGCACTGGCCTCTCTGTCTGATCCGAAGGTAATGCATGAGCCAAACGTACCTCCTGAGATCCTGCTGACAGATCCAAGTCCTCCCATGCTCATGGTCACAAGCGGAGTCTCCGGAAAACTCTCATGAAACTCATTCGTAGCCTCTGTCAGGTCTATAACATCTGACGGTCTCTCCGGCATCACAGCCAGCTTTACTATGTCGGCTCCTGAATCTTTCATTTTTATAAGACAGTTATACATATCCTCTATCTGCGGCGTCTGTTTAAAATCATGGTGGGATGCAATGACCTTTATATCTCTGGTCTTCAGTACCTTTAAAAGCGTAGTCACATCCGGAATAGCATTGTACTCGACATCCAGAAGATCGGCACTTCCACTGGCAGCGCAGTCAGTCAGTATCTCAACGTACTTTCCCGACTCCATAGGAAAATTCCCGCCTTCATGGTCAGTCCTCAGTGTAAATAAAA
>Ga0256405_10008647_pt1 | contig 14433 bp, 18 predicted proteins | sample RumenRJG_02DNA_FD_189096 | JGI IMG/M metagenome (GOLD analysis project Ga0256405, IMG submission 189096) | Bovine rumen microbial communities from Lethbridge, Alberta, Canada - RJG_02 | ecosystem: Host-associated > Mammals > Digestive system > Stomach > Rumen | place: Canada: Alberta...
ATGTGAATGCGAGAAACGATCGGAATAATGGTTATGATGATGATTATGATAATAACAGTCGAAATGTTAATCGAAATATTTTAAATAATAAATCAGATGATAATCAAAATGCTATGCGAGTAATAAAAGGTTCCAATTCTGATTTTAACGATTGGAGGGAAGAAGTGTTAACTCGTGAAGTAGCAAATGGATAATGTGGGTGGCAATTAGATATGCTTAACTTTTCATAATTCAGTTGAGATTTTGTGTTAAACGGTATAAACTCAATGCGAAGCGATTAATTTTTATAATCGCTAAAAGTTTTGTGATTTTAAGGATAAAGATATGTCTACTCCTATAATGCCTAAAGGTACAGCTGTTTGGTTGATAGAAAATACGGCTCTTACATTTGAACAAATTGCAAATTTTTGCGGAATGCATGAACTTGAGGTTCAGACATTGGCAGACGAAGGTGTTGCCGGGATAATTGGAGTAAATCCAATTCAATTAGGGCAATTAACTCAAGAAGAGATCGATAGATGTTCGAAGGATCCGAAGTCTAATCTTCGTATGGTTTCGCAGAATGTTTATGAACCAAAAAAGAAGAAGGCGAAACGCAAATATACTCCGTTGATTAAAAGACAGGATCGTCCTGATGCTGTTGCGTGGTTGGTCAAGTATTATCCGGAAATGAGTGATGCTACTATATCTACGTTGATTGCAGCGACAAAGGCGACTGTAACGAGTATTAGGGAAAAATTACGTTCTCGTGTAAGTGATTTGCGTCCACGTGATCCTGTGTTGCTTGGTTTTTGCTCTCAGCTTGATTTGGATAAAGCTGTTGCAGAATTGAAGAAAAATACGTCTGAGCAAAACCCTGTTGATTGAGTAATGAAATGAAGGAAAATATCTTCTCTGAAATATGCGACTTGGTTGCGTTAGAAAAAAATGCCAGTTCCGCTTTTGTCGATGGAAATTTAGGCGAGTTGTTCGTCGAGTATAGGGAAGATGAAGCGATAAGTATCGAAAATAGTATTATTCAAGCACCTAGTTCAAGTATTAAAAGAGGCTTTGGACTGAGGTGCTTTAAAGAGGATGTATCAAGGTATTCATACTCATCATCGTTAACGACTGAGAGTGTTAAAAAGGCTGTTAGTGCGGTTTCTGATAAGAATTGTGGAAATGAATTATGTGTTGAGATATTGCGTCATTATAATGATTTATATGATGCAGAATATTTTTTAAATAACACATCTCTTTCAGATAAAATAAAGGTGTTGCAATCTATTGATGTATACGCTCGCTCTACGTATTCTGAGGTGCGTCAGGTCGTTGCAACTATTGTTGGGTCGTGGCAGGCGGTCAGTATATTCAACGATGAGGGAAGGCGTACGCAGGATTATCGTCCATTGGTTCGATTGACTATTAATGTTGTTATTGAAAAAGACGGAAAAATAGAGAACGGTAGTTTTTCTGTTGGTGGCAGATATGACTACGATACCTTATTATGTAACGTTGAAAATTTAGTTGATGAAGCTGTAAAACAAGCTCAAGCCAAAATTCAAGCAAGGCCGTCTCAGGCTGGAGAAATGCCCGTTGTGTTGGGTAACGGTTGGACTGGCGTGTTGTTGCATGAGGCTGTTGGCCATGGTCTTGAAGGCGATGCGATAAGAAAAAAGACGTCTGTATTTTACAATTTATTGGGTAAGGAAATTGCATCCAAAGCGGTTACGGTTGTTGATGATGGAACGATTGCTAAGCGTCGTGGTTCGTTAAATATGGATGACGAAGGTAATCCAACAAAGCGTAATGTTTTAATTCAAGATGGCAAGCTTGTAGGATTTATGCAAGATAGAATGAATGCTCGTTTGATGAATGTGCCATGTACGGGCAATGGTCGTCGTGAGAGCTTTGAATGTGTGCCAATGTCTCGTATGACTAATACGTTTATGCTTTCAGGTAAATATTCGTTTGATGATTTGATAAAAAATGTAAAGCGTGGAATATATGCCAAATCGTTTTCTGGCGGACAAGTTGATACGGCGTCTGGTAAGTTTGTTTTTAATGCCTCCGAAGCCTATATGATTGAAAATGGCGAGATTTTGTATCCTGTAAAAGGAGCAACATTAATTGGTGATGGTGCAAGCGTATTGAAAAGAATTCAAATGGTTGCGAACGATTTTTGTCTTGATAATGGCGTTGGAACTTGCGGAAAATGTGGACAATGGGTTCCTGTTGGCGTTGGCGAACCAAGTGCTTTAATTGATAAAATAACGGTTGGTGGATCTGATATATAGGTAGTTTGTGTTTAGTTTAATATTTTTTGTTTTGCTGACTTTTTTTCTTTTATCTCGATTGAACGCAATTCTTGGAATGCGTGTTGGTTTTACGATTGATAAAGAAGAAATACAGGGGCATTTTAATGATGTTGAAGAAGTTCAAACTTCCGATATCGATAAAATGGTGTCGCGATTGCAAAAAATAGACAAAAATTTTCAATTGAATGATTTTAAAAACAAGGCTCAAAAAGTGTTTGGGATTGTTTTTACAGCCTATGCGAACGAGGATAAGAAAACACTGGAGGCGTTGCTGTCTAAGCGTATTTATAATGCGTTTGTGATGGCTATTAATGACCGTCAAAAACGAGGTGAAAAGCTTTGTGGTGAGATAGTTCGTTTTATATCAATTGAAGTTGTTGATATTCAAATTGAGAATACTAAATGTTCGATTTGCGTAAAGTTTGAGACTGAGCAAAGTAATGTTTTGAGAAATCGTCAAGGTGACGTAATTGAAGGTGATCTAAATTACGTGCAAAACAGAACTGATATTTGGCTGTTTGGTAAGGATTTTTCTTCAAGGGATCGTGTTTGGTATCTTGAAGAAATTAAATCGGAGTAGGGGATGCATTTAGCTTTATATCATCCGCAAATACCTCAAAATACAGGCACATTGTTGCGATTGGGGTCATGTCTTGGTGTAAAAATAGATTTAATTCGTCCATTTGGCTTTTTGTTTGATGATAAAAAATTAAAGCGAGCGGGCATGGATTACATAGATATGGCAAATTATGAAATTCATGATTCATTTGATGCTTTTCGTGAGAAATATTCAGCTTGTCGGTTGGTTGCGATGGAGTCAAATGTCGCTTCATTTTCTCATAATAAATTTAAATATGAGAATGATGATATATTAATTGTTGGGTCAGAACATTATGGGTTTTTGTCTCAAGATTTATCTAAAATGGAATTTACTGTGAAAATACCAATGGTGCCAGGTCGTCGTTCAATAAATATGGCTGTGTCTGCTTCTATTGTTCTTGGCGAGGCGTTATCTCAGTTGAATATGTATCCAAATTTATGATGCACATATGTTTTATGTGTAATAAAATGTTTTGCTAGTGTGCTAGTGTCTTGAAATTTGGTTATTTGTTGTGTAAAAATATCAATATTAATAAAATAGGGGAATAGCGATGGCTACACCAAAGAAGAAAGTTTCTCAATCTCGCCGCGATATGCGTAGGTCACATATTTCGGTTGAGCCAAAAAATTTAGTTGCTTGCCCAAATTGTGGTGAGGCAAAATTACAGCATAACGTTTGCACAAATTGCGGTGTGTATAACGGACATCAAATATTGAAAGATAAACGTCAAGAAGCTTAATGATGGATAAGAAAGTCATAGCCATTGATGGTATGGGGGGCGATTATGCCCCTGTTGCTGTATTTGATGGTATAGCTCTAGGCGGTTTTAATGATTGCCATTTTTTGATTTATGGTGATCAAAAAAAATTAGACGCTTGTGCTCAAAAACTTCCGTCTAGCGTGTCTTTTGAAATTCGTCATGCTGATATGGCTGTTACTTCTGAAATGGATATTTCAGCTTTGCGTTCAGCTAGAAAATCGGGGCTTGGTCTTGCGATTCAAGCTGTGAGAGATGGTGAAGCACAGGCTGTTATTTCATCTGGAAATACAGGACTTTATTTTGCTCTTGCAAAAATTATTTTGAAGACGATGGACGGTATAGATCGTCCGGCTTTAGCTACTGTTTTACCAGGGAAAAAACATGATTCTATATGTTTAGATCTTGGGGCGAATGCGGATTGTAAGGCACGTAATCTGATGGATTTTGCTGTTCTTGGTGAAGCGTTGGCTCGTTGTGTGTTTCATAAAGATGATGTTTCGATTGGGTTGTTGAATATTGGCTCAGAAGATTATAAGGGAAACGCATTAGTAAAAGAAAGTGCCAAAATATTTAAGCAGGCTTTCCCTAATTATATTGGTTTTGTCGAAGGCGATGGTATTTGTGCTGGTGATGCTGACGTAATAGTGACAGATGGTTTTACTGGAAACGTGGCGTTGAAATCAATTGAAGGGGCTGCGAAGTTTATGGGATCTGAATTGAAGTCCGCATTGAAGTCTAGTTGGATTTCTATGGTTGGAGCTTGTCTGGCAAAATCTGGGCTTGCAAAATTAAAGAAACGGATGGATCCAAGATTGTATAATGGTGCTATATTTGCTGGGTTAAATGGTGTTGTTGTAAAAAGTCACGGTAATAGTGATGGTGTTGGCTTTTGTAATGCAGTCAATTTTACAATTAACACATTGAAACAAAACATGAATCAGCAAGTGCGTGATCAATTGGAAAAAATAAAACATCATTATGAGTTTATTGAGGAGAATAATCAATGAATTCTAAGATAATTGGCATTGGCGGAGCGTTGCCGAAAAAATGCGTCACAAATGACGATCTTGCTAAAATAATGGATACGTCTGATGAGTGGATTTCTTCACGCACAGGAATACGGCAAAGATATATCGCCGAAGATGAGACGACGGTGTCTCTTGCGACATTGGCGGCACAACGTGCGATGGAGCAGGCTGGTGTAACTAGCGATGATATTGATTTAATAGTAGTTGGTACTGTTACTGGAGATTATACATTTCCATCAACAGCAGTTTTGGTTCAAAAAAATTTAAACATAAAGCGGGGTAGGGCGTTTGATTTAAGTGCGGCTTGCAGTGGTTTTATATATGGACTTGATGTTGCTGATTCTTTTATTAAATCACAAAAAGCAAAATGTGCTCTAGTAATTGGGGCGGAGACGTTTTCTCGTATTGTCGATTGGAATGATCGTTCAAGTTGTGTTTTGTTCGGCGATGGTGCGGGTGCTGTTGTGGTGAAGGCAACTGAAGAAAATGACGTAGGGATAAAGTATTGTAAGACATATTCAGATGGTGCGTTTTCTGATTACCTTATTACAAGTGGAGGAGTTTCTTCTACTAAAACTGTTGGTACAGTTACAATGAAGGGGCGTGAAGTTTTTAGATATGGTACTGAAAAATTTTATTTGTCATTTTGTGAGTTGTTAGAAAAAAATAATATGACTGTTGATGATATTGATTTGTTGATTCCACACCAAGCAAATGTTAGAATTATCAATAAGTTAGTCGAAATGACTGGAATTGATTCATCGAAAGTACTTATTTCGATAGATAAGCATGCTAATACTTCGGCTGCATCTATTCCGCTTGCGATGAATGAAGTTCGAAATGAGATCTTTAGTAAAAAAAATGTAGTGTTGTTATCCATGGGAGCTGGTTTTACGTGGGGAGCTAGTTTAATTGGATTTAAAAAATAGGGTAAGGATAGATTATGGAAAACGAAGGAACATTGACACGTTTAGGTTTGGCTGAGGCTATTCAAGCAGAATTTGAGGTTAATAAATTTGATGCGTCAGAAATAGTTGAAACTGTACTTGAAGAATTGCAGGGGGCATTGCTTGCAGGTGAGTCTGTAAAAATTTCTGGATTTGGTACATTTGTGGTGCATCATAAAAATGAGCGTATGGGAAGAAATCCAAAAACATTGGAAGAGGCTGTTATAACGTCAAGAAAATCACTTTCTTTTAAAGCTTCACCTATATTTAAAGCATTAATAAACGAATCGAAATAACGGAGAATTATAATGGGATTGATGACTGGTAAAAAAGGTATCGTAATGGGGGTTGCAAATGAACGCTCATTGGCCTGGGGAATTGCTAAGAAATTAGCTGAAGAAGGTGCTGAAATGATATTTAGTTATCAGTCTGAAGTTCTCTATCGTCGTGTGAAGCCTTTGGCTGATTCGCTTGGGGGCGTGCATATGGTCGAATGCGATGTTACAAACGATGAAAGTTTGGAAGCATTGTTCTCCGTATGTAAAGAAAAATTCGGCAAGGTGGATTTTATTGTTCATGCAATAGCTTTTTCTGATAAAAATGAACTTGAGGGTAAGTACGTTAATACGACACGTGCTAACTTCTTGAATACTATGGATATTTCTTGCTATTCATTAACGGCCGTATGTAAACATGCGTCAGAATGTTTGGCTGATGGTGGTTCTATTTTGACACTTACTTATCTTGGATCAGAGAGGGCAATACCAAACTATAATGTGATGGGTGTTGCTAAGGCTGCATTAGAAGCAAGTGTTAGGTATCTTGCTGTCGATTTCGGTGGCCGTGGTATCCGCGTTAATGCTCTTTCTGCCGGTCCTGTTCGTACTTTGGCGTCGGCTGGTATTGATGATTTCAGATATATTTTGAAATGGAATCAATATAATTCTCCGTTGAAAAGAAATACAACATTAGAAGATGTTGGTGGAACAGGTGTATACTTGCTGAGTGATTTGGGTAGCGGTGTGACTGGTGAAGTAGTTCATGTTGATTCTGGATATCATATCATTGGAATGAAAACGGTTGACGCTCCAGATTTAACACAGACCAAATAAGCATTGCATTTTGATGAAATATAGAGATATGGAATAGTGGCATGGTTGATGCTTCAGTTGTTTTTGTCGCAGATATGGATGGTACTTTAACTCCTGCACGTCTACCAATGACAAAAGAATTTTCAGAATTTTTCGAAAGTTTTGTTGAGAGAAATATTTTTTATATTGTCACCGGATCTGATTTAAAAAAAGTTCAAGAGCAGGTGCCTGAAAAAATTTTGAATAAAATGACAGGTGTGTATTGTTCTCTAGGAAATGAATTTTATCAAAATGGACGGCTGGTTTATAAGAAAGAATTTTCTCCATCAGATGATTTGATAGATCGACTTAATCAATATCGATTAAATACTCAATACCCTGGGGTACTGTATCAAAATTATATAGAGTGTCGTATTGGTATGGTGAATTTTAGTCCGATTGGTAGGGATTGTCCGCAGTCTGCACGTGATGACTATAAGCGTTGGGATGATGTTCATCATGAGCGAGCGAAAATTGCACAAGAATTGTCCGAAACTTATCCTCAATATGATATTTCTCTCGGTGGAAATATTAGTATAGATATTGTTCCTCATGGTTTTGGAAAAGAGCAGGTTGCCACGCAAATTAGAGGAAAATATCCTAATAAAAAAATTGTATTTATTGGTGATCGCACAGAAAAAGGTGGAAATGATTATCCAATTGCACGGGCTGTTTTGGCTTTAGGTAATGGCGTTGTTGTTCCTGTTGGTAGCGACTTGGATACGCTTAAATTTTTAAAAGAGTTATAATGCGTGATTGTATTGAGTTCTGTGTGTTGATGTAAATGGTGATTTATTTGATTTTATTGAAAAAAAATATTTTAATTTCTGGTTAGATTTTGTTGTGTTTACAAATGTATATCTGATACGACTGTTGCGGATATGTCACATCATACTAAAAAAATCAAAATTTTTACAAAAAAATCTTGACAAAAATTCGTTGATATGATACAAGGGTGATAATTATTTAAAAATGAAAATCTTGAACAAATTTCAAAAAAAATCTATTGTTGCTTGTTTGTGAATGGTTCGTGCAATTTTGGACTATGTGCTTGCAGTGATAGTAAAAATGATAAGTTAAATGAAAAAGGATATTTTATGAAAAAGAAAAACACGCTGTTATCTCTTGTATTAAATGCAGAAAAAGAGTATTGTCATAGTCAATAGTAGCTAGTGGAAAGAATATGGATCCATTACATCAATTTGTTGTATCTCCGATTTTTAAGATAAACATTGGCGGAGTTGATTTGTCATTTACAAATTCTTCTCTTGCGGTTGTTGTTGCTGTTGTTTGTATGATGGTGATTTTTGGGTTTGGTCTGAGAAGAAAAAATATAATACCATCGCGTATACAGTCGTTGTTGGAGATATCGTATAATTTGGTGTCGAATTTGGTGAGCGAAAACGTTGGGAAGGAAGGATTGAAATATTTTCCTTTTGTGTTCTCTGTGTTTTTGTTTGTGCTTTTTGGAAATATTTTAGGGATGGTTCCTTATATGTTTACGTTTACAAGTCACATTATTGTTACGTTTACGTTAGCGATGATTGTGATTCTGTTTGTAACAATTTTGGGCGTCGTGCTTCATGGCGTGAAGTTTTTTACAATTTTTGTTCCTAAAGGAGTGCCATTGTTTTTGAGTCCATTTCTTGTTCCTATTGAAATAATTTCTTATATGTCTCGTCCGGTTAGCTTGGCGGTTCGTCTTTTTGCTAACATGATGGCAGGACATACAATGATGAAGGTATTCGCAGGTTTTGCGGTAATGTTGGGATCTTTAGGTGTCGTACCAATTTTAGCAAACGTTGTGTTAACAGGTTTTGAAATCATAATTGCAATGTTGCAAGCATATGTTTTTACAATCTTGACTTGCGTATATTTAAATGATGCCGTACACTTACATTAATTTTGAAGGAGTTTTATTATGTTATCACCAGAAGCAGCTCGTTTCCTTGGCGCAGCTATAGCGGTTATCGCGCTTTATGGAGTTGGTCAGAGTATGGGAAATTTGTTCTCAAATTGGATTAACGCAGTAGCAAGAAATCCAGAGGCAGACGATAAAGTTCGTGTTATGGGTATGTTGGGTTTCGCATTAACTGAGTCTATCGGTTTGTTTGCGTTCTTGATTGCTATTTTGATTTTGTTTAAATAAGTACAGGTGAAAAATTGCCACAGTTAGCAGTAGCGACTTATCCGTCCCAAATATTTTGGATATTGATAGGTTTTTTGTTCTTCTATTTGTTTGTGAGTAAGGTTGCCATTCCAGGTCTTCAAGAGATTATGAAGAGTCGAGCAACTCATGTTGAGTCTATTTTGAAGGCTGCGTCTTTGTTGAAGGATGAGGCTGAAAAGTTAGAAAGCTCATCTCGTATAGCTCTGGAAAATGCACAAATAGAAGCGTCAGCAAAGGAAAACAAACTGATGGCAGATTTTAGAGAAAAAACAATATCGCAGAGAAATGCTTTTTATGAACGTATGACGCGTGAGTCGGCGGAAAAATCTGTGGCTTTAGCTAAGGCTGCGAATGAGGCGTTCTCTGCTATATCTCAATCTAGCGATGAAATTGTTAATCGTGCGATAAAAGTATTATCGAAAGAGGTTTCCAATGAGCATTAGCGTTGAAATGACAGTAGTTTTTTCGTTTATAGGATTTTGTTTTTTGTTTGCAAAAAAAATATATCCTCTTATTACGAAAGGATTAGATGCTCATATCGATAGTGTGAAAAATCAGATAAAAGAGGCTGAAGATTTAAAGGCTAAAGCTTCAGAGGCTTTGCAGTTGGCTTATAGTCGTAAGGATGAGACAATAAAAATAATCCAAGAAAATGAACGTGTTACGTCTGAAAAGATTCAAAGAATGTATGAGGAAAATGAGCAGGCTTTGAATGCATTGCGTACACGTCAGGAAATTGCTTTGGAAAATCAGTTAAAGGCTGAATTTCAAAAGCAGAAGGAAAAACTCATTGATAGAATTGCTGATTTAGTAGTGAATAAATTAACAGAAAAAATTGAGTCTAGAGAATGTAAAATTCCAACGAATTTTACTAAAGAAGATTTAAGGAAGTTAATTTAATCACAAAATTCTGGTGGGGTTTTTTTCTTTGTGATTTTGTGGTAAATTTTGTTAGTTATTATAGAATAAAAAATAGGGGTAAATATGTCTGATAACATGTCTGAAAAAGTGAAAGATATTATTGCTGATAAATTGGGCGTTGATCGTGCAAAAGTTGTTGAGAGTGCTCGATTTATTGACGATTTAGGAGCAGACAGCTTAGACACTGTTGAATTAGTTATGGGCTTAGAAGAAGAGTTCGGTGTCGAAATTTCCGACGAAGAAGGTGCGGGAATCATGACTGTTCAACAAGCTATCGATTTCGTAAAAGAGCGTATTGCATAAGGTTTTTAAATCATGAGAAGAGTGGTTGTTACTGGTATTGGAATGGTCTCTCCTCTTGCTGTAGGAGCGACAGAGTCATGGGCTAGAATTTTGAATGGAGATTCTGGAATTAAGCAGATTATATCCTTTGATGCTAGCGATTTGCCGGCAAAAATTGCTGGACAAATACCATCTGAGAAGGTACATCAAAAGGCGTCAAAATTATTTAATCCATTGGACTATGTAACAGCCAAAGAAGTTAATCGTATGGATCAATTCATCGTATATGCGATAGCAGCAGCCACAGAGGCTGTGCAAGATGCGGGAGTTGATACATTCGATGATCAGGATAAAGAGAAGACAGGCGTATTAATTGGAGCTGGAATTGGTGGTTTATCTACAATCGCAAACACGGCTGTAACGCTGGAAACTAAGGGAGCGAGACACGTTTCTCCTTTTTTCATTCCGTCTTCTCTGATTAATTTGGCGTCTGGGTATGTTTCAATTCATTTTGGATTGAAAGGTCCAAATCATGCTGTAGTTACAGCTTGTGCGTCAGGTAGCCATGCAATCGGTGATGCGGCTAGACTTATTCAAGATGGTGCTGCTGATGTTATGTTAGCTGGCGGTGCTGAAGCGGCCGTGTGCCGTATCGGAGTTGCTGGTTTCGCTGCTGCACGTGCGTTATCTACAAAGCGTAACGATTGTCCAGAAGAAGCATCTCGCCCATGGGATAAAGAAAGAGATGGTTTTATTATGGGCGAAGGATCTGGTATTCTCGTTCTTGAAGAATTAGAGCACGCACAAAAACGTGGTGCGAAAATATACGCTGAAGTAGTCGGTTATGGAATGTCTGGTGATGCTTATCATATTACAGCTCCATGTCCAGATGGAGATGGTGCATATCGTGCGATGAAAATGGCAATTTCTACAGCTGGAATTAATGCTGCGGATATAGACTATATTAATGCACATGGAACGTCTACGCCTGCTGGAGATATCGGCGAATTGCGTGCTGTTGAAAGAGTTATGGATGGGCATTCTACAGCGATGTCATCGACAAAGTCCGCAATCGGTCATTTGTTGGGTGCAGCTGGTGCTGTTGAATCTATTTTCTCTATATTAGCAATAAGAGATAATATGTTACCTCCAACATTGAATTTACATGATTCAGAAGAAACATTTTTAGACTTGGTTCCTTTGAAAGCAAAACAAAAAATTGTAAATTATGCTATGTCAAATTCATTTGGTTTTGGCGGAACGAATGCGTCGTTGATATTTAAAAAGTTTGCATAATTTTTAGGTTATTTTTATGCGGAAGCATATATTACAGTTTTTCGGCGGTTGTGCGATTGTTTCTACTGTAGTGGCTTCCGTTTTTTGGTATGTTGGAAATCATTATTCAAATTATTCTGCAGAAAAAAATATAATTGTAGACCAAACAAATGATGATTATGTGGTTGATTTATTTCAGAAAAGAAATATTTCTAAAAATAGTTTCGTTACAAAAATATATTTGAAAATATTTCGTTTTTTTAAAAAAAATGTTCTGTTTGGAGAATATGAATTGCCGACGCACGTATCAATTATTGATGCGTTAAATATCATAACATCTGGTAATGTGGTTATTCATAAAATATGCATACCAGAAGGTTTTAGTGTAGCTCAAGTTGTTGACCGTCTAAATGCAAATGAATATTTGCAAGGGCAGATTTTAGATACACCAAAAGAAGGTTCGTTAATGCCTGATACTTATCGATTTAAGTATCCAGCAACCAAACAAGCCATTATATTGATGGCGTCACATGCGATGAATAAATTTATTTTGGAAGCATGGGAAAATCGTCCTGATAATTGCATGTTAAAGTCTGCATATGAATTGATAATTCTTGCATCAATCGTTGAAAAAGAGCGAACCAAAACAGACGCTAAGATTATCGCAAAAATATATTTAAATCGACTACAAATAAATATGCCGTTGCAAGCTGATCCGACTGTAATTTATGCAATTACTCATGGAAGAAGACTAGGTCGTCCGCTGACGTTTAAAGATTTAAAAGAAAAAATTCCAGGAAACACATACGTTTATAAAGGATTGCCTGAAACGCCTATTTGTAATCCTAGCAGAGAGGCTATTGAAGCGGTATTGTATCCCAGTAATCACGATTTTTTGTTTTTTGCACATGATAGTAGCGGGCGAATATATTTAGCAAAAACATATAAAGAACATTTGTGTAATGCAAAAATAATACGTTCAACATTTGATAAATCATTGTTTAAAAAAGAACAAGTTAAATAAAAATTAACCTTTTGTCGTTATAATTAACATGGTAAAAAAAGAGATTGCAACGTGCGATTGTTGTTTTATTTTATCTTGATTAATATAATGCCGTCATTTGTGTTTGCACAAAATGATGATAATGAATTGCATCCATTTGTAAATATTGAAGAAATAAAACTTAGTTTTGATGACGAAAAAATATTTTTGTCAAATCAAATTATTCAAGAAATAAGTGATGCTAAAAATGATAAAATATCAGAATCAAGTGAAGAACCTGTTGATGCTAAAGAAAATGGCGAAAAAGAGGAAAATAGCGAAAGCAAAGAAGATAATGACACCGAAGAAGAGGAGGGGAGTGAAGAAGATAGTGACCCTGAAGAAGAGGAAGGGAGTGAAGAAGATAGTGACCCCGAAGAAGAAAATGAGTTCATGGGATATAAAGAAGCGATAAACGATGATGGATATCAAAATGATTATGAATATAATAATGTAAGCGGATATGAAAATAATTACGGTGGCTATTCTGGAGATCATGAATACGGTCAGGACGATGATGAATTGTATGATAATGCTCAATTTAATAATCGCTATCAAAATAGATATAATCAAGATGATGATTATCAGCAAGAAAATGAAGAATATGAAAATGATTTCAATAGGATGAATGAACAATTTGATAGACTAAGAGATAAAATTGGCTTTAATAATCGCTTCCAAAATAATGATGACAATAATGATGATAATGACGGTGATTATGATGAAGACAATAATAGAAATCAACGAAATTCTAGATACAGTCAAACGAATAATTATCAACAAAATCAAATAGATCATGATAATGAAGAAACTGAAGCAAATTTACCTTTATCTGCAACTCAAGCAACAAATCCAATGAACAATTTAACATCAATTGAGACAGAACCTACGCAGCAAGAAATTCAGCAGATAATTAAAGATGATATCGATAAAAGTTTAGTACCGGAAGATGATACAAAAGAACAGGTGACACCAAATACGAAAACTGAGCAAAAATCTGATATCCGATATAAGATTTATGAGAAACAATCGAATAATCAATCTGTTAATAATGAAAATTTGATTGAAAGTAGTGGAAAAAGTGAAAATCAGAGCGATGAGCATAATCAAATGATTGAACAACAGAAAGTGAGAGATGAAAATCAAGATAAAAGATTAGATGAATTACAAATAAAAATAGATAATTTAACCAAGCAACTTAATGAAAAAAATCAACAAGTTGAACAATTGCAGAGCATCAACACATCGTCAAGAAATAATGAAATAACTTCATCAAATGATGATATCGATTTCGGAGATGAAGATAGGACTAATAACGAAGATGAAGAGGAAAATCGCATTCCTAAAGTTCAGCAAAATGGATTTACGAATGAAACACGGAATCAAAAGTTAAGTACTCCAACGCAATTAACAGATTATGATGATTCAGATATGTTAAGAAGCTGGAATTTTTGAGGTGCGTGTTTTTCGTCATTACCACGCCCTAACGGGCTCGCAATAACGATGGAGAGAAAAAAACGCCGTCATCACGAGATGGATATAATCCATCGTGGCGATCCCCTGGTCGTAGTCTGTGACTTATTGCTGAGTGGGATTGCTTCGTCGTTACACTTCTCGCAATGACGAGTAGAGAGGCGACGGTAAAAAACGCCGTCATCGTGAGATGGATATAATCCATCGTGGCGATCTCCTGCGGCAATAAGTTACGGTATGTAAGTCGGAGATTGACTTCATCGTTACACTTCTCGCAATAACGATGGAGAAAGAAGGCGTCATCACGAGCCCCAACGGGGCGTGGTAAATGAGTCCGTAATTATTGACTTAACTACTTGTGCAGGCGTTAATTTGTTTGTATCAATAGAGTTATTGCGAAAGTCAAAGATGCTATTTCAAAACGTCTGGCTGTCAGAGTTTGTGGAATCATAAAAATCACTTTCGCAATAGATCTAATTTTTATTGTGTTTAGGTTTTTATAACACT
>Ga0256405_10008648_pt1 | contig 14432 bp, 10 predicted proteins | sample RumenRJG_02DNA_FD_189096 | JGI IMG/M metagenome (GOLD analysis project Ga0256405, IMG submission 189096) | Bovine rumen microbial communities from Lethbridge, Alberta, Canada - RJG_02 | ecosystem: Host-associated > Mammals > Digestive system > Stomach > Rumen | place: Canada: Alberta...
GCGACCTGAACAATCACCATCCTAGGGGGAGGGGATCCTGTTGCATAGCACCTTTTGCCCTCCACCCGCACAGCGGGTGGTTTTCTGATGCCGCGCTACGCGCGGCACAGGCTAAAGCCTTGAAAAAGAGACGAGGGGCGCCGCAGCGCCCCTCGCAGACCTACCTTCCTGTTGCGAGCATGTGCTCGGAAGGCCTTACTCCTCGACCAGCTCGAACATGTCGGGTCCGACGCCGCAGACCTCACACACAAAGTCCTCGGGAAGCTCGGGCGTATCGACGGTGACTTCCCAGCCGCAAACGGTGCAACGGAACGTATAGGTCTTTTCCTCCATAACGTTCCTCCTTTCTCCCTCTCCGATATGACGGCGCGAGGACTTGGCCCCACGCTTGAGAGCAGCTTACCACAGGGAGGGATTACTGCGCCACGTAGCTCGAAGCCTTGGGAGGGGTCTTTCCCTTGAGAGTCGAGTGATAGTACGCGTAGGTCATGGGGGCCACATCGCCCAGCACCTCGGCATCCTTGACCTCGCCTACAAAGATTACGTGGGTGCCCACGTCGAGGGTCTGCACGACCTCGCAGGCAAGCACGCATGCGGCGCATGCGGGGGTATACGGGTCGCCCAGCACGGTCTCGCGACGCTCAATGCCACCAAACTTGTCAAAGTCCGTCGAGGTCCTGAAGCCAAACCTCCCGATATAGGGCATGTCTGCCTCTTCGGTGATGGCCGTCAGGGCAAAGTGGCCCGCGCGCTCGATCACGCCCTCGGTGTGGTTCTGCTTGTTGACGACCACCTCGACCTGGAGGGGCTGGCTCGTGAGCTGCAGCCCCGTGTTGATCACGCAGGCGCCGTAGTCATCACCATCGCTCGCAGACACCACGTACAGACCAGAAGAGAACTTGAACAGGGCCTTTGCATCCATAGGAGCTCCTCTCCCCCATCGCGCGGCACCTTGCCGCGCGGCAAACCCTTACCTGCTGCGCTCCTTGAGCGCACGCTGGATGTCCCGGTTGACCTGCTTTTGCGCCAGGTCGGCACGCTTGTCGTAGCTCTTCTTTCCTCGCCCGACACCAATTTGCAGCTTTACGCGGTTGTGCTCGTCAAAGTACATCTCGAGCGGAACGAGTGCGAGGCCCTTCGTGCGGAGGCGCCCGTCGAGGGAGTCGATCTGGCGCCGGTGAAGAAGCAGCTTGCGACGACGGTCGGGGTCGACGTTCCATACGCCCCCATTGGAGTAGGGATGGATATGCATGCCCACGAGCCACACCTCGCCGCCACGGATGATGCAGAACGCATCGGTTATCTGCGAGGCGCGTTCGCGCAGACTCTTCACCTCGGTCCCCGTGAGCTCGATGCCTGCCTCGTAGGTATCGAGGATCTCGTAGTCGTGATGGGCGACGCGGTTGCGGGAGATGGTCCTCTTGCCCTTCTTGCCAACTGGCGCCTTTCCCTGCTGCTTAGTCGGCATCGTCTTCCTCCCCACGGATGAGCGCGAGCAGCGCCATGGCGGCATCCTCTCCCACCAGGTCGCGCGCCCGGATGGTCAGGTTGGTCGCCACGTCGCGCTCGCCCATCTCGGCCGCGTCCATGGCACACATGAGCAGGCACACGGCAATCTCGGCGTTCGCCGCATCAGGCAGCCCCTCGGCAGCAAGCAGCTCCTCGGCCTCCTCGTCGCTCACCGAGTCAGGGTCGCGATCGGTTCCCGCGGCTTGGTTGAGGGCAGCCTCCAGCGTCGAATCGCCCGTGTCAAGACGACGAGCGGCCCTCAGGGCGGCAGCAGCCGTGCGCGGCTTCTCCGATACCTGGAAGTACTCGGCAAAGGTGAGGTACGCCCGGACCAGGTGGGACGCATCGCTCGCGCGCTCAAACACGGAGTAGGTGAGGGCGAGGTATTCCCTCATGTCCCCCGCAATCCTAAAGAGGTCCGCGAGGTTCAGACGATGCTCGCAGCCCATGGGATTCCAACGCACCGCCTGCTTGAGCGCCTCCGTCGCGTGGTCGTAGTCACCCACGTGCACGTCGGCAAGGGCGAGGTCCGCATACAGCCTGTCAAGCGGCTCCCCGACGTCGCGGAGCTCGCGAGGGTCTTCCTCGACGCGGCGATATGCCAAGCGCTCGAAGATGGTCGGGAAGCTGAACCACTGGACGGACTCGGTCGTGACGCAATTGCGGTCTACGTACTCCTCCGCGTCCTCGGCTAGGCGCAGCAACAGGTCTCGCGCCGCCTCGTCCTGCCCTTGGACAAGCAGGCCCTCGGCACGCATCAGCTCTTCGGTTAGGGTCGTCTGGCTCATGAGAGAACTCCTTCTTTCTCGTTCACTACCAGTCTACCCGAGATTGGCACCACACCGTGACTCGGAAGGGTCCGACCCTTTGGGTCACGAGCCCGCAAGCGCAAAGTCAATCTGCCCCTTCGCGGGATTGGCGCCGACCACCTCGACGGCAACGCGCTGGCCCAGGCGCCAGGTTCTCCCGCTGCTTTCTCCCGTAAGCGCCAGGCGCGCGGCATCGTACGCAAACCATTCCTCCCCCAGCGCACGCGTCGGCAGGAGTCCCTCGGCGCACGTGTCATCGAGCATGACGAAGAGGCCATAGCGTTCGCACCCCACCACGATGCCCGAAAAGCGTTCACCCACGCGCTGCTGGAAGAGTTCGGCCATCTTTGCCTTTTGGGAGTCGCGCGACGCCATGTCGGCCACGCGCTCCTGGTCAGAGCACGTGCGACAAAGCTGGGGAAGCACATTTGCCACAGACCGCTGCTCCTTTGACCCAAGCGTTCCCGCCATGAGCGCCTTGAGGGCGCGATGAACCACGTCGTCGGGATAGCGCCTGATCGGAGAGGTGAAGTGACAGTAGGCCGAAGCGCCCAGGGCATAGTGGCCTTCGTTTTGTGGCAGGTAGATGGCTCGCTTCTGCGCCCTGAGGAGCAGCGTGTTGGCAAGGTACTCGCCGCTCGTCCCCCTGGCGGCCGCAAGAACCTCCTGCAGCGCCCGCGGCTCGCCCGCCACGACACGGTCTGCGAGGTCCCCTCTCACGAGCCCGAGCTCGCGCAGGATGGGAATGGTGGCCGAAAGGCTGTCTGGCGCAGGCCTCTCGTGCACACGATACGCTGCGGGCGCATCGACTTCGGAAAGCATCTTGGCGACACACTCGTTGGCGACGAGCATGGCCTCCTCGACCAGGCTCGTCGCCGCGGTCCGCTCACGTACGCGCACGCCCGTTGGGTGACCGTCCTCGTCAACCAACACCTTGGCCTCGCGCGTGTCGAAGTCGATGGCGCCACGGCGCAGCCTGACGTCCTGCCTGAGACGCGATATCTCGTCTAGAATCCGGAGGGCATCGGCTACGTCACCCTCAAAACCGGCAGACGTGGGAAGCCCCTCGGGGGCAAGCGTGCCCTCAAAGAGGGCGTCAACCTGGTCGTAGCTCAGGCGCGCATGGGACCGGATGGCAGAGGTGCAGGCTTGCGCCGAGACGACCTCCCCCTTCGCGTCCAGGCACGCAAACACCGACATGCACAGCCGGTCCTCCCCCGGCCTCAGGGAGCACACGTCATTGCAGAGGCGCTCTGGGAGCATGGGAATGACGCGGTCGACAAGGTAGGTGGAGCAGGTACGCTGCCGCGCCTCGAGGTCGATGGACGAGCCCCATGGCACGTAGTGCGTGACGTCCGCGATGTGGACGCCGAGCTCGTACCCATCTTCCAGACGTCGCACGCTCAAGGCGTCATCAAAGTCGCGTGCGTCGGAAGGGTCAATCGTTATGGTGCACAGCCCCCTGAGGTCCTTCCTCGACGCGTCGGATGCCAGAGCGCCCGCCACGTCCGCCTTGATCTGCTGTGCCTCGGCAAGAACGGCTTCGGGGAAGTCGGTCACGATCCCATGGGAGGCGATGATCCCCTCGACCGCCATATCGAGCTCGCTTGCGCGACCGATCCGGCGATCGATGGTCGCGACACCCGCAGACTGTCTCGTGGGGTACTGCAGGATGCGAGCGCTCACCACGTCGCCTGTTTCGACCGACAGGCGCTTGGGAGACGCGTCCTCGGGCAACACAAAGAAGTCGTGGCGGACGCGTGCGTCAAGCGGAACGACCACGCCCAGGGGTTCCACGCTCTCGAACGTTCCCAAAAACGTCGTCGTCGCCCGCTGCACCACGCCGTTCACCACGGCCTGCGACTCGCCCTTTCCATGGTGAACCAACACAATCTGGACCTCGTCGCCGTCCATGGCCTCCCGGATGCCTCCGCGAGCCACCGGGAAGGTGCCCTCAGGCGTTTGGACGGTGGCGACCCCCGACCTGACGATGCGTATCGTCCCCGTCATCGTCACGGGGACCTTGCGCACGTTGCGGTGCGTATGACCGCGCCTTTGGGAGCGCTTTCGACTCATTCCGACTCCTTAGGGATTGGAGAGGGGCACACCCTTCCCGAGATGCCGAACCCCCTCTTGCCGTCTAGGCACACCATGGATGCGCGCCAGGCAAGAGGGGGTTCGAGATGGTGACGTGACTGCCTTTGGATCCTACACCTTGAGGAAGCGCCTCATGGCGATCGCCGATCCAAACAGGCCCAGCAAGAGACCGATGACGACAAGGCCGGCATAGGTCTGGAGCATGACCTGCGTGGGGATCTGGAACGAAAGGAACTGCAGGCTGTTCTCGAGCCTCGGAATGATGAGCGTAAGGGCCGTGTGCAGCGTGGCGATGGCGAGGATGGCGCCAAACAGAGCCTCGAGGATGCCCTCCATGATGAAGGGCCCACGAATGAAGCTGTTGGAAGCGCCCACCAGACGCTGAATCGCGATCTCGCGGCGACGCGCGGAGATGGCGAGGCGAATCGTGTTGTTGATGAACACGAAGGCCACGAACGCCAGAAGGACCACGAGCACCAAGGCTCCGATACGGATGTAGTTGGTGACGCTGAACAGGCGCTCGACCGTCTCACGGCCATATTGGACCGAGGACGAGACGTTCTCGGGGTCGTCGCACACGGACGCAAAGGAGCTGTCCTTGATGAGGCGCTCAGCGACAGACTCGACGAGCTGCGGGTCGTCAAGCTTGATGACCAGCGATGCGGGAACGGGGTTTTCGCCATCAAGGGCGGCTACCGCGTCCGCGGCGTTGCGGTTGGTCATCGTGTCCTTGTACTCCTGAAGCGCCTGCTCCTTGCTCTTGTAGGTGACGGACTCAACGTTGTCCCACGCCTCGATACGATGCTGGAGCGCATCGACGTCATCACGCGAGGCCTCGTCGGACAGGAACGCCTGGATCGTGACGCGGTCCTCGACGTCGCCGACGATGCTGTCGATCATGGCAGAGCCGAGCACGAACGTGCCGATGATGAACAGCGACAGGAAGATCGTGACGACGGCACCAAACGACGTCGACCAGTTCCTGCGGAAGTGGTGGAACGCCTCGCGAGTCGAATAGCCGACATTAGAGAACACCATAGTTGCCGTACCCTCCCCTCTCCTGGTCGCGGACCAGATGGCCAGCCTCGAGCGCAATGACGCGCCTGCGCATGGAGTCAACCATCTCGCGGTCGTGAGTTGCCATGACGACGGTGGTGCCCGTGCGGTTAATGCGGTCAAGAAGCTTCATGATGCCCAGCGAGATGGCGGGGTCAAGGTTGCCTGTGGGCTCGTCGCAGATGAGCAGCGGCGGACGGTTGACCATGGCACGCGCGACGGAGACGCGCTGCTGCTCGCCACCGGAGAGCTGGTCGGGATAGGCATCCATGCGCTCGGACAGACCCACGAGGCGAAGCACCTCGGGAACCTGTGCCCTGATGACCGACTTGGGCTTGCCGATGCACTCGAGTGCGAAGGCGACGTTCTCGAAGATGGTCTTGTCGGGCAGAAGCTTGAAGTCCTGGAAGACGCAGCCGATCTGGCGCCTCAGGTAAGGAACCTTCCAGTTGCGCATCTTGGTGAGGTCCTGGCCGGCGACCATGACCTTGCCGCTCGAGGCGCGAAGCTCGCGATTGAGCAGGCGAATGAAGGTCGACTTGCCAGAGCCCGAATGGCCGACGAGGAACACGAACTCGCCAGGGTAGATATCCAGGCTGATGTCGTCGAGTGCGGGCTTGTTGGGCTGTGCTGGGTAGATGACGGTTACGTTTCTGAGCGAGATGGTGGGGGTGCCGTCACGAGAGACCTGCGGCGCCGGCTCATCGATGATGGGCCTGTTGGCGGGCATGGCCTGAGGGGTGACGACGCTTGGTGCCGCCTCGGGAGCGGGAGTCTGGACCGCGACAGGCTCGGCAAGCGGGTCAGGCACGGATGAGACATCCATCGCGGGCTCGCCAAGCGGGTCCGGGATGAGCGTCGCTTCCGGCGTTGCCGTGTCAAGCGGCTCGGCCACCATGGTGGCCGGAGCTTCGTCCATGACACCAAGGGAGTCAAGCGCGGACTGCGTCGCCACGCCATCGTCCACCATGACCGTTGCGGAGACATCCTCCGCCTCGTTGGTGCTGGACATATCAATGGTCTCGATCGTTTCCGGCATCGGGGCATGGGCCTGAGTGAGGCTGTTGACGATTGCGTCAACCTCCTCTTCAGAGACGACGGGGTGGCTCGTCTCGGGCTCTGGCACCTCGGAGTTCATCGTAGCGTCAAGCTCGACGTCCTCCGTCCCCTGTCGCTCGCTGCTGCGAAAGTGGTTTGCCACAAGAGCTCCTTTTCTTCGTCTAGGCGATGCTGACAGATAGATGGTATTTTACCAGTTGGCGCGCCCTGCCCCCATAACTGGGCAGAACGCACACAACACCGAACGTAGCTGAAAGAAGTCCCACGAAAAGGTGACGCAGACCGCGGGCTAGCTGCGCCCCACGGCCCAGCGGTGGTATCCCACGATGAACTTGTCGAGGTCGCCATCGGAGAGGACCGAGTCGACGTTGCCCGTCTCGACATCGGTTCTGAGGTCCTTCACCATCTGATAGGGATAGAGGACGTAGCTTCTGATCTGGTTGCCCCACGATATGTCGTGCTTTGGGCCCCTCAGCTCGTCCATTTCTGCCGCACGACGCTCGAGCTCCATCTCGTAGAGCTTCGAGCGCAACACGTTCATGGCAAAGGCCTTGTTCTGGAGCTGGCTTCGCTCGTTCTGGCAGGTCACCACGATGCCCGTGGGAAGATGGGTGATGCGCACGGCCGAATCGGTCGTGTTGACTCCCTGGCCACCATGCCCATGGCTGTGGAACACGTCGATGCGCAGGTCGTCGGGATTGATGTCGACCTCGATGTCGTCGGGCAGCACCGGGAGCACCTCCACGCCGGCAAAGGTCGTCTGACGGCGCTTTTTGGCGTCGGTGGGAGAGATGCGCACCAGGCGGTGCACCCCCTGCTCGGCACGGAGCATACCGTAGGCATTATGGCCGGACACCGTGAACATGGCGCGGTCGAGGCCGATGGCCTCCCCCGCGGGAGCGTCGTTGACGGTCACCTTCCAGCCGCGGCGCGCGCAGTATGCCTGGTACATGCGAAAGAGCATCGAGCACCAGTCCTGAGCCTCCAGACCGCCCTGTCCGGGCGTGATCGTGACGATGGCGTCACCGTGGTCAAGCTCGTCGCTAAACCAGCTCGCGAGCTCGAGCTCGCCCAGGTCGTGCGCAAGGTCGTCGGCAAGTGACGCCGCCTCTTCCAGGAGGTCGTCGTCACCCATCTCGTCCGCAAGCTCGAGCGCCGTTTTGGCATCGTCGAGCTTGGCACGGGCAGCAGCCATGGCGGACACGTCCTCGCGAGCCCTCGTGAGGCGCTCCATGGTCGCCCGCGCGGCCTCGGCATCGTCCCAGAAGCCGGGGCGGGCGCCCTCTTCCTCGAGCTGGGCCACTTCCTGGCGTCGGTCATCAAGGTGGAGGTAGCCTTCCACCTCGTCAAGACGCGCCTCGAGCGCGGCTATGTCGGGTCGGACGACGTCAGCCACTAGTGCGCCCCCGGCCGACCATGGCAGTTCTTGAACTTCTTGCCGCTTCCGCAGGGACAGGGGTCGTTCCTACCCACCCCGACAAAGATGTCAGGGTCGTCCGCCTTGCGATAGGTCATGGGCTTGGCAGGCTCTGTGGCGGCAGGACGGTCAGAGGACGTCCTGGGAGCGGCCGCAGCTACGCGACCCTGGTCGCCATCGACATCGGCAGGCCCCGAGAAGCGCGCCCCACGCAGGCCATCGGACTCCGGCATGGGCGCCGGGGCGGCCGCAAGCTCAAGATGGAGGATGGTGCGCAGGAAGTCCTCGTACATGGTGTTCACCAGCTCGGTAAACGCCGCATACGCCTCGCTCTTGTATTCGACGAGAGGATCCCTCTGGCCAAAGCCGCGCAAGCCGATGCCTGTCTTGAGGTAGTCCATCTCCTGAAGGTACGCCATCCAGCGCGTGTCGATGACGCGCAGCATGACCTGCGTCGTGAGCTGGTGCATGATCTCGGGGGACAGACGCTCGGACTTCTCGGCGTAGCAGGTGTCAACAAAGGAGTCCACCACGTCAATCACGTCGCCCTGGTCCATGTCAGGGGTAAGCTCGGGAAGGTCGGAGCGGCCCGTGAGCTCGATCACCCATTTGCGAAGGCCCTCGAAATCCCAGGCGCCGGTGCCGACGCCCTCCGGGCAATACTCCGCGACCTTGCGCTGGACGGTATCGTAGGTAACCTCGTTCACGTGCTCGGTGAGGTCCTTGCCGTCAAGAATCTTGTTGCGCTCCTCGTAGATGACCTGGCGCTGCTTGTTCATGACGTCGTCGTAGTCAAGGACGTTCTTACGCATGGAGAAGTTGATCTCTTCGACCTTGCGCTGGGCGCTCTCCACCGCCTTGGTGACCATCTTTGCCTGAATGGGCATGTCGGGCGGCATGTCATACTTCGTCATCATGGCCGAGATGCGGTCCATGCGGTCGCCACCAAAGAGGCGCATGAGGTCATCGTCCAGCGAGAGGTAGAACTGGGTCTCGCCGGGGTCGCCCTGACGTCCCGAACGGCCGCGCAGCTGGTTGTCGATGCGCCGGCTTTCGTGGCGCTCGGTGCCAATCACGCACAGGCCGCCAGCGGCAAGCACGCGCTCGCGCTCCTCGGCACAGAGGGCGCGGGCACGCTTCATGGCATCGAGGGCAGCCTCCTCCGTCACGGCAACCTGGCCTTCCTCGACTTCGCCAAGGCCGGGGAACTCCCCGCCCTGCTCGACGGTCGAAACGGCCGCATTGAGCTGCTCGGCTGAGACCCCCTCCAACGCGTAGCCCTCGTCGCGGAGATAGTCCAGGGCCAGGAAGCTCGGGTTGCCTCCCAGCAAGATGTCGGTACCACGGCCAGCCATGTTCGTTGCGATGGTGATGGCACCCTCACGGCCCGCCTGTGCCACGATGGCCGCCTCGCGCTCGTGGTGCTTGGCGTTCAGGACCTCGTACTCGCCATGGCGGACGCCGTGCTTCTCAAGGATGCGTGCGAGGCGCTCGGAGCTTTCGATGGAGACCGTACCGACAAGGCACGGCTGGCCAGCGCGATGACGCTCGATGACCTCGTCAGCGACTGCGTTGAACTTGTAGTCGATCGTCTGGAACACAAGGTCGTCGTGGTCCTGGCGAATCACGGGACGGTTTGGCGGGATGGCCTGCACCGGCAGGTTGTAGATCTCGCGGAACTCCGCGTCCTCGGTCATGGCGGTACCGGTCATGCCAGAGAGCTTGTCGTACAGGCGGAAGTAATTCTGGAGCGTGATGGTGGCGAGCGTCTGGTTCTCCTCGCGGACATACACGCCCTCTTTGGCCTCGATGGCCTGGTGCAGGCCCTCGGAGTAGCGCCTGCCCTCCATGATGCGGCCCGTGAACTCGTCGACGATCTTGACCTCGCCGTCCACCACTACGTACTGCTGGTCGCGATGGAACATGTACTCCGCCTTGAGCGCCTGCTGAAGGTGGTTTACCAGCTGGCCAGAGGGGTCGGCGTAGATGTCGTCGATGCCGAGCGACCGCTCGATCTTGGCAAGGCCCACCTCGGTCGCCGCGATGGTGTGCTTTGCCTCGTCCATCTCGAAGTCGACGTCGGGTGTGAGGCCCCTCACGGCGCGGGCAAAGTCCTTGTAGGTGGTTGCGGACTTGTCGCCCATGCCAGAGATGATGAGGGGCGTACGCGCCTCGTCGATGAGGATGGAGTCGACCTCGTCGACGATGGCGTAGTGATGCCCGCGCTGCACGCGCATGTTGCTGCGCGTAACCATGTTGTCGCGCAGGTAGTCAAAGCCAAACTCGGAGTTGGTGCCATACGTGAGATCGGCCTCGTAGGCAGGCTTCTTCATGGCGGGACGCATGCCGTTTTGCAGGAGGCCCACGCTCAGGCCCATGCGACGATAGATCTGGCCCATCCATTCACTGTCTCGGCGGGCAAGGTAGTCGTTGACGGTCACGACGTGGACGCCCTCGCCGGCGATGGCGTTGAGGTAGCCTGCCAGCGTGGAGACGAGCGTCTTGCCTTCGCCCGTCTTCATCTCGGCGATCATTCCCCTGTGAAGGGCGATGCCGCCTATGAGCTGCACGTCAAAGTGACGCTGATGAATCGTGCGGTCGGACATCTCCCGAATGGCAGCGAACGCCTCGGGAAGCAGGGAGTCGAGACTCTCGCCGTTTGCGTAGCGCTCACGAAACGCGATCGTCTGACGAGCAAGCTCGACATCGTCCATCTTCGAGGGGGCGTAGTTGTCGCCAATCTCGTTGATGTGCGCAGCGATCTTCTCGAACTCCTTGAGCTGCTTGTCCGCTCCTCGAGAGAGCAGCTTAGAAAAGAAACCAGCCATGAAATACCTCTCGGTTGTGAGATAAGACGGCGGTCGTCGTCTAGTTTTAGCCTCGTATACTCTATCAAGAGAGCTGCACGGCGGCATTGTGACCTCGGACATACCACCAAAAGCGCACCGTGCGCAGCCCCCACCAAAGCGTCTTCTTTGCAACGATCAGCAGGTCATCGTTACGTCCTCACGCTGCTTGCCGACGCGTCCCGAAAGGCCATCGCGCAGGGTGGGAAAGAGCCCGCTCGCAATGCCACGCATAGACGTCGACGGCGGCATCCCCGTTGCCTCAAGAAGGTTTCGCGCGTATTCGCGATACACATCACGCGCCTCCGTCACCCTTCCCGTCGCCTTCAGCGCCTCTATGAGCGCAATCGCGGCATCCTCGCGCAGGCCTCCCGCGTCGTATCCACAACGCGCGAATCGCACGGACAGCTGCAGCATGTTCTCACGCGTGGCGGCAGCGGAACCGACGACCGCCACGTCCACAAGGAGCGACAGGAGCTCCTGCCTTCTCGCCTCGACGTTTCCCAGCGTGTCATACGGCGTCTCCACAAGGTCGCCCGTGTAGAGCCGTATGGCCTCGTTTGCATACTCGATGACCTTCTCGTCGTCTTCCGTCGCGAGCACGGCGTATGCCGCGCGCTCAAACCTATCGACGTCTATCGAAACGAGTCCCGTGTCAAACGCTATGGACCCACCGTTTCTTGACACGACGAACGGGTCCGTGACCTCCTCCTCATCCTTCAGCAGGGTCCTCACCACGCTGGTCGCCTCATAAATCTTCTGTCGGCCCGAGTCGTAATCCGACTCCGGCCAGATCGACTCCAACAGCTCATGGCGCGTGACGCTATGCTTTTTGCAGGCCGCCAGCAGCGTGACGAAGGCTCGGGCGCGCCGTTTGCCAAACTTCTTCGCACCTATCAGCTTTCCTTTGACCCTCACCTCAAACCCACCAAGCAGCCGAATCGAGATGGGCTTTCCGTCATCTTCCGTTCTTGTCATGACCTCCACGCGTGCCATGCCCTGCTGTGACGGACTGGGGAGGAGCCTCGGCGTCGCCAAAGAGCCCGAACGTTCCGTGTCCCTCGACATTGCCTGGGCCTTGCGTATCGCCTTGCGAGAAAGCGATGACCATGCAAGGGGGATCGATTGCCTGAAGGCGTGCGACCGGCTCTCGAAGTCGTTCCCCAAGACGTTGAGCTGCCAAAGCACATCATGATCGCAGGAGTTTCGCGAAAGCTTCGTGAGCTCGACCTCTTCACCTGGCCCCGAACAGACGTAGAGCGCAGCCAGGTCTTTGAAGACGGACGGGGCCGAGGAGCCTCCGATTGCGGCCATGGGCCTCTCATCCCCCAGCCCATATGCAGAGAGGGCGTCAATGAAGCGTGCGGCGTTCACAAGGTAGCTTCCCCGCACGTTCCCCAAAAGCTCTTTTGCCTGCACCGCCCTCACATGCGAGCGGGCAAACGCGCCGGCACGGTTGTCGACCACTGCCGAAACGAGCAGGAGCACGGCACCGATGGCCGTATCCCCCATCCTCGTCGCTCGGGAAATGACCGCCTCGACGCCCTCAAGACGATCCGCACGCCCACAGAGCACCAGGGCAAGCGGTTCCAACAGCCCTCGGTAGCTTGCGAGGCGCTTTACGCCCGAACGCTCAATCACCTGCCTTGAGCGCAGACATGCCAGCTGTTCCTCTTGGTTAGGAATCTCGCCCGTCAACAGCTGCGCCAGGGCAAAGTCATCGCAGAGCAATGCCGAGACAAGGGAGTCCACCGCTATCCTTGAGGGATTGTTCACGAGCAACGCATACGCCTCGCCAAACCTGCCCGAAAGCAGGAGCATACGTGACCGAATGTGGGTGACCAGCAGCTGTGCCGTCACGTCCTTCTCGGTCTCTTCGCGAAACCTTCTTTTGGTGAGGACGCCCCTATCAAGATCGCGACTCATCCTCAACAGCTCCACGAGCCTGCGGCGCCGAGAGGAGCTCACGACATCCGCGCCGCTCACATCGGGTATCGGTCGCTCGTCGAACGTCGAGAAGGGGTCGCAGACATACGCAAGGGCCAACGCGCTGTATTCCTCAAACTGGTCGGGGTCACCGTACCCAAGATCGCGCAGCTCAAAGGCACGCTGAACCGTCGCGACGTGACCGGCGCACACGAACTCGACTCCCCACATGGTTCCAATCGTCGCGTAGTCGTCGGGGTCGCAGAGCGAGCACACCAGCGCAGCCCGTCCGTAGTTTCCGCTCGCTGCCAAGGCGCGCGCAGAAAGGGCCGTCGTATCGGGAAACTTTCGACAGAGGGGCTCGAGGTCCGCCATGCACGACTCAAACACGCCGTCCGAGCACAAGCCAACGCAGCAGAACGTGCCCTGAATCCTATCCAGCCCAAAGAGCGGCGCGTCCCTTCTTGTCCACTCGATCGAATCCGAGTCAAGACGAGGAACGATTGACGACAGGACTTCCGTCAACCCGGTGCCTAAAAGAACCATGGCCAAACGGAGACGCTGCTCTTCGATGGGCAGTGTCGGACGCACGTGGGAAACGGTTAGGCGCGAAAGGGCGTTTACATACGTATCCCACCGAACGCCCACGCCGCTTGATGCAGAGGAGACTGCTTCATGGAACAGCAGGGCTGCGATGCCCGCTGAGGGAACCTCAGATCCAGAGGTGATGCCAAAGGCGTCGGGCTGGTAGAGCGCAATGAGGTCCTGGGAATTCAGCTTCTTTGCCGAAGGCATCTCTTCGGCAAGCATTTCCGCCTCAGGCAGCATGCAAACGATCACGAGTGTGTTGTAGGAAAGCATGCGACCGATCGCACGCACGATCTTTCCCAAGTCGCACTCATCAACTGACGGCATGTCATCAAAGACGACCGCCTTTCGTTCTTGGGGTTGAGCTGTCGCGTTACGGGTCTCTCGCGCGACGCGCACGACGGTACGCGCCGCCCTATCGGTCCAACAACCCTTCAAGCTCTCATAACGTGTATAGATGCCATCGTCTGCAAGATCCTCAAGGAGGTCCTTGACGAGATGCGTCTTTCCCAGCCCCGTCTCGGCGCAGAGAAACACGACCTTGGCAAAGATGCCGTCGCCAAGAATCCGATACCTGAAGCTCTTGCGGATGATGGTCGAGTCAACCAGAGGCCGCTCTGCCATCGAAAGGCCATAGGCCACGATGCCATCGTCTGTGCGTCGAAGATCTTGAAAGTCGTTCATACCGATTCCTTTCTCCCGTTCAAGTTACGACATCAAGCGCTCAATCTGTGTCACGAAGAACAGAGTAAGGAGTCTGGCACAGACATACAGGACTATTCGCTGAACAGGGAGGAATTGGCGTGCAGAAACGTGATAGCTACCTGCAAGCTATAAATTTAAGATAATGAATGATATTGCATACGAATAGTAATTTATGCGTGCAGATAGCTCTGAAGCATAAGAGATGAAAAAGGATCGACTGTTACGCCCAAAGTGACGCAACAGACGTCCTCTAGAAAGCAAAAAAAGCGGGCACGCTTGAAGCATGCCCGCCATCTCTCGAAACCAAAATGCCCCTTGTTGGTCAGCGACGTCCTGCTCTCCCACGGACTCGCTCCGCAGTACCATCGGCGCTCGGGGGCTTAACTTCCGGGTTCGGAATGGGACCGGGTGTACCTCCCC